>Ga0098058_1000375_pt1 | contig 14966 bp, 14 predicted proteins | sample 19_taG_FD_75061 | JGI IMG/M metagenome (GOLD analysis project Ga0098058, IMG submission 75061) | Marine viral communities from the Subarctic Pacific Ocean - 19_ETSP_OMZ_AT15317 metaG | ecosystem: Environmental > Aquatic > Marine > Oceanic | place: Pacific Ocean | collected 2015-01-19 | reverse complement strand
TGAGTCAGTCATATCTGTATATGTTAAATGGCTCGTGGAGAAACTTTTTACTTAGATCAGCAGGTAGTACTGCATCTGATTACGCCCAATTACCATTAAATCAGACCTTCCCAACATTTTATGCAACCCAAGGTACACTAAAAAAATATTTTGGTTCTTTTTTGTCTAAACTAAAGGAGGTAAGTGATACAAAAGATGAGAAAGATGACGAACCACCAAAAAACATGTTAGAAGATGATGATTTGAAGTTAGACATCTACATGAAGTTTAAGAACTTATATGAAAAGTGGATAGGTACTAATCTATTGGCAGACCTAAATGGTAAGATATGTTTAAGTAAATATTTCAGTTATAGGGACAGGGCGATGAATGACATCGGTGATAAGGCAGTCATAAATCCTAAAAGTGTTATGCAGTTATTTGATAAATCTCAGAATAGTTTATATAATATATTATATGAGATGTTATCACAGAACAATTTCGATTTCTTTCCTTTACCACATTTCAATGGATTCGGTTCTGATAATAATAAAATAGAAAGAATGTTTGAAAATGTAATGACGGTAGATAAGACCACATACAGTCCAAGTTTTGTGTGTATCTTCGTTGGTGATAGGGCATCTACTGTTGATTTTGGTAATTCTGAGTTTGGTAATAATGTTGTAGATTTTTCTGATGCGAGTACAGTACCCAGTGATATTGCCACTAGTGAGAATGTGGCTGTTTTCAAAGTAACATTTGGTTTAGAGAATCAAAACATTTTCAAATCAATAAATTTAGACCAATCAGACTTTAAAGAAACTTCTGAGTCATTACAGGTTATTGATGATTTAAGTAAGTCGGGTGGTGAAGCTAATGCCGTATCGTTTAAGGGTCAGGATTTATTCCAAGTTTACAATAAACGTTCTTATAATTGTAATGTTGAAATGCTGGGATGTGCTGTTGTAGAGCCATTGACATATTTCCAACTTGACAATGTCCCTATGTTCAAAGGTGCATATATGATACATCAGGTGTCACACAACATCACCCCAAACCACATGACGACTAGTTTTACTGGTGTGAGAATCCCATTTGCAAACATACCAGTCATTACTGATTATGCGGTGGCGGTGGGTTTATTAGATGATGTGATCAGTCAAGAGAATAAAAGTAAAGGTGGGATGATTTTTAGTGGTGAAAAACCTAGTAGTGATAGGGCGTCAGGTAATAGTATAATATTTAATGATTTTGTGTGATATTTTAATATGGTAAATGATATAAATAGAGAGTTAGTGAATGAGGCAGCAGAACCTTTGGTGTTGGTGGATAAATCCACATTGGGGGATACCATCAAAAAAAGAGACTTACTTTTTTTGTTGAATAAATCTTTTGAGGGTATTGGTGAAACTAATGGTAATAAAATAATATATATGTTTTATTTTGCTGGACTAAAGTCAAATAAAAATTGGTATATAAATAATAAGGGTTGGTTGAGGGTTAATGATTTAGACCCAAATACTGAATCAACTGCTTGGTGTGCGGCATATGTTTCTTTTATATTGAAAATGGCTGGGATAATGAGTAGAGATGGGGGAACTTTAGGTGCTCAGGAAGTTAGTAGAAAGTGTTCTATTTCTCCTTCATCTATTATGAGATCTTTTGATGTTATTATTTATAAAAATAATAATAAACCAGCACAAGGTCATACTGGTTTCGTTTTTAATACCACAAATGGTAGTAATGAGTATGTGGTTGGCGGTAATCAGGGTGATAGTGTTAAAATAAATAATTCAGTAGTTTATAGTAAAAATTTCACTAAATATAAAGGAGGAATTTATAATAATAATAATTTCGATAAACCCATATCTAAATCAGATGCTAAGATAGTTATTGATTATTTAAATGGGTTAACTACTGGTTTAATACCATTGGATGAGAATAATGCAAAATATATCACAATTCAGGGTGCTAAAATACAAGATAGGTTATTGAAAGAAAACTTTTTATCATTAGTTGATTTTGAAAATTCTTTATTATTACCCACCGCTCCCTTAGTTTCTCAAAATATAAAACCAGCAGGTAACACTAAAGTATCATCTGCAAAAACAAGATAGAATAATTTTACATTCTAAAATATTTTTCGTATATTTGTGATATGAAAGTTGCAAATATTGTTTTCGATGGGGAGATTAATGAGGTAAACGCTAAGTTAGTAAACTTCGTATCTGGAGTTGAGAATGATTCTTTGCCGACATTAATTATTGGTTGGAGTATTGCAAAGGGATACGACGTTAAGATTACAAATCATCACATCGGGGAAAACTTATGGTGGACATTCTCACCATTGGAGCGACGTTCCATTTACTTAAAGGATGTTTCAAAGTTCGTTGGTCACGCCATTAAGGATTTGGTTAGGGGTATTAAATACACAAATATTGACCCCATCGTTCAGGATCTGAGGACATTAAAATCTATGATAGCGGAGATAAGGGGCGCTAGTGACATTTATGCATATTTATTAAATGAAAGAATAATATATATTTATGCCGACAATATGTTATACGGCATTGATTTAAAGGTTATTGATTTAATAGGTTTCAAAAGAGAATCGCTCATAAAAAAAGTTAAGGACATTGCAGATATATACAGTGACGATGGAGAGGTATATGAGAGATATAAGGAATATTTGGATTACATCCACGACGATGCCAAGTACATACCATATTTTATGTGTTTAGAAAATGGAAGGAGGTAGAACGTTACTCTTAGCATCATTTATTTTTAAGGAGAACAAAGAGGGTTATTTAAAATACTTAAACAGCAGGTTTAATATCCCCGAGAGTAAGATATTCATTTTCGAGAGTGACATTGATACGACGAGATACATCGTCACCTTTAAGTACAAAACTCAGGGGAGGATAAATATCAATAAGTTATTCTCAAATACAATACCATTACATAAGAAGGGAAGTACTCTTTACACCATCAATGCTTTAAATAGGTTAATAGAGGAAGACAACGATCTTGAACCTGGAAACATCAACCATAAGGCATACAAAGTTGACTGGGATAGGTACAAAGATTCTTGTATTCTTTTTAGGGATGATGAGTTAGTTATTGGTAATTTAAGTAGAGTTTTTTCATAAGTTGAGATATTTATATAAAAATCTCTGTTTATGAACGAAGAAAATAACAATCCCAAGGATTTAGGAAAAAAGTTAGAGCAATTCTTACAGGACGGTGAAGTCTTTTGTGAGGATGGTCAGTGCTATATTCGTAGTAAAGACGGAATAGTAGAGAAGATAAATAAGAAATACATCACCGAGGACGGTAGACAGTTATTAAACGATTAATCATGGCTAAAAAGAAAAGTGAACTATTAAGAGAAGAGTTGGATCAATTTAATAAGATCAACTCTTATTATTTATTAAATGAGGCTCCTGAAGATGAGTTACCTATTGGAGTTCCTGAAGAGGGATTCGAGGAGGAAGAAGAGGAGGAAGATGCCATTGACACTGAGGTTGGAGAAGAAGTTTTCGACGACGCTGGTGAAGAGGAGGCTATCGACACAGAGGTTGGTGATGAGGTCATCGACGACGTTCCTGCTGAGGAGGATGCTTTTGCTGGTGAAGAGGAAGTCATTGACGATGTTGAAGAGGAAGAAGTTGAGGAGGTTGACGTTACAGAGATTGTAACATCCACTAAGGACACTGCTGATAAGGTTGACAGTGTAACATCAAAGGTTGACGACATATTATCAAAGTTCGGTGATTTGGAGGGTAAGTTATCTGGAATGTCAGACATCATCCATAAGATTGATTCTTTGGAGAAGGAGGTTGAGATGAGAAACCCCACGCCTGTTGAGAAGTTAGAGATGAGAAGTTTAGATTCGTTCCCTTTCAACGTTAAGTTGACTGATTATTGGAGTGATGAAAAAGAGGGAGGTGAATACGGTGCTATAGAGAAAAAGGAAAAGGAGTTTGACGTTAATGTTTCAGACTTATCAAATTATAACAGTGAGGAGGTAAAGACATCTTTCGACGCTGACAATGAAGAAGAAAACAACACATACTAAGATGGCAAGAAAAATAAGAGTAACCGAATCTGAGTTGGTAAATATGATTGAAAACATCATCAACAAGAATAATGAGGCAACTAAAGAGGTTGTTTCAGAGTCCAAAGAAGATAAGATCATCAAGTTAACCCAAAACGACTTAAAAAACATAGTAGAAAAGATCAACAAAAAGATAGAAGAAAAGTAAAATTATTCTTCAGTAGGTATTGATTTTTCGTAATAATTTATTATATTAGAGGTGTCCTTTAGTTAGGATACCTTTTTTTAATTTAATAATAGAAATAATTTGATATTGTTAATTATTTTTATTATTATTGTATTAGATTTATATTATTAACGAAAAAAATAGTTTTTTATGAGTACAAGTATCGACGCAATTCTCGCTCAGTATGAGCAGAACAAAGCAGAAAAGAAAACAACAGGAGGTCAGGTGGACTTGACCAAGTACTTCACCACAATGATACCGAAGGGTGTCAACAACGGTGAAAAGACATTTAGGATTTTACCAGCATCAGATGGTTCTCCTTTTACTGAAGCGCATTGGCATTCCATTCAGGTGGGTGGTAAATGGGTTAAGTTATATTGTCCAAATCATAATGATGGTCAGAGATGTCCGTTATGTGAAATGGAGGAGGCTTTAAGGTTAAGTGGAAACCCAGAAAAGAAACAACTCGCAAGACAGTACAGACCTAGAAAGTTCTATATTGTTAAAGGTATCGATAGAGATAACGAAGGTGAGGGTGTTAAGTTCTGGAGATTCCCACAAAACTGGAAAGGTGAAGGCGTATTTGACAAAGTCGTACCCATCATCAAAAAGAGAGGAGACATCACCGACCTGAAAGAAGGAAGGGATTTAACTATTATCTTGGGTAGAGACGACAAGGGTTACCCCAAAGTAGTTTCTATTATGGCAGAAGATCCTGCACCGCTAACGACTGAAAAGTCATTAAAAGATGAGTGGACAGCGAACACAGACACCTACAAAGATGTCTATCGTTCAAAATCCATTGAATATCTTGAGTTGGTGGCACAGGGAGAGACTCCGATTTGGGACAATGAGGCGAAAGTATTCGTCGCAGCGGAACAGGAAGGTACTGGAAATGTTGCAGATTTAGAAAATCAATTGAATAAGGTAGACGGTAATGATACATTATCATCTGACCAACTACCTTGGTAAGATTACTAAATCGTTTTAGATGGCAAAGAGAGCATTAAAAAAGAAGACCCTAAGTTTTGACGATCTGAAGAAGAAATTCTCCAGTCGTGTGAAGTACAAAGACCAAGAGTTCTTTGACTTGGGAAAAACGTTTCAGGATGTATGTGGTATCGCAGGACCTGCAATGGGACAGATTAATATGTTTTTGGGACATTCAGACACTGGGAAGACAACGGCATTAGTTAAAGCGGCATCGGCAGCACAGAAGAAGAACGTTTTACCCGTTTTTCTTATTACTGAGCAGAAGTGGAGTTTTGAATATGCAAAGTTGTTGGGATTTGATTGTGAACAAAAGCTTGACGAAGAGACAGGTGAACTTTATTGGGACGGTTTCTTCATCGAAAAGATTGGATTCAATTTTATCGAACAGGCATTTGCTTACGTCACAGAGTTATTGGATGCTCAGGCAAAGGGAGATATTCCTTATAGTCTGTTATTTTTGTGGGATTCCATTGGTACTATACCATGTGAGATGAGTTTTAATGGTAAGGGAGGTAATCAACATACTGCCAGAGTCATATCTGAAAAGTGGGGTATGGGTCTTGCTCAGAGAATCACAAGTTCTCGAAGGGAAGATTCAGAATATACCAACACTATGGTTTTCGTCAATCAACCTTGGGTTCAGATACCCGAAGGTTTTGGACAGAAGCCTAAGATTATGCCGAAGGGTGGTAACTCGATCTTTCTTTCTTCAGCTCTTGTGTTTTTGTTTGGTAATCAAGCAAACGCTGGTACGTCACGTATCACCGCAACCACAGGGGGTAAGAAGATAACCTTTGCGACTAGAACAAAAGTGGGAGTGACAAAGAACCATATAAACGGAATCAGTTATGCTGATCGTTTATTGGTTACACCTCACGGATTCCTATTGGACAATCCCAATGACGTTAAGAAATACAAAGAAGAGTATTCTGGTTATTGGGACGTATTACTTGAAGGTTCCAGTGGAGAAGCCAAACTTGAAGAGGAGACAGTGTTAGGAATACCTGTCGATTACAGTGACGACTTATAGATTTTTTAACCCTTTTAATGATATGAATTGAGACCAACAAAAAGATTAAAGACTACCATACTGGTTGATGGTGATTCTGTTTTAAAGAGAGCATTTGCGGGAGCAAAACACGTTTATCACAGAGGACAACACATCGGAGGTCTTTATCAGTTTTACACCATTCTTCGGAGGTGTCTGATAGACTTTAAACCTAGTAAGGTGGTTATCTTTTGGGACGGTAAGAATAGTGGCATTAGAAGAAAAGAAATTTACCCCACATATAAGATAAATCGTAAGAAGTCCTTCAACGAAGATTACGAGAGACAGAAGATCAGAGTTAAGAATTACGCTGAGGATTTATTCATCCGACAATACGAAGATGAAAATGCCGAAGCTGATGATGCGATAGCTTACTACACTCACATAAATAAGGAGAGAGAGAAGATTATCGTTATGTCATCTGATTACGATATGTGTCAGTTGTTGGATGACAACGTGAATATTTTCTTACACAATAAGAGATTTGTTCTCACCGTAGACAATTATTCCGAGATGTTCGACTATCACCATTCCAACGCAGTTATTATGAAGTTAATATCTGGTTGTAGTAGTGACGACATCAACGGTATTGCTTCTGTTAAGGAGAAAACATTAATGAAGTTCTTCCCCGATCTTAAGGTCAGGGAGATGAGTGTTGGGGAGATACTAATGGAGGCGAAGAAGTTAAGGGAAGAGAGGGGTAAGCCTTTAAAGTCCTTAGACAACATAATCAACGGGACGACAAAAGAGGGTACGTTGGGGATGGATTTTTACTCTCGCAATGAATCTTTGGTTACTTTGGACGGTAGGTTACTATCTGAAGAATCAAAGGAATACATTTCAGATATATCAGATTTACCTATTGACCCTGAGGGGAGAACAAAGAAGAATGTTCTGAAGATGATGTTGGAAGATGGTTTCATAGAGATGATACCAGGAAATGAAGATGGGTATATTACCTATTTAAAACCATTTATGAATTTAATAAAATCAGAAAAAAAAGTTACATTATGAAAAAGTATGACAATCAGAAGTTTGAGTTTCTTTTAAAGATTAACGGGAACATAATATGTCAGAGATATTTCAGTATCAAAGGATTTAACTATAAGTCTTTACGTTCTTTGGAGTTAAAGGAGTGTTCTTATGATGTCGTTGATATGATACAGTTGAGTTTAAAAGAGAAGGCTGAGGACTACCTTTGGAAGTATTATAACATGTATGAGGTTCAGAGACCTGAGAACGTTATTTACAAAGATGTTTTCGAGAAAGAGGATGTTTTTGATTTGGTAATAAAAGTTGATGGAAGGGAAAGATCAACCACTAGGTTCAGTGGAAACTTTTTCCCACCAAAAGTCAGATATTCTGTTGACATTAGAAGTTTAATACCTAAGATAATAAAGGAGATACAATACGTCCTTTCTCGTAGGGATTATACCAGCGAATATTTAGGAATCGAATTGTAAACCTCTAAAAGTTAAGCATGAATAATAATATAGAATCATTTGGATATTTGGGATATCAGTTTCAGTTGAAGTTGATAGGGCAGTTCATTTACGATAAGACTTTTGCCGACACCATAATATACAATATTGAAGCCAAGTATTTCGACAATCAGTACTTCCGTCTCATTATGGCGAATGTGAAGAACTATTATGAGAGATACGAAACCACCCCCACCTTTGAGGCATTGAGGCAGGTTATTAAGTTGGACACTTCCGATGAGATAACGCAACAATATGTCGAAGAGATTATCGTTGAGTTGGAAGGCATCAACCATGCCGATATAAAGTTCATTCAGGAGAAGTCCATTGAGTTCTGTAAGCAGCAGGAGTTAAAGAAGGCTATCATACATTGTTCTGGGATATTGGACAAAGGAGACATCGACAACTACGATGAGTGTGAGGAGGTGTTAAGGAAGGCATTATCCATTGGAACGGATCGTGACGATGGCATTGATGTTTTTGACAACATAGAGAATGTTTTGTCGGCAGAGTTTAGGAGTCCCATTCCTACGGGAGTAAAGGGATTGGATGAGTTAATGGAAGGTGGTTTATCGCGTGGAGAGTTGGGAATGGTTATTGCACCATTGGGTGTTGGTAAGACAACATTTATGACTAAGGTGGCGAACACCGCACAGAATGAAGGCAAGACGGTATTACAGATAGTCTTTGAGGACCACCCCAAGGTATTGCAGAGGAAGCATTACTCTTGTCAGACGGGTATCCCTTTGAATGAGTTGGAGTCGAGGAAAGATGAGGTGATAAGACATTTGGAAAAGATGCAGAGTGACCCATCGATAGGTAAGGTAATAATAAAGAGGATGACGGGAGAGAACGTCACCATTTCAAAGATACGACAGTTGATAAGGAAACACATCGCCAAGGGTATTAAGTTGGATATGATAATATTGGACTACATCGATTGTGTTGTCCCAGACTCACACCATAAGGATCAGTGGGTTGCTGAGGGATACATAATGAGGCAGTTTGAGAACTTAATATCGGAGTTTGATCTTATTGGATGGGTTGCCACTCAGGGTAATCGTTCTTCAATAAATGCCACTACGGTAACGACAGATATGATGGGTGGTTCAATAAAGAAGGCACAGATAGGACATTTCATATTATCTATCGCTAAGGACTTAACTCAAAAGGAGAGTGGTAGAGCCAACCTTGCGGTGATAAAGTCACGTTTCGGTAGGGACGGTGTTGTCTTTGAGAACATCAAGTTCGACAATTCCACCATAGTGATTGACACCGATGATATGGAGGAGTTGGCATATTTGGATTATGAGGACAGACAGCGTCAGAGACAGGAGAATAGGAACAGGGATTTGGCTCGGGACACTTTTAAAAAAATAAGTACCACCAATAAGGTCGAAAGAGAAAAACCAGAATATATATCAAATACTAACGACAGTGATATGTCGAAATTTACAAAGAAAATAGACGAGGGAGAGGAGGATCTCCCCTTCTAATAATAAGTTTTAAAAACGATAAACTAATCATGGAAGAGGTTAAAGAATCGAAGAAGATAGCATCAAATACAAAGTTCAATAATGAGTTCTCGAAAGAGATTTACGAACACACCTATAAGTATGGTGATGAAGACATCAATCAGACACAGTTACGGGTAGCCAAAGATTTGGCATCGGTAGAGGGAGATGTCGAACATTGGACAGAGAAGTTCTTATATGCCCTTGAAGATTTCAAGTTCGTTCCTGGAGGAAGGATAACATCAAATGCTGGTACGGGACTTCAGGGGACGACGCTAATTAATTGTTTTGTTGACGGGTTCGTCGGTAAGGATCAGGATTCTATGGAGGGTATTCTCGACACACTAAGGAGGCAAGCATTAATATTGAAATCTGAGGGTGGTTATGGCTTCTGTGCCGACGTAATGAGACCGAGAGGGGCATTTGTTGGTGGGATAGGAAATGAGTCCCCAGGATCGGTAAAGATGTTAGATATGTGGGACACACAATCTGAGGTCATCACTGCGGGAAGTGGTAAGAAGTCCACCCGTAAGAATGCAAAACAAAAGATAAGGAAGGGAGCGCAGATGGTGACTATGTCATGTTGGCATCCTGATATTGAGGAGTTCATCACTTCAAAACAAACACCAGGAAGACTAACGAAGTTCAATATGTCGACATTAATAACTGATGAGTTGATGGAGGCGGCGAAGACTAATAGTCCTTGGAACCTTGAGTTCCCCGACTATGAGAAACACCGAAAGGAATATAAGAACGAATGGAACGGTAACATCAAAGAGTGGAAAGCTCTGGGGTATGAGACTGTAATATATAAGACCTTCGATGATGCTAATGAGTTATGGGACGTAATAATGGAATCAACATATAACAGAAACGAACCGGGAGTATTGTTTGTGGATACTATGAACAGACTAAACAACTTATATTACGAAGAATACATCTCTGCAACTAACCCCTGTGGAGAGCAACTACTACCGATCGGTGGTGTATGTCTGTTGGGGTCATTGAATCTTACACAGTTCGTTAATACTACGGCAACAGATTGGGATTATGATAAGTTAAATAAGATTATTCCTATTGCCATAAGGTTCATGGATAACGTCAACGATAAGACTAACGTCCCACTACCGATACAGAAAAAGAATCTCCATGATAAGAGAAGAATAGGATTGGGGATATTGGGTTATGGTTCAGCACTAATGATGATGAAATTAAGATATGGTAGTGATAGGGCATTGACGTTGACTAATGAGTTGATGTCATTTATTGCCAACGCAGCATATCAGTCGTCGGCAAAACTATCACAAGAGAAGGGATCGTTTCCATTGTATGATAAAGAGAAATATATGGCTAGTAAGTTCGTCACTAATCTTTCTGAAGAAACGAAAGCATTAATGATTAAGAACGGTATGAGAAACTCTCATCTTTTGTCCATACAACCCACTGGGAACTCCTCTGTTTATGCCAACAACGTAAGTGGAGGCTTGGAGCCCATATTCTTGCCAGAGTACGTTAGAACGACTATTTTTCCGTATCCCCCTGTGGGCCTTGATGTTGCAAAAAATATCGACTACGAAAACTGTAAATTCGACTCCGTCGGAACGGAATGGGAATGGATTTGTGAGGGCGACGAAAATCTTCTCCGAACTGAGTTCGACGGTTATATATGGAAAATTGATAAGAACAGAGGACTATTAAGGGAAACCATCGTTAAGGATTATGCCGTTAGGTATTTGGAAAGTAAAGGTGAATGGGATCCTGAACAAGAATGGGTGGCTACGACCACAGAGCTAAGTATCGATGAGCATATAAAAACAATGGGGGTGATGGCTCGTTACATTGACTCAGCGATGAGCAAGACTGTTAATCTCCCCAGTGATTATTCGTATGATGAGTTTAAGAGACTTTACGAAGATGTATATTCCACAGGAACGATAAAGGGATGTACCACCTATCGTGCTGGTACAATGACGACGGTGTTATCAGAAAAGAAAGACGATGAGACGGGAGTACCAAAATCTACGGCACCAGAGAGACCAAAGACATTGGAGTGTGACATCCATCACCTCACCGTTGGTGGTAACAAATGGATCGTCATCGTTGGTTTATTCGGTGAAGACCCATATGAGATATTCGCTTTTAAAAAGAAAAACATATCAATATCGACGAAGATAAGAGAAGGGAAGCTCACTAAGGTTAAAAAGGGAAGATACGATTTGGAGCTTGAGGGTTTCGAGTTGGAGAACTTAAAAGAGCACTTCGAGTCCGATGAGCAGGAGGCACTGACGAGGATAATATCAACGGCACTGAGACACGGTACTGACATAAACTTTATCTATGAGCAGTTACAGAAGTCTGAGGGTACTATTGTTTCGTTCTCTAAGGCGATAGCGAGGACATTAAAGAAATATCTTGATGAAGAACTTATGAAGAGTAGTGATAGCTATTGTGATGAGTGTGGTGACCCTGAGGGTCTACACTTTTCTGAGGGGTGCTTCAAATGTAAATCTTGTGGTTTCAGTAAATGTACATAAAATAAACATCTTCCACCATTTAAGGGGTAATCTTTTTTAGGTTACCCTTTTTTTATATACAAAATCGATTATTTTATATTTATATTTGATGGCTAACGAAAAAAGTATAAACATTGCATTTCCGTTCAAAAATAGTCCCAAAGGATTCTTTTTGGATTTGAATACCAACAGCAATAATGCCGTCAAAGCAGATTTGGCTCATTTGTTGTTGACGAAGAAGGGTGATAGGTTATATATGCCAGATTTCGGCACTGATTTGATAAGTTTCTTATTTGAACCTATCGATGACATCACCAAGTCTGATATGAAGAGAGCCATACAAGATTCAATAGACAACTATATACCAAACTTACAGGTCGATGACATCATCATCAGTGAGGTGGTAGATAATGAAAACGCTCTTAAAGTCAGAGTTGAGTACACCGTCACCGACGACGTATTCCAGCAGGTTGACTTTGTGGAGTTCATAGTAGAAAACGACGAATAGAATGGCAAAAAAGATAAACTACGACGCTAGGAACTTTGCCGACGTAAGGGCGGAGTTGATTAGTTACATCAAACAATATTACCCAGCATTATTTTCTGATTTCAACGATTCCTCAGTGGGGATGATGTTATTGGAGTTAAATGCTGCTGTTGGTGATATGTTAAGTTACAACACCGATAGGAAGTTCAATGAGACACAGATCGACTTTGCACAGGAGAGGAGATCATTAATGAACCTTGCAAGGACGTTTGGTTTAAAAGTACCAAATAAAGCACCATCGGTTACCATTGCAGACTTCAGTGTTACTGTCCCTGCGAGTGGTGATAAGCCTGACCCACAATACCTACCTGTCGTTAGACAAGGTGCCAGAGTTAGTGGTGGAGGACAGAACTTCGAAGCAATGGAAGACATTGACTTTTCGTCGGCATTATCGTCTGACGGTATCGACAACAGATTGGTGGTGCCAAACTTCGATGCTAACGGTAACATATTAAACTACACCATCACAAAGAGAGAGGTAGTAGTAAACGGAACAACAAAGATATTTCAAAGGATAATCACCGATAGTGATGCTATTCCTTTCTTTCAGGTGACACTACCTGAGACAAATGTTATCTCAATAGAACAGTTGATAACATTAAACGGTACTAACTACAACACCACTCCGACATTGGATCAGTTCTTAAACTCTGACAACAGATTTTACGAAGTTGAGGCATTGGCACAGAATAAAATATTTGAGGTTGATTATACGAGGACTTCAGACAGAGCGGGAGTATCACCAGGTAAATGGGTGGAGAAACCACAGAGATTTATTAAGGAGTTCACAGATTTGAACTTCTGTAAGATGACTTTCGGTAGTGGTTTTGCAGATAATGCGGTAACTTCGGGTTATATGAGTTCAGCACTGGCGAATAGTTTGGGAGATTTCCTAAATAATACGTCATTAGGTGAAATTCCACAAGCAAGTACGACAATGTTCGTAAGATATAGAGTCGGTGGAGGGACATCTTCAAATGTTGGTAGCAATACCATCACAAGCGTATCCCAGATAGATATGTACGTCAATGGTCCTAATGCTTCCATCAATCAGGCGGTAAGGAGTTCCATTGCTGTTAACAATCCAGTACCAGCATTTGGTGGTAACGACGCACCAAGTGTCGATGAGATAAGAAATCTTGTGAGGTACAACTTTTCATCACAAGAGAGGGCGGTAACCGTTAAGGATTACAAAGCTCGTATCGATTTGATGCCTGGGAAGTACGGAAGACCATTCCGAAGTGCGGTATGGGAGGAACAGAACAAAGTACAGACAACGATATTAACGTTAGATAGTGACGGGAAGTTATCAAATACGTCAACATCGACGATAAAAGAGAATATTGCTGATTACCTATCGGATTATCGATTGGTGAATGATTATATCTTAATAAACGACGGTAAGATAATAAATCTTGCTTTTGAGTTGGACTTATTCATCGACAAGCAGTTCTCACAATCTGAGGTCGCTGGTGAGGTGATAAGTAAAGTACAAGAATATATGGACGTGGAGTCCCACGATATGGGTGGTAACATTTATCTGGGACAGTTGTTGGAAGCTGTTAATAACATCAACGGTGTCATCAACGTATTGGACATCAGAGTCTTCAACAAAGTTGGGGGTGACTATTCTGATAACCAAACATCACAACCATATAGTGATGCTAGTACCAAACAGATTGACTTACTTGGTGAATATACATTGTTTGCTGAGCCTGATATGATGTTTGAGATTAAGTATCCAACAGTAGACGTAACAATTAAGGTCAAGAAATAATTGATTTTTAATAAAAGTTTTTTATCTTTAGCCGATGGGTAAATCAATAAGAATAAAGACGACACCTGGAGGTGGTGATAAATATGTCAGCATTAATGTAGAACAAGACTTCGACTATCTTGAAGTTTTAAGCGTTAAGATACGACAACAAGATGTTTATCGCAGATTTTGTGCCGATTATGGTGTTGTTGTTGGGAGGGTAATATTGAACGATGGTTTCGGTGCTCCCAATGCTAAGGTATCTGTTTTTATCCCTTTGGACGAAGAAGACGAAGACAACACATTAATAACTTCCATTTATCCATATAAACGTGTTACCGATCAAAACGATCAGTTCATTAGGTATAATATACTACCTGAAAGTGTACAGAATGGTTTTCATAAACCTGTGGGTACATTCCCTGAAAAGAGAAAGGTTTTAAATAATGATGTCTATTTAGATGTCTATGACAAATATTATAAGTTCACAACCACCACAAATAGTGCTGGTGACTTTATGTTATTTGGTATTCCTATTGGGCAACAGACAATACACTTTGATTTGGACTTGTCGGATATGGATAATTTATCATTATCACCTGCGGATATGATTGCTAGTGGTGTTCCCGAAAACGAGTTCTCGACAATTACTACAACAGGGGGTAATAGTGGGTTTAGGTTTAAAGAAAGTACAAACTTAGATATTTTACCTCAGATAAAAACTACAAATATTGATGTTAACGTACAACCATTTTGGGGTGATACGGAACAATGTCAAGTAGGTATTACGAGATTAGATTGGAATGTTGAAGGTAGATTTACTCCATCTGCTATTTTCTTTGGTGGTACATT
>Ga0098058_1000372_pt1 | contig 15012 bp, 17 predicted proteins | sample 19_taG_FD_75061 | JGI IMG/M metagenome (GOLD analysis project Ga0098058, IMG submission 75061) | Marine viral communities from the Subarctic Pacific Ocean - 19_ETSP_OMZ_AT15317 metaG | ecosystem: Environmental > Aquatic > Marine > Oceanic | place: Pacific Ocean | collected 2015-01-19 | reverse complement strand
TGATTCGAATCGACACCCTATAGAGAAGATTTGAAGGGGGTCAATTGAAGCCGTAATCATCACGGCTTCACACGATGACGTGCAAGGGTGGGACGCCTTGCTTCACTCCCTGCCGTATTGATAGCTCCTATCTAACGATCCCATAGTGTACGACCGACGGCTGTCCGTGGAATTATCATCGACTATAGCGATCAATGGAACGTCCCAGTGAGGGAGTTACTATCCCAGCCTATCGTACCCTATCTTGGCGTCGATCGGCTGGACTATGTGCGGACATGCCTATAGATGCAATCTATGTGCCAACATTACTTTGTGAGTTATCCACAAGCGTAACTTGTTACAAGGTAAGGAATTAGGTGTAAGGTTAATGATAATCATTGCCATTAATGTTGGTATGGTATCTGCTAAGTGATGGTGTAGCTTATCTCAGATCGCATATAGGGTACTTAGAGGGTTTGAATAGTTTAATATTACCACACACAAGTGTATCGATTAGTTGACTGTGTACAACTTGTGGATAACTTTTTGTATGTATGTATTTCTTTTATATAGTATATATACTATGTTTTTAAAGGTATTGTAGTACCGTATCTTTTTGTGCACTATTGTTTTGGTCCACTGGACAGAACTTGACTCTTTTAGTTGAGTATTGTTTTATACAACCTATAACGAATACATCTTATAAGCCTTATACAAGTTCTAGCGTTAGTACTGGGGTATGTCCTGGTGTTAGTACTGGTGCATGTACTGGTGTTAGCACCATCTATTATAAATACTTAGCCAAGGCTAAGTAATCCCGACCGTTGGGTAACCTGACTGTTTTGATAAGGTTACTGTTTTAGTAACCTTATTCTTTTGGTAAGGTTACTGTTTTAGTAAGGTTACTATTTTAGTCATGAATTCGGAAAAGGCCATCGCGGGGGGGGAAAAGGTCCCCCTTACTATGCGAACCAAAAACAGGAACCTACACCATTACCTATAACCAATCATCCATACCCCCCGTTGCAACCTACTCCTATACCTACCCCTTTTCCTTGACACCCCTACCCAACTCCTGTATACTTCCTCTAGATGCCAGAACAACCCACTGATTTAACAGTGCTAGACCAAGCAAAGGAAGACATAGAGACCACTCTCGTCCCTAAAGCTATATCCACCTACATGAACATCATGTTAAACGCTGCAAAAGACCCCTCTAACGCTCGCATGGTGGCAGATAAAGTCATGGAAATGGCAGGTCTCTACACCAAAGTACCTGCCGGGGGTTCTCATCAGGACGGATTGCAAATAACCGCTAGTATCAACGCAGATCATTGGATAGAAACCGTAAAAGCCCTAAATACCATCGCAGAAGGAGTTAGTAATGATCCACAAACCCGAGATGTCTCTCCCGCATCAACCTTTGCCGGACCTCCTACGGTTAAAGAAGCCTCCAAAACCGCGGACTCAGTTCCAACGTGGGAAGCTGAGGATAAATGAGCCCCTTAGCCCCGTCTCCCACCCAGGAAAGAGAACGTAGGAGTTATACGGAGCTTCAGGAGGATGAGAGAAGGAAGCAGCAATCGCTTGAAGGGAATAAAGCTGCTATCCCCCCTTCCCTTATTTCTCCTGTTGCTCCTTATATCGAGCCCCATCCGGAAGCTCCCCTATTCAACGGGGCCGATGCAGTCTTAATCCTTCAACAAGTGGCTAGTGAAGCCGCAGGGGGGAATTTTCCCTTTGATGAGAGGTTTAGACAACTAGTACGGCAAGCTAGTCTTGTGAATCTATGGTTTTTTCTTAAAATCGTAGCCTCTGTAGCAGGTCCCTTTGAGAGCCTAACCCCTCATCTTCATATGGATATGTGTAACTTCTGGCAGAAAAACACCCAAGCCGGGAGTCGAGGAGGAATGTGGCTCCCCCGGTCTCATTATAAGACTAGTTGCAGCACTGAAGGAGGGAATGCACATAAAATCATCCGAGATCCGAACATTAGGCTAAGAATATCAGGAGCTACCTATGAACGTGCGCAGCAGTTCATGCACACCATCAAAAGCCTAATAGACTCCAATGCCTTCTTTGCGTGGTGTTTCCCGGCATTTGTCCCTACCAAGAATCAAAAGAGGTGGAATGATAAGGAGATTGTAGTCCCTAACCGGACCAAAGCCTTTAGAGAGCCTACTGTCTATCCCGGAGGAGCAGGAGGTTCTTCTGAAGGTATGCACTTCGATGGTCATACTCTAGATGACCCTTTTGGGGAAAAAGCCCTAAACGCAATGAGAGCTTCTGGGACTGAGATGGAGAACATCAAGAACTGGTTCTGGACGAACTTACCTTCTTTGCTTATTAGCCCTCAGAAGAGCTGGAGCTTCGTGGTTGGTACCCGGTATGCAGTTGATGATCTTTATGGGGAGATTATCAGCAAAGCTAACCGGGTAGAGGGGTTTCCTATGCCGGATTTTATCCCGAACGAAAATGGAAAATGGGTAGTCTACTACCGTCAGGCTATAGAGGAAGGGGCTATTATCTTCCCCGAGAACTTCTCCCAAGAAGACTATGATCAAATAGCATCGGATGACTTCTGGACATGGGCCACTCAGTATGAAAACCACCCCCAGGCATCGGGGTTAGCGGAGTTTTCTGCATATAAGACGAAAGACTTTAGTCTCGAGAGTCAGAATGACGAATGGTGGATACGCTGGGAAGAATGGAACCCAGAATCAGATAAGCTAGAAGAGAACTTCTCCCCTTTGTCTAGCTTTGATGTTCTGATGTCTGTAGACCCCGCAGCTACCGAGCGGTATGTATCAGCAAGAACCTCGAGAAGTGCAGTAGGGGTAATTGCTACCCACCATTCTGGAAAGATATTCTTAATAGACCTTAAGGTAGACTATGCCGATCCGTTAGATATGATCGATTGGTTGTTTCAACTAAAACGAAAATACAAAGGTCATATCCGAGGTACGTTCTTTGAAATGAACGGAGGTTTCAAAGTCCTAGGACCTGTTATTAAAAAAGAAGAAAACAACCGGGATGAATGGTTAAGTCTTAGACCGTTTCCTTCTACTACTGATAAAACTATCCGGATAAGGAACGAGTTAAACCCTATCTTGAAGAAAGGAAACCTCTATGTTCCAGAGGCTTTTGCTTCTACCGTCCGGGAAGAGCTCCTAGGGTTTCCACAAAGCAAAAAGAAAGACATTCTAGACATGCTTACATCTGGGGCAAAGAATAGACTTGTACCTGACTCCCCAGAAACCGTAATGTTTATTGAGAAGCAAAAAGAGGCCTGGAGAGGCCGGACGAATAACGCAGCTGGATACTAGAAGGAGATACTATGGCAGATTCAGACACATTTAACCTAGATGTAGCGGTTAACTTGGGGATAGAACCCGTACAGGAAGGCATGTTTGCTAGTGATGAGGATAAAGAAGGTATCAAGTCTTACTTGACTGAGGAGATAGAGTCAGTCTTGTCTGGTGAGGAAAGGGGCAAGATGGTCGATAAATGGGCTAAATGGAGAAGGACATCTGAAGGTAGGCCGGAGAAAGAGAAAAAGACTTATCCTTGGGATGGGGCTAGTAATGTAACTGTTCCCATTACGATGACTTCAACTCATGGGATATTCGCTATGCTTAAGAACATCTTCGGAAACCGGGAACAGTTCTGGAAAGTAGACGATGTTAAGAAAAACTTCGAACAAGCTAGAGTCCTTGAGACGGTTCTTAACACTATAGGTGAAAGCAAAGATCACATGAACCTCCGGAGTAATAACAACACCGTTTTCTATGACCTAGCTAGGATGGGAACACAGTTTGTCAAGGTACCTTGGATAACAGATTCAGTTAGCTTCAAAAGACGAGGGGCTGGAGGGGCTACAGAAACTGTGCAACGGACTCGAAAAAATAGTCCAGCAATGATACCGATTCGGTTAGAGGACTTTCTTACTCGGCCTTATTGGTATGACATCCAACGAGCTCCTTGGATTGCAGATAGAATCCCCCTTATGGAGCATGAGCTTCTACAGAGAATGCAACAGGGTATCTATGACGAGGAAGCCGTAGAGACTGTCCTTAAGGCTGAACCCTCGGAGCTAGATGATAATCAAAAAGCCGACCTTAAACGCCAAGGGATAGATATTAGTTTTACAGATACTAAGATGTATGACATTTTTGAGACTTATGTTTTTTGGGACATAGACGGGGATGGGATACCAGAAGACCTGAAACTTTGGCTTCATAAAGATACCCAGGAAATCCTCCGGGTTGAATACAATGACCTATCCATTCGTCCTATTATTCGTATCCCATTCATCCACCTGCCTTACCAGCTATACGGCCTTGGGACGGGATGGATATCCGAGTCGATGCAAGATGAAATCGACGCAATACACAACATGCGAGTTGATGCTACTCATATTGCCGCTCTTCAGATGTACACCAGAAGAAAAGGGTCTGGGGGATTATCCATGGCACAAGAGGACTTCCACCCTCTGAAGGAGATCATCGTAGACGAGATAGGGGACTTTCAACCTATCAAGTTTCCGGGAGTGGGATATGAGAGCATCCAAGCTGAAATGATGGCTAAGGAATACAATGACCGAGCAAACCAAGTCCCGGATTCTCAAATGGGTTTTGAGAATAGAGCTATTGGTACCCGAGCTACTGCAAGCGGTACTAAGTTCCTAGCGGCTCAGAATGAAAAAGTCTCCTCTGCGCTTATTGAGAACGTAGAAGAAAGCTACGGGGACCTAGGGCAGATGACTGCGTTTCAGATAGTAAGAAATGCCGACAAAGCCCGAGTAAGCATCATGCCGCTCCTTTCAGAAGAGGATCAGGTGATATTCGAGGAAATACTCTCCCTTAATGTAGAAGACATCCCTACGGTGTTTAGCTTTAAGGTACGAACCTCAGATCCGGGAGATACCGCTTCGGCTATGATTGAGCAAAAAATGACCTTGTTCCAGATGTACACCATGTACGGGGAGAGGATGTTCCAGGTAGCAGGTATCATGGAAAACCCTCAAGCCACACCGATGATGAAAGAAATGGCAGCAAGTCTGTTCGTGGGGGGCACGAAGTTCATGCAAGAGATATTCGGTCATTTCAAGCAGCGTAGTGCTGATGACTTTTTACCGTTTATCAAGGACATCGAGATGATGAACGCACAGATGGATGCAATGAAGGAGCAGCAACTTGGAGCAATACGAAAGAGTCAGAGTGGAGTCATTGAACCGGGAGGAGGCGGAACTCCTGATGGAAATGTTCAGCAGCAGAGCGTGGAAGGCCCTTCTGAGTCTGGTCCTCCACCCAGCCAAGCGGACAAGATTGCGGAGACTAGTAGAGAGTAATGAGATACAGGAAGTTTACAATGCTCAGGGGGGTGTTCAGGTGATCGAAGAGATTGAAAGGAATATAGCAAGTTTCATAGAGGAGAGGATAAATGAGCGATCAGAGTCAAAGTGAAGAAGGAGTCCCTCCGGTCTCGTTCTTTAGCCCATATGTTAATGAGGATATAGAGATAGTGGATGAATCCGAATTACGAACCGAAAACGAAGGAGACCTAGCCGGGAAGAGCCGGGAAGAACTAATAGCCGAGGTACAGGCTATGAAGCAGGAAAACTCCCCTGTAGATACAGTTGCAGAAACAGCAGCTCTACGAGCGGAACTAGCAGCGGTTAAGGAAAGTGCTGTTACCCCTCAGCAAATGCAGGCTTATGCAAATCAGCAACAGCAACAACCTCAGCAACCCGTGGAAACCGCTGAGGCTTTTAATGAGCGGATTAAAAGCACTATGTATGATAATCCTACACAGGCTTTGGATGAGTATTACGGGAAAAAACTCATGCCAGAAGTAAACAGACTCGCGGCTAATAACCTTTATCATTCGCAAAAGTTTCTAGAACTAGACCCGGAGCGGGGAGCAAACTACAAGAAGTATCAGAAGGCTATAGATGCCCAGGTAAGGACGATGACACCACAGGAACAGCTATATGACCCTGAGATATACCAAAAGGCTTATCAGCAAGTTATGGTACTTCATATAGATGACACAGTTGCAGAAGCTGTTAAGGTTGCTCTTGAGGCAAAAGAAGCAGAAGGGGGGAGTAAGGCTAAGGGGAATGGAGTTGGTTCCTCTCATACTGAGATCGGGAATGGAAGCCCAAACCCAGGGGCTAGGAAAAAAACCAAAGTAGCCTTAACAGATGCTGAGAAGAAACGAGCAGTAACCTTGGGGATTACGCAAAAAGACATGGCAGCTATAAAAGCAAGGAGAGCAAAGAAATGAGTAGTAATTGGGAATCAGATAAAACAGAGGGAGTAGATTCAGAGGTTATAGGGCAGGTGATACCGGATAAAGCTCCAATACCAGATCCTCCAGAGGAAAAAACAGACCTTCAGGAGTCTGAAGGAGAGACCTCGGGAGGGGTACTTATTGCTTCCGGTACTGAGGTGTTTCAACGTATTTCTCTTGACGTAGAGGACTCTGATATAGTACGCTTAAGTAAGGAAGGGGAGAGTCTATTTTTTGTGTCCACGGTAGAGGAGTTTAAGCTCCTTTCCCAGAAGACCCTTAAAAGCCTTACCCCAGACAACCGTCAGAGGTATTTTCTCGCAAAGGGCGAGTATGAGTACAACAAGACGGAAGTAGATATGCCGGATCTAGGTGATTTGAAAGTATCTGCTCGGTTTATGAAGGCTTCTAAAAGACTAGAGGCTGATCCTTTACCGGGTATGAAACCTTATTGGTTCAGGACCGATGAGGTAGCAGATCAGAGTAGAGACGGTTGGAAGGTTAGGACGAGGCCTAGTGAGGACGGAACTTTGAGCAGCACTGTTAAAGTAAATGCTCGGGGGGAAGATGAAATGGTCCTCATGGATTTACCTAATGATGAGTGGACGGAACGTAACACAGCCCGTAGGGCTTTGCAAAAACGTCGTTCCGAGGGTCACACGAATCAGGCAGAGAGGGATATAGCCTCTGTCAACAGGTCGTCCGTTTACGACCCCACGAAGGATGGCAGGTCGAGGTTCTCGGCTCCTGTCGATTCCCAGGGTCGGCCTATCAAAAACGGTTAGAATAGGAGCCATTAATGGCTAATGTAGACAACCCAAACGGGTTTAAGTGCGTTAAGTCAGATACGGGTATCATCCAGATCGAGGAAGGTTTGGTTGCTACTGGTCAGACGATTACTAAGGGAGATGCGTTAATTATCACATCTGGGTTGATTCAGATAGCGGTAGCTACTTCTCCCCAGTTATATGGAATTGCAGCAGAATCGGTTACTAGTGCAGCAGCTGGGAGTAATATCAAGTTTATTCCTGCATTGCCGATTTATGTTTTCGAAGGACAGACATCAGGGACGTATGCTGCTACTGATAGAGCAGATTTGTGTGATATCGAAGGAGCTACTGGGGTTATGGAAGTGAACGAAGATGGAGCGACTGAGGATGTTATAGTAATCATCCGAGAGCATCCTGATGCGTCTCTTGCTGCTAATGCTCGGGTTTATTTTCGAATTGTTCAATCATCCTATTTGCCCTTGAATGCGGCATTGGCTTAAGGGGTATATAGAATATGGCTATTGCAAACACAGGTGCTTTTGGTAACTCCCTTGATGGAGATATGAACGGGATATTCTTTGATGAATATGAACCCTATGCACGGGATTTTGAATCCGTAGCGGTGATTGAAACGGCTCCTCCGGGGAATCATTATCAGGAATCCGAGCTCTCGGGCTTTGGGCATTTGGTAACGAAAGATGAAGGTGACAGAGTTACCTTTGATCTCCCCGAACAGGGTCATGCGAAAACGATCTACTACACCTCGTATGCGAAGGGGTTTCAGATAACCTCTGAGATGTACAAGGATGATCTTTTTCAGAACTTCATGAAGCTTCCGGCAAAGTTGGCTAAGTCTGCGGCTATTAAACCGGATGTTGTTTTCTTTGATACGGTTTTTAACAATGGGTTTGATACCACTACCGGTTGGGATGGACAGTATGTGTTCGATAACGATCATGATCAGCTCTATACCGGGAACTCGAGTAAATCGAATATCCCTACTACCGCTGGTAGTTTGAGTGAAACGACCTTGCAAGCAGCGTATGAGTATTACTGGGATCTGGAAGATGAAGCGGGCCTTCCGATTCAACTCACTCCTGATATGCTTCTCGCTCCTCCAGAACTTACTTGGGTAGTTGAGAAACTGCGACAATCAGGTCTTGTAGTGGGTTCTGGCAATAACGACATTAATACGGTTAACCCCGGGAATAGTGTCGTTAGCTGGACTCCGTTTATTTCAAGGTTTTTGACTGATGCAAATGCATGGTTCCTTCTTGCGGAGGAAAGAGACTGTAGGTTGTATTGGAAAGAAAACGCTCAGATGGAGTCTGCGGATGATTTCCATACCGGTAATGCCTTGTTCAAGGTTACGATGCGGTTCTCTGCATTTGTAATGGACTGGAAGGGTATGTACGGTAATGCTGGACCTTCTTAATAGGGGGATAGAATGGGTAAAACAAACTTTGGTACCGTTTTTGAAGACGATGCTATTACAGAGGAATTGACAGGTACTAAGACCTTAGACGAAGAGGATGTAGGAAAGATTCTAACCGTTAAAACGGATGCTTTCGTAATCACTCTCCCAGCAACGGTTGTTGGGTATGTTTATCATATCGTTAACACCGGGGAGGATGGAGCGAATATTATAACAGTCTCTCCTAATGCTTCGGATAAGATCATGGGACCAGATCGAACCGATGTGGATGATAAGGATATTATCAATACCAAGGCAACTGCGAAGAAGGGGGATAGAATAACCCTGTTCGGAGATGGTTCCTTGGGATGGTATGTAATATCTCAAGTCGGAACTTGGGCCGCGGAGGCTTAATGGAAGGGAGGGGAGGATATCCCCTCCTTCTTTATTATGGCTAGCCAACATATTGCACAAACTCCAGTTACCCTCCCTAATGGTGATACAGTTACTATGTATGAAGCTACAGAAGCCACTCGGGGGAGTTTTGGCTGGCAGATATGGGATACATGTTTAATTTGCGGGTTTGATTACCCAGAGTCTGAGGTTATATATGTCAACGGTGGAGCGTATTGTACGAGGTTTCAACATTTCCGGGATATACCCGGAACCGGAGGGATAAGAGATAGTGGTTAATAAACAGGTCGGTCCTCGAGGCGGGACGAGTAATAAACGAAATAAACGAGTAAAAGCCGGGGTAGCTAGGCCACCCTTGGTACAAACCTTCGATCGCCTCGCTCCTAATAATCAAATATTAGGTTCAATAAAAAAAAGCAGTTGGCGATTGCTTAGGAACCCACGGGCAGTTGCTGCTAAACATGCTTCAATTAATAAACGAAGCAAGGCTAATACAGCACGACGAACTTCGAGACAAGGAGGGAGTTTCCAAGGAACCTCTCCTTCTACGATCAAACGAAAAAAAGGATCTTCTCATGGTGTGACGAGGGGTTTTTAATGACTAAAAGAACAAGGAAACAACTTAATAGACGACAAGGGACGCAGTTTACTGTGGGGAGTAAGTTAATTCCCAGAGGTGTCTTTGGTCGGAAGCATGCATCAGTCCAAGTGAGGATGGATGCGATAAATAGGAAACGAGTCCATCAAGGCCTTGAGCCTTTAGGAGGGCATTAAATGCCAGAAGTAAAGAAAAAGCCAACAGCAACAAAACAGACTAAGATACCTTTAGATCCAAAACTGAAGTCCCCTAGGGAGACCGCGGTGGATGGAACAAAGTCAAATACCAAATCAAAGGCTATTAATGAAGCTCGGGTAGAACAGAAAAGGGCTTTGATTGATAAAAGACGAAAGGCTAGAAATCTACCCCCGATTGATTGGACTAAGTAATGGCCGTAGTCAACAACGGGGGGAGATCCCTTTATTTTGCAACCCCAGCTGATGTGCAGACGGGAAGATTAAAGATACAGGCATTCACCTGGACGGGGATGACGGATGCCGGTGATGTTATGACCTTTAAGGATTCAGCAGGGACTATAGTAGCTGGCCCTTTTTCTACTAATGCTACCTTGAATCCGGTATGTGTCTCTCTCCCGGTACCACTTGAGGTAGATGGACTTGAGGTAGATGTTTTAACAGATGGGGTTGTTACTGTCTTCCTAGCTTAACAGGAGGGATCTATGACCTTAGCAGAGATTCAAGAACAGGTATATAAAATGACCGGGGAGCAGTCAGATCTGTACCCTGATAGTGTTTATACCCAGGAATTAACAGATGCAATCAACGAAGGGCAAAGGATGGTTGCGAGTTGGAAAGATCCGGGGGGGAGGTTGTCTTTCCGAGCTCCGTCGCTTACGTCGCAGTTATATTTTCAAACTTATTGGATATCTGATGCGCTTCAAGATGCAGGTCATACTACCACTACTATTATCCTTCCTAATGATATCTTAGATGCTACTACTCTGGCTACAGATGATGTGTTGAATGGTTGGAGTTTTACCACTGCTAGTAATACGAAAAGAATCGTAGACTATGATGGGGGTACAAGGACAGCGACTTTGCATGAGGCTCTTACGGCTGCACCAGCTACTACTGCTACCTATGAGCTTTCTAAAAACTACATGGACATCCAAGGGTCTACTCATGCGCAAGTAGCATATAACATCCTTAAACCTGACAAGTTTCTTCTTCCTATTAAAATAGTCGACCTCGAAGAAGAGCGAGAAATAACAGAAGCTGCTAGGGATGATGTATTTATTAACCTAGTTGGTTCTACTTCTGATCCTACTGAGTTTGTACATAGAAATGACCGGATACTCTTTGACTACGTACCAGATGAAAGACGTTGGTATTATATGGAGTATAGCAAAATGCCAACGGATATGGTTCACGGTACGAGTACCGGGGAACCAGATATTCCTGAACACTTTCATTATGGTATAGTGCTTTGGGGTAGATGGTGGGGATTTGCACGGGAACAAGGTCTTCAGGCTGCATGGGCTGCAAAGCAGGATTTTAATGACTTTATGCGACAAAGGGTTGGTGCGTATTATAACCAACATGATCGACGACAAGTAGCCGGGAAACTACGGAGGGGATAATGGCAGTAACATGGGATGCGGTGTATAAAGAAAAGCCTCCAGGTACTCAGAGTCCGACGTTAGGTGATAACCGGATGAGAGAGACTCGAGAGTCTATCCAAGAGCGTATGACTAATGCGCATTATACAGTTGATGATTCTCAATCTACCGGGAGCTCTGCTACCGATTGGTGGCATAAGATGGGCTCGGCTAAGATCTGGTATCAAGCTGCTGTTCCTACTGTCCGGGTTCTTGGGTCTAGTACTGGGCTTTCTACGAGTACTTCAGATGATAATGGAAGGCTTTGGTTTGATTCCGATGCCACTACCCCGTCGTTGTTTGTCTGGAATGGTACGGATTTTACTACTGAAATCGTCGGTCCTGCTACATTTGTAGACATGGCAGAACAGACGGTTACTGGGGCTAAGACTTGGAGTGAGGCAGCTATATTTTCCTCAACGGTGGCTATAACTGGAGCTACAACCCTTTCGGCAGATCTTATTTTTGACCAAGCTGACCCTGAGATTCGTGGTGGGGATACGGATGGAGTCATGTATATCTCACCAGGGGTATCTAACATTCTTGGTGGTAGTATCCGGATGTACGGAGATACCCATGCCTCTAAGCCGGATGATATAGAATTCTATGGGTCTGCTACCTTACAGATGCAGTATGATGACTCAGCTTCTACATTTAACTTTCAAGCCAATGCGCTTATCGCGAGTGACCTAAACCTTAGTGCAGATAATCCAGAAATCCTTGGACAGGATACTAACGGGGCTTTAATTATCTCCGCAAATACCAAAGTTCTTGGTGCAAATATCTGGCTCTACGGTGATACTCATGCTACCAATGCTGGAGATATGATTTTTCAAGATGATGAAACATTGGAGCTTCATTTTGATGCAAGTACTTCTATATGGGACTTTCAAACAAATGCTATTCAGGTAGATAATATCAATATCAATGGTAATACCATCTCAAGCACCGCTGGAACTGATCTTCTTATTACACCATTAGCTGGACAGCAGTTACTTCTTGATACTGTTATCATAGTAGACAACGGATCAATGACAGGAGTTACTACTTTTGGATTTGCTGGGGGAACGTCTTTTACAGCTATTCAAACCGGAGCAGCTGCGAATGACACTATCCCTACCAAGGGGTATGTAGATGATCAGGTAGCCTCTGTGTTTGCAGCGGGTGCTGTTTCGGCAACCATTGCTACTATTGGTCTCGTAACCTTAGCGACTGATGCAGAAGCAGTAACTGGTACTATTACTACTAATAAAGCCATTAATCCCGGGTCTTTAACTGCTCGATTAGCGGCTCCGGGGGCTATCGGTGGGACCACTCCTGCTGCTGGAACCTTTACTACACTTACTACCCCTCTTGGTATAGGTACTGATGATCCGCAGGAGCTTCTGCATCTTCTATCGTCGTCTACGCATAGTAGACTTGAGATAGAAACTACCGCCACTACACATAATGCTGCTATTAAACTGACAACAGCTGATACGTGGCAAATAACTAGTGCAGGTTCTGGGTCGGACTATGGATCAGGTACCTTTGTTATATCTGACACTGAAGGAGTGGGGCGGTTCTATATAGACTCCTTGGGCAGAGTCGGTATAGGTGACAAAACTGAGGATGATGATTCCCTTATTTATTTTGCATCCGATGCATATATATTTTGGAATAACTCTTCGGATTACTTTGAGGTTAGTAAGCCAATACGATTTTTGAAGGGTCAGAATACTGTAGCCAGTCTTCACTCAGCGATAAGCAAATCAGAGAGCGTAGTATACAGTGCTTTCTCCTCGTATATTCAGGACGGGGATACTGTGGTAGCTCATGGGGGATGGAAAAACTCTTCTGGAGTAAATCGAAATCAGATAATTTCTCGTATCAAAAGGGAAGGCTCTACCTTGACATTTTATTCTTATAGTCCTGACAACGATTCGATCTCTGAGTTCACATGCACTGATGGTGAGCCAACAACATTCTGCGTTGAGATGTCAATTGCTATATAAACATTCACAACAGGAGACAATATGAAAGTTTCAGTAACATTAAATGACATAACGTCATTCGGAGATGCGTGGACGAAAGTTCAAGACGCAGTCTACGACAAGCACACGACAAAAATCTATCATGCGCTTCACCCGTTCGAGGAGGATGAGTAATGGCATTAGAAAAATCAATCATAGGCCCAAGCGGGGCAACGACGATGTACCACAAAGTGCAAGACATGACATACTCCGCTGGTTCTGTTCGAGTGCGAGTAGGGCATTATGTTGACGAGGCTTCAAGAAGGGCTGGGTTTGACCCGGTCCATACGACTCGCACTGGTATCCAGTTGATCGAGAAGCAGAAGGTCGTGACTCCAGAGGGGGAGCCGCAGCAGTACGAAGATGTAGACGTTGAGGCGAGTATTCCCGATGGTGGCTTTGCGAGTCGTGCGTACTATCTCTTGAAGCAGCAAGATACTTGGACTGACTCGGTGGACGTATAGCATGGCGGCTGAGGAGGTGAACCGTGGGAGAATTAACAGCACCTGCTAATAGAGGTTATATTTATATATGGTATATAGAATAAATGGAGGATTTTAGGCGTAGGGAAGTATCTGGAGACTCTTTTAATGCTGATGTTAGAAGGGGGTCTTTGGATGATTTAGCTCAAAGTCCCTATCTTTTCCCTTTCGACGCCTGGACTTTTCAAGACCCTTTTATAGAATCTACCCCGAATCTTACTCTTCTCTCTCCTTGGAATCTAATAATAGCCGGGACGTTTGCAGTAACAGGAGCTACTACTTTTACCGGGGTGGCTACTTTTACTGCTGCTCCGGTTATGTCTGCCCTTACTGCGGCTTTACCGATATTTACAGATGGATCAAAAGGGTTAGTTAGTAATACGATGACGGGTTCTGGATCGGTGGTTATGAGTGTTAGTCCTACCCTTACGGGGACGATTGGTGCTGCAAGTATGACGCTGAGTGGGACGCTTGGGGTTACAGGTGTGGCTACTTTTACCGCTCAGCCTATTGTATCTTCCTTAACTGCTGCCGTAGCCGTCTTCACAGATGGATCGAAAGGACTTGTGAGTAATGCGATTACCGGTTCTGGCAATGTAGTCATGTCCGCGAACCCTACTCTTACTGGTACTACTGATGCAGAAAACATGACCCTCTCCGGTACACTGGGAGTTACTGGTGTAGCAACCCTAACCGAGGACCTTGTTGTAGATACCGACACCTTGTTTGTTGATGTGTCTGAAGATAGAGTTGGCATCGGGACAACGAGTCCGTTGGGAGAATTAGATGTTCGTGATATTGGAACAGATTCAGTTTCAAATATTATTTCTTCTACATTTAATGACCAAGAAGCATTTGGTCCTGAAATTTGGTTTGTTAAATCGCATAACGATGATGGAACGACTCTTACAACCACTCTTGATACAGAGCTTCTCGGTAGGCTTAGTTTTTATGGAGTTGATTCCGGGAGTAACCAAGATATAGGTGCGATAATAGATGTTGTTCAAGATGGTGCGGCAGGAACAAGTGTTCCAACTACAATGAACTTAAGGACATGCTCATCAACAGGTGGCAACACCAATCAACTTGTTTTAGCAAGTGACGGTAACGTTGGTATAGGTACCAGTAGTCCCGGTAGTTATTACGCCACAAGCTTAGTTGTAAGTGACGGTAATGACGGTGGAATTACTATAGTCGGCGGGACTTCTGATGACAGTTGGCTCATGTTTGCCGATGGTACTACTGGTGCGACTCGATATAGCGGGAATATCAGGTATAACCATGCTAGTGATTATATGTCTTTTGGCACAGATGGCGTTTTCGACTTAGTGACCATCGACTCCTCCGGCAACGTTGGTATAGGTACCAGTAATCCGCAATACAGCACAGATTTCGTCTCTGATAGTGACTCGTATGCTACTGTTGCAGCAG
>Ga0098058_1000370_pt1 | contig 15035 bp, 10 predicted proteins | sample 19_taG_FD_75061 | JGI IMG/M metagenome (GOLD analysis project Ga0098058, IMG submission 75061) | Marine viral communities from the Subarctic Pacific Ocean - 19_ETSP_OMZ_AT15317 metaG | ecosystem: Environmental > Aquatic > Marine > Oceanic | place: Pacific Ocean | collected 2015-01-19 | reverse complement strand
TTTTTCTCCTTTATGATGGGTAACAATAAGCGTTCCTTATTGTCTTACTATATCACTCTTGATCTAGCATGTCAAGAGTTTTCTTCTCCTGTACTACGTTTGTGTGGGCAACGCAGAACCCAAAATCTTGTTCGTGTTCCGTTTCATATATGGCATATGAAATCTTCCTAAAAGCATTCTTTGGTTTGTTCTTCAAAATATCTACTATCTTTTTGTGCAGGCCGCCTTCGGTGGCCAACCTTTTATCATTGATACAAAGATAATAACATAATTCTCGAGGAGTGTCAAGGTCAAAAAGCCAATTTTCTTGTAAATTTTTCATATCGAGCATCGCTATTGCTCTGATACGATTGATTTCCGATGGCTTCGAAACGTTCCCAATTTCAGGCTCCGTGTATGTAAAGTAATTTACATAATGTGTGGTGGAAAAAATAGAAGTATTTAATACATCAAAATACGTCTTAATGGGGACATCTCCAATGGTCTTTTCAATATTTAAATTAGACATCAGCGTCACCGATTCAAAAAGACCTGAGCGGGCATATTCCTGCAAGACCCCAAAGGCTGTCGCTTCTTGTAGTTTGGGAATGCCCGACAACAATTCTACATCTGGTTGAATATAGAATATTTCTATTTTTTTGGCTTTTATCTGTTGAAGAATTCCCAAAACATAATTTGTTGCGTACGCAGACCCCACCACAAATATTTGAATTTTTTCATCCAGAGCAGTAAAAAACTTTCTGACATCTGGGACGTTGCTTTCATATTCCTCTGGCGTTTCATATGCCTTCAGTTTAAATTTATATTTAGAATTTCGTGCAATCTTGCTGTTCATTAAATAAACATTGTATTGGGGAATATGAGAAAACTTTTCCGCAATAGCTGACGCACCATTTCCAAGGCCAATTACTGATATCATAAGTCCAGTTCTTTAAGCTCTAAATAGTCTTTGCCGGCTTTTAAGTTAACCACAAATTTGCCAAGACTATTTTTGGCAAATACTTCTTTAATCTCTGGGATAAGTTGTCGATCTTCATCTGTCATGTCTAATACAATTTCATCATGTACAATGTGGGATATAAAAGAGTGGGTTCCCTCAAGCATCTTATCAATTGCTATGGCCCGATCCAACACGATGTCTGACGTCGTGCTTTGAATAAGATAGTTAAAAGCTTTTCTCTCCTCTACTGGTATTTTCCTTCCGAAGGGAGTCTTAATGTGTCCATCATTATACCATTTTTTTAGAAGTTTGTCTCTATTATAAACGTCAGTCGCAATATCCTTGGAATCGGGGTTATATAGCCAACTAAAAATAGTTGTTTTTGCTTCTTCTCGCGTCAATGATAATTCAAAGATGTTCTTCATATTCCATTCATGAATATCGCCTTTTGGCTGTTTTTTCTTCGACAGTGCAAGGAGCGTACGTAGTTCGGCGCCATTGTAGTCCAAAGAAATAAACCATTCATTGTGAGGCTTAATGAGCTTGCGAAAGTGTTTCTGCAATGTAAGGATGGGAAACGACTCCGGATATGTTGCGAGCCTTCCTGTTATGGTGCCAAAAAGATTATAATTAATATAAGAGGGACCTTCTAAAAGCCTCTGTGATTGGGCTCTCGAAACGGAACTATAAAAAAGCTGCTTGCAGTCGGTAGTGCTGAGATTTAAATTCTGATATTTCAGTTTGTATAACAACTTGTGTACTGTCGCCAGATGATCGTAGCACGCAGGCTTTTCGTACGCTTCAAAAACGTGTTCTGTTATTTGGTTTTTAATCTCGCAAAATTCTTTCAAAAAATCTTGCGGCACCAAGTCGAAAATACAATGATCACGCAGGTCTATCTTTGCCAGCCTGAACGACTTAATATAAGCTCTAAGCCTTTTTTGAGACTTTTCCAAAAGATCTCGAAGGTGCTCTGGCGCTACTTCATTAATAGGCAACCCCTGTGCCATTAACCACGCATACTCCACATTCCTATCATCCAACGAGCCTGTGTATTTCCATGTTTTTGTTAAATTGTTAGGGAAGTCTTCAAAAAATAATTGTCCATCCGTGTATATTCCCACACATTCAAATTTATCATCAAGCGTCTGAAATATCAAAGCTCCTCCATCGTGCGCTCAGCTATATACTCTCTAATATAGCCTAAAGAGCCGCGATAGTCAAATGGTTTATTGAGAATTCTTTCGAAAACACGCAGGGCCTCGGGGGCGCCTTTGTTTTGATATATTTCGATGCAGTCGTCGATTAACATTTCTTTTTCAAAATCAGCAAATTGTGATTCTTCTTCCATGAAACGTATCTTAAAATACAGTCCCAAAAAATATGTCTCGGGGTATAGTTTATCCAACTGTTCGATGGAATAAGCTTGAGGAATGATGCGACGAACAAGCGTTTTACCTTCACACAGTTCAGTTTCGAGAAAACTCTTGAGTTTAACCTTGTTATACAGGTTTAAAAGATGATATTTAAAATTTGGAAAATATTTTAAATGTACTGGGACATAACCTAAACCCAATATTACATTAGTCGTATCAAACCCATATTCTTTAGCATATTCTAGCATCGGAGAAGAAGCAATATCCGCCACCAATCTCCAGGGTACATTACGATCTACCATGAAACCAAAAGAACGACAAGCATTCACGTAAAATTCCCAATTTTTACTGCTCACAAACTGGTTTATTTTTTCCTCATCGTTAGCTGTGTTTAAATCTGATATTTCTACTGCAAGTCCCGAAGCATTAATGGGACAAATTCGACTTTTAATAAAAGCTGGTTTTGTAAATGGATAGGTGGGGGCGCTTATTTGTAACAAAAGTTGTAGCTCTAACATAAATTCATCAAAATTTCTTACTTTAATATTTTTGTTTTTTATGGCGCCCCGAATTTCCTCGAATTGAGTAGTTAAATAATTGCTATAAAGAGCGTTCGGATCGGGCATTGCTGCATAAGGCTGTAGTGTACTTAGGTATGTGTCGTTGGGATCAATTTGACCTCCCGCGGAACATTTAGCGAAATAAGCTGCTAAATCTTCGAAAGCATCCACTACAAAGTTAATGGCGGACAATGCAGGAGCAGCCTTAAAATATTTAGTGTTTAAAGAGGCCGGTTCCAGTTCAATCGGTACGAAGAGTCTACTAACCCTTCCATATAAAAACTTTTCTCCGAAATTGAAATCAACTAAATTTGTGTATCCATCTAGACTATTGGCAACATCCACCCTATAGATGGTTCTCTTCTCGAAAAGGTCTTTAGAAGACTCGTTGTTTGATTCTGCATATTTGTCTGACATAATTTAATCGAAGCCTCCCATGCTTCACCTGGAGAGTCCCGCGAAAGAATCTGCCGCAGTGGGCGCTTCGCCTACTGTGTCTGTGGATTCGGGATCGGCTTGGGGGGTGCTGCGCCCAGCAGCTTCAGCGGCGGTCACTTCGGCTGCTTTGCGTGTGACTAGTTCATCACATGGTCCCGTCTCTTGGTTGTCGCCGGCATCCGGTCGTTTGTCGGGCTGGGCCTCTGTCTCATCTGCTTCTATTTTAGCATCTATCTCAGCAACCCATTTTGCCGTAAGGGTAGAATTGGCCTCGCCCGGGCCAAAGGAGTGTTCAGAACGAATAATCATGCAATATCCACCAATACCATATTGAGTCAAGTCCAACGTATCACCAGCATGGCCACCCGTCGTCGGATCCCAGCCGGCCGGGTTGACGAAAATATAAGTTCCAGGAAAAGTTTTAACGCTCGCAAAACACTCTACATTCACATCATATACCTCGCGTAATTGCTGTAATCCATCATACCCTTCCTGTTCAAATCTCACTTCTTTTAAGTAGGGAGCATCGGTTTTGGAAAGACTGATTTTCTTAAGAATGCCGCGTGGGCGCCCCAACATATAATGGAAAATTCCATCTTTTTCGTCTTGAATTCTATCACCTGTCATCTTGCCTATGGGTTTTGTACGGCCCGCGGAAAAGATAAGATAATTCATTTCCTTTTGCATTCCCGTGTCCGGAACGGGGAAATTGGCCGGCCCAGACACATTTAAAAGAGGAAGAGCATCTTCCTTTTTGATATCTTCTACCAATAGGCGCGCCGCATATGGGACGCGAATGGGACTCTTGGTTGTTGTGGTGTCTAAAATTTGAGCAGTCACTTCATCGTATTCGGTATCCCGGTAAGATGTAACGACTGCTTGGTTTAACCTTATTTTTTGTTTAGTGTTGAACGTAAAACACGTATCATCATTCAGGAAGTTGCGTATTAGCTCATTAAATAGGTCGCTTAAAAATCTACTTAAATTATATATGCTTTGTTCTTTTTTAGTAAGTTTCTCATTTAACCATTGCAAAAAATACTTAACCGAAATAGGAAGGTCTCCCAAACTAATAAGATGGGTATCGTCAGGGTTTTTGGGATCAACAATAATCATGGGTCCTAAAATCACTCTAAACTTTTTAAAGTTTTCGTAAAATCTAGAAATGGCGGCCGCTTCATTTTTTTTCTCGCATTCATCAATAAGAGGATCTACTATTTCACCCCACACGGCGCCGCCTTTAGAATAATCTTTAAGATATTCTTCAATGCCCTCTAAAACAGTATCGACCAAATCACTTATATAGAAGAAGCTAAAATGTGCTTTATCTGGTGCGTTTGCCTCTAATGAAATATTTAACAGAGTCCTTTCTGTTGAAGTCTGATCTTTGGAGCCGCCGGCAGTAACATAATTGTCTATATACATTTGCTTCATTTCCGGGCTAACGGTCTCCGTCGTCGATGAAGCAGATGCAATTTTCAAACCTCCTTCTGGCACAAAAAACGGGCCGGCCTTTTGCCATTCCCTTAACTCTTCCCAGGACAAATTGATGTAATTGATTCTATTAGCGCTACGCATTCTCCTCATCAATGAACGCATGGAATCTGTTTTTTCTGATGTTATGGCGCCGCTAGTCGCATCTGCTTTCTTAATCTCGCTGATTTGGCCCGCTTCGCATTTTTTACCAATACTTTTATAAAGCATTCTTCTTTCTGTTAAAGCTCTTCCGCTATTAGCATCGTAAAAAATATTAAATTGTGCTTGATCAAAAAAGTCATCAGTGTAAGCTAAATAATTAATAGTAAAGTTGACACGTCCCATGTCATCAATATCAAACTCATGAATAGTGGGAGTTAAATTAAGAGTGACAAAAGAATATTTAATAGCATCTAATACATGGCGCTTGTTAGCTTCAGTGGTAAACAGACTAGTATTGCCCGTAGGCTGCGCCCATCCAATTACGGCTTTTAATCGAAAGTTTAGTTTGGCTAAATTATTAGCTGCTTTATCGCTAAGAGTTGTACTCTCGGAAGTATCGCAAGCATCCGACTTGACGCCACCACCTCCTGTTTTAAGAGCTAGGTCTGCATATTTATAACCCCCTCTGTCCACCAATAATTCATTAAAGCTATTAGCAAAAATTTGCAGCTTTGCCTTAATACTCTTTTTGGCCGCAAAAGGATTATTTCCATCATATGTAAAAGAAAACTTTTTAATACCTACCCCATATCCTCTTGCTGTTTTATCTTTCAACATACTTTCGACCGACCGGACGAAGGGGCCCGACTGACCCCTATCGGGGCCCCCAAAATAGGCTGCAAAATTAATTTCTTGTTGAAATTCTCTTCCTTGTTGGTCTACGCCCACTTTATAAAGTCGTATCATCGGCTGCAGGCTTGAAATTTCTTTTGTTTCCATATTAAAAAAGGCCGACTGCGCGGGGTGTTGAGTCAAAAAATTAATAAAGTTAAAAGGATCTCCTTCTATCATCAAAGAGGCATTGGAAATTGCGGCGCTTCCTGGTGGTGGCGGGCATGTATCTGAAGGGTCTGTGTTTTGTTGTGAAACAGCACCCCCATAATAAGGGAGTTTTTTAATTTGCCCAGTGCGTTGATTTTCTTGAAGCTTCTTCCACGTCACAAGATCTACTATCTTCGTCTGTAGGAAGCATTGCTCTTTAAAAACAAGTCGAGAAAATTCTTGAGGGCGAATTCCCACATCGCCGCCGGCTTCGGTCATCACTGTGCCTTCTGCGTCTTTAAGGCGCGCCGCTAAATCTGCATCGATGTGGGCGAGACCGGCTGCGGCGCGCTCGGCGTTAATAGTCGCCAGTTCAGCTTCGGTTAGCGCGGCCCCTTCGGCGGCGCCGGTTGTAAGGGCGCCTAACTCCACTCTTGCTGCGTGGTTCTTTTCTTTAGCAATTTCCGCTAATGCACAGGCTGCGACTTTGGCTTCCGCTAGTGCAGCATTTTGTGGAATAGTAAAAGTCTTATATATATGAGTAACTTCGGCAGTGCCTTCTCTGAGTTCGCGCTCAGACCAATATGTAAATTCTTTGTCAAAGTCCCGGGAAGTAGCAGGTGATCCAGGAAAACTACAGAAGCCGCCATTTCCATCCACACCACACGCAAAAGTGATGGCGGCCGTAAAGCCCGTTTTACCATACAAGTACTTTTTATCATCAAAAAGATCGCCTCCCATCTTGACATCACCGTCGAGTTCAGGGTGATCACTTAAATACTGGAGGTACTTTGCCGCGAGGTCGTTGTATTTATCAAGAGCCGCACTGAAGGTATCCAACTGCTCCTTCATATCGCAGCCGTGCTTGTCGTAGAACCTTTTAAGCTCGGATCCATCTGCAAGAGCCGCTACATCGGGCTCTAAGTCAAGATGGCATTTTTCCATGCCCATTTAAACTACTCCCAGCGCCTTTAACGTTTCCTCGAGATTTAAGGGGATGTTAAGTAAAGCTCCATTGTAAATATCTGCTTCGGTACCAAATCCATTGTACCACGCGATAACCCACCACAAGCGAGAATCGCCATAATGTTTGTGGGCCAAGTTATATAAACGATCCCCGTATTTCCACACATGCTTAATCGCTGTTAGTTTTCTTCGGGCCGCGTCCGTCGGTTGTCGCAACATCGGCGTTTCATAATGTCGAACAGCCTTAAGATGCCTTTCTTTACGTAGAGGCTCGTAATATTTGCTAGCATTTGTTAAAATTCTATATTTGTCGTATCTTCCCATAATTTCTTATTACCGGTATTTTGGATCCCAGTCAGGAGCGAAAGCGGTATAATTTCCTTGTGCATCTTCATGCACTTCGGGGCGCCCCTCCATCCATTTATCAAGCTCGGACCTGGTGGTGGCCATTATAGCTCTTGTACCCCCTGTGGTGTCTATGGCGCCAATGGAGGCCATCGCATCGGAGAAATCTACCGAGGCGCCCGCTTGAAGTTGATCGATGCCCGGTATTGGTTCTGGCACTGGCTCTACGTTAGTTGGCACATCACCGGTAACAGTCGAGTCAAGATCCTCATCGGCGCTGTCGATGCCAAGAATATCTGTGGCTGCCCACGTTAGATCTCCTTCTTCTTTTCCAGTTCCTTCAAAAGCATCAGCTTGCGCTGCAGCAGGCTTGCTTCCCTCCAAGTCTACTCCATAGGGAAAAAGGTTATTAGAAAATTTGCCCTTTTCATCCCAACCTAAAGCATGCTCATGGATGGGCGAAAAATTCATGTTAACTTCTAAAATTTTAGGTAATATTACTCCGGGGCCCTCATTAAAACCACCCTCTTTTTCTAAATAGGACAATATGGTAATATTATCCACTACTCCCAATAACCCTTCCGACGCACTTGTCGTAGCAGCTTTATGTTGCGTCACCAGATCATCATAGGTGCGGCCGCCGTCCGTAGAGGTGCTGACAGGCTGATTGGCCACCAAATTCATTATTTTTAATCGAATCAAGGGAGATTGAGAAATAGTTTGGGCATAAATATCACCCCCTACAGTTGTGTAGTTGGGATATAAAAACTGAGTTAATTGTTGTACTTTTCCTAAGTTTTCAAATGCCTCGCTTTCTGAGAATGCCGGCGCCTTAAAAGCTAATGATATTTTGCGTTTAGTATTTTTAAATAAATAAATAGGATCGGGGCGACCGTAAACCTCTTCCTCGGCCCATGTAGAATTAAAAGCTTCATTATAGGTTGTAAGAAAGGCCTTAAAATACACCGCTTTGCCGCTGGGGACATGCAAAAACGAAATATACATTTGTTTTAGATTCGCATAGCCATCCGAACCATCTACGGGAGTAGCGCGCAAAGAGCGAGAAAAATCAATAGTATCTTCGTTTTCCGAAAGTTTGTTAGAATTAAATATTTCGATATCGTCTGCCATTTTTGTTCTCCTTTATGCCTCCACGAAGGCACTCTTGACGGTGCCTCCCAAAAATTGTACTTGCTTCTTGGCCAAGACGTCTCCATCCATTTCCAGTTTAATAGTAACATTATAAGGCCTTTCGCCACCGGTACCGCCTGCAACTGCTGCAGCCGGAGATGTCCCCAGTGCTGTGTCGATAGCGGTAGTTGTTCCTGTAACTGCTGCTTTTGCGGTCGCGGCAGTGTTGGCGATGGCGGCGGCGCCCAAAGTTGCGGTGAGCGCAACTGCTTTAGTTGTGGGCACTTCTCCAATGGCTGCAGCAATAGCTTTAAAGTCAGCGGCGAGGCCTCCTAAACCTATTTGAGCAAGTTCTACCATGCTTGTAAACATTACACCAATAGCAGACCCCACCGTTGCCACAATTCTCTCTAGCGCACTAAAAGGACTAATTAGAAGAGATACAGTCTCTGTTATGAATCCAAATGCATCGCCTATTTTACCGAGTCCTTCTAAAAACGTAGAGGCCACTTCTTCTTTAAAGAAAATATCACTTAGGAATCCTGCCGCCGCTCCGAGAGCTAGCAGCCCCGCTGCTATAGGAGCGATAGGCCATAATACAGCAACCAGGGCTCCCGCGAGGACCACCCCCACAACATATCCCAGAAATTCGAAAACCGTTGTCAATGTCTCTGACGCTGCAACAGCATCTGTCATCCATGTAAAAAGCTCTCCTAAAAGTGAAAAAACAATTACAAAGGGTTTTGCCAGCGCAGAGAGAGCGTTTCCAAAGCCTTGTAGCACAGCGCCAAAGCCTGTGGTTTTTTCCTCTCCCTCTTCCATTCCGCCAATTAAGAGGCCCACCCCTGCTACTACCAAGGCAACTGCGGCGGCGAGTGCATACATAGCAAGTGTAATAGGTCCGCCGGCTAATTGTACGGCGACCAAATTGACAGCCGCAATTGCCATAGCAATTCCCAACGATAGAGTAGCTAACGTAATAATCCCTAATGCAACTTTTAATGCCATTATTCTTTCTTCGCTAGCCGTGAGACTTTTCACAAAGTTTGCAAACATGGTCACTATTGGTGTAACTACAGGAATCAACGAAGCCATTGTACTTTTTAATAAATCTTGGATGCTCTGCAAGTTTTTGGCAGCTTCTGCGGCTGCTACGTATTCTGCCTCGCTTTTCTCGATGTTGGCGTTTAACGAATCCATATTACCAGAAAGCATCAAAGCTAGTTCCCCCACATCTGCGAGTCCCAAAGATTCAGTATAAAACTGCTTCTGATAATAGCTCATGCTATCAAAGGATAAACCGGCATCTAAAATGGAGTTACGCATCATATTAAATCTTTCGACCGGGTTGGTCTCCATCATCAAATCCATTGCATTTACAAAGTTTCCACCTAGTGCGGCGTTTAACTTTCCTGCTTGTTCGGCGGCGCCTTCAAAGGTGTCAAATTCTTTTACCATATTAAGAATCGTATCGACTTCCATGCCTGTAATCTTGGCGACGACCGCAAGGTCTTTGAAAGCTTTAACTCCTTGGTCTCCAAACTTAGCCATTGAAGCGCCAGCCTTCGCAAAGTCGCCAGCCATCTTTTCAGGAGCTACGCCAATTTGTGTCGCTAAAGCTCGTAGTTCTAGTTGCGTATCGGCTGCTTGAGTGGCCGACTGTCCAAATATCTTAGTGGCATTTTGAATACCCTGCGCAAAATCCCCAGTGCTCACTCCTAATTCGGCTAGGACGGCGCCCGTTTTAGCTACCTCTTCTTGTTGCTCTCCCGTGATCATCGTAAAGTCTGTGAATGTAGACCTTAGCGCAGTCATCGTCGCCGACATTTCTTCAAGCTCCACACCATATAGACGAGTGGCTTCATAAGCATCAGTAATTACAGCCGCTTGTTCTGCTGTGGCGCCTGTCATCCTTCTAAAGGCATTTTCTGTATCATATGCTGCGGTCGCCAAGCCCACCATGTTGTTAATAACAGCCGACGTGATACCTGTAGCCAGGGCGGCGCCAAAGGCTCCTACACTGGCGGTTCCTCCTTGGAGACTTTTTGTTACATCTTGAATCGCTCCCATGGCATTTATGTCCGAAAAAACCGCAAAAGCGCTTCCTAGGGATTTTCCTAGACCCTTGGCGGCACTGGCGGCCTCACCAATACTTGCTTGATACTGTTTGGCAAAATTATTGGTGGTTTCCCATAATGAAGCTTGTTGCTCTAATTCTTTGACCTCGCGTTCTAGGACATCGAGTTGGTCAGCCGTAATGTTACCAATTTCCAATAGCTCAGCTATTTCATTTCTCTTTACGCGCGCCTTATTCTTAAAAAATTCGTTACTTTTTGCTTGATAATCTAAATCTAAGGCATGCATCTTGTCGATTTCTTGATATTGCTCAAGTATCGCCTTCAATTTTTGTTGAGAATCTCTATAATGCGCAGCTTCCGCGCGCCTTTGGTCCTCGGTTAGAGCTACGCCGCCCCCCTCGCCTTCCTCTCCCGCTTGGGCGCCCAAACGAACTTCAATCCGCGCCATGACAGCAGCAAGACGCGTCAGAGCTACTGCGGTTGGATCGTCGCCGTTGGCCATAATAAATTACCTCTTTTATTGGTCTAAACGTAAATAGTTTCCCACAAAAAAAGACAGAGCTATGAACTCTGTCTGTTTGCACCTGGGAAGTTAGGGGAAGGGCCCGGTTGGTTGTGGGCGCTGAGCGTCTGACTTTTTCCTCCTCCCTGGGAGGCTTTCTCTATGGCTTCCTTTTCTGCCTCTAGCTGCTTGAGGAGTCTTTCAACAAACCACTTCCTCAACCCTACGGGGAGGTTATAAGCTTCTGAAAATGACCAACCGCCTGAATACTTTAGAAAGAAGAACTGCTCATATATGTTCTCCATGTACTCATCGGTCAGGCCAAAAAAAGTCCGCATTAAGCGGCACCTCCATGTCCTGAGCAAAATCACACTCAGCACATGCGAAATGCTGACTCAAGTCAATATTTGGCGCCACTAATTTATAGGCGAGTCTGAGGTGGCGAGAATCTGTGGAGGGGATGTTTTGAACTAAATAATTTATTGCTTCTGCTGATGAATCGCCGTTAACCGCTGTCACAATATTAACAATTTGACGTGTGACATTTTTTTCATGCGTTTTTTGTTTGCGATCTGCTTCTACGCCACTTACAAGTTTCTTTTCGTCTGAACCGGTAAGAAGCCGGAAAGTAACTGAAACTTGCGTTTTAGGCAAAGTAATGTTAAAAGTTCCATCATTGTTGTCGGCTACGTCTATCTCACCTCCTTCTATGCCGTGATGGGTGGTTGCTTTAAGAAGGTCAAAAGAATATTCTTGTGCCGTCATGCAACTGGGACATGTCACTCGTGTATTATATTCGTTTCCATATCCAGATACTCGGGTAGCAACAATAATAGCGTTCCTGTCACCAATTAAAAGTGAATTGGGGTCTATGCGCTTATTTACAATAATGTTTTCTACCACTCTATCAAGAGCTACTCCTTTTTTAAGGAGAGTCCTCGATGTAAGCAAATCCTCTTCTTTCGCCGTCATTTGGCGAATTTCAATGCTATCCTCTCCATGAAGGATATGTCCTTCTGGGTAGAATCGACCTTGGGAAGGTAGCTCTACAAATTCGGTTGGAACAACAAAGGAAAAAGAAGCTGCTCCCTCATTCTGCATCACCTGTGGTGGGGGACTGCTATCGTGTTGTTGAACGCCTCCGGAGCGTTCTCTATTTCGTGACAATATACACCTCGTTTATTTTTTGTCTATGCCTCAAAGAAGGTCGTGGCGGGTTGTGAGGGACTTTCTAATCTAGATCCTTCACTGGTTACTGACAGGGAGGCCCAATCATAAGCTAGCGTGACTGTCATTTCAGTTAGAGCGTCATCTCCATAAGCTAGATCACCATACGCCACTTTTGTAATAAATGCGTTGTTAAGCGTCCACTTTTCCAAATCAGCGCCAGCAGAATCTACTTGCGTAATAGTAACAGTTCCGAGGGCGCCCGCACTTTTTCCCTTAGAAAGCGTACTCATCTGCGTCGTTGTTCCGTCAGTGGGGATAGAATATCCGGATTGGACCAATATATCTGATAGGGTTGCGGCCATGTCAGGATCCACCGGATCCACCAGTGTGAGACTAATATCATCCCACGTAACTTTACCAGGATACTTAAACGTATAATTTAAATATTCGTGAGTCGCAGTTTCCGTTGAAAAACTGGGCTTGTTTACTGTCTTGGCCCACCACAACAGCGCGCCGGGGTTGGGGGTTTCCGCCAGACCTTGAAATTCTACATAAAACCTAAATTTCCTCTTAGGGTCGGCAATGGTTGGGTTAGCGGGGGTGCTCCAAAATGACATGTTATAATACTCCTATATTTCTATCTATTTTTAAATAGTGTAGTGGAGGAAATTTTTCCCCCTCTTTAATCTTCGAAAGACGCTCCTGTTGACATAATAACAAAGTCAATGGCAATGTACTCAATGGCTCGAGCAGGCTTGACCATTATCTTTGCGTACATAATATTTTGATCAATGAGATCGGGGGTAGTCGTAGTCTCGTCAAGAATAAGACGATAATCTGTAATACCAAAACGCGTTTTAACATTGGCCAACAAGGGCTGCACGAGTCCAATAAATCTGTTCCACGTTGCTTGCACATTTTGTTCAAAAAGAATTCTAGTAGAAAGAACTGAAATTTGCTTCTTCAGGAAGATAACAAGCCTTCTAACATTGATTCTATCGAGAGCCGATTGGCGTTCTTGAAGTGTTTTCTGGCCGAAGACAACTATCCCGTTAGAGGGGAAAGATGCAATGGGGTTAATGTTATTTTCATAAAGAGTATCTCGTTCTTTAGAAGTGAGACGTTGCGTAATACCTGTGATGGGAATTCCTGCGGCGCCGTCTGTCAAGCCGCCGCGGTTGAATCCTGCCGGAGCAAACCACACGGCTGATCTAGCTTCAGAACTAGCCAAAACACCCATCATTGCAACAGTCGGAGGAATCCAGAGCATGCGGCCAGTGTTGTCGTCGCGAGTCTGTACCCATGGATAGAAAGTACACCCATAGCTCGAATCAATACGGCGGTCGCGCAGTGCGTTTGCTGCCGTAGTCGGTGTAGTGCCAATTCTATCAACCTTGCTGGCTTTATACACCTCGTGAGCCGGGATATACACGTTTGCCAAGTCAATCAACGCGAGTGAATCAGCGCGATCCTCGCATACATTTATCATGTGTTGCGTAAGACCATTGTTTGTAAGACCAGGCACAGCCAACAAGTTCATATTAACAAATTCGGGGTCAGCCACCGTGTCAATAGCGCGCTTATACGTATAATAGCGATAACTACTTTCGTTTGTAGAGCCCATATCAGTGTTATAGAGAGGGTCTGGCTTCATAATATCAAAGCCGTCAAAGCCGCCAAAGATAGGACACGTAAACTTATTAATTCCAGAGTTTAACAGGTCGCTATAAGCACCAGAAGTATAAGAATTTTCCCTTGCGCGAGATCCAGATGAATAGTACCATCCATTGGCAGAAGATCCACTTAAAACAATATCATCCAAAGAGAAGACATAAGCCCAGTCATCAACACCCGCAACAGTATTAGGATCGGTCGCGTTGGAGCCACCGCCGGCATTGTACCCACTATAGAGTAGTCTATGACAAGATGGAACGCTGGGGTCGTAATCTGTGCTGGTGGCAGTACGCGTGGTTTGCATTCCAAAATATGCGTCAGTGGCGTCGCTAAGTCCCCCATCTGATGCTGAGGTACGTAACCGAACATGAGGGAACTCTAAGCTCCCGGTGGCAATTAGCCCACCTGACAAATAGGGAGTATTGCCTGTTGCATAGCCAGACCTTGCGATGGCGACGGATGGGGGGTGTGCAACAATGCTCACGCCGCCCGTTAGAAAGAAATTATTAGAAAGAAGGCCACCATCGCCGGCTGGGCCGGCGCCAGGAACGATTGAACAAGCACCGGTGGCGCTTAAATCGTAAATTGTTCTAAATTTTGGAGGACCAAAATAGCCAAACGGTAGAAGAGTGGGGTCTGTTCCACCTGCCTCTACGTCGGGGTTCATATCAACATAAACAAATTTAGAGTTGTTATCAAATTCACCATAAGTCTTCAGTCTTCTTTCAGTGGTATCCCACTGGGTGTATTTATCACCAATAACTCGCGACACATAGTTAGGAGAAGTAGGATCAAGTGTTACGTTATCAAACCGTTCCATCACTTGTACTGCGCTATCGGTGTCGCTAATACTACGAAGAACAACAGAAAATGTACCATATTCCGTACTCGTGCTCGTGGAAGCTCTAATATTAGAGATAGAAACTTTAACACTCTTTTGGAGCCACTCGCCATGGCCGCGGCCTATTAAGCGGAATAACCGCGTCGAGTTAAAGGGAACGTAAGCGGAGGGAGCAGAAAGTGCTTGGCCAATGAACCATCCAGTTCGACCTTCCGTGGACGCTTGGTTTTTCATATTGGCGGGAGTTGCTGAAGATGGGCCTGCGATAGCAAACACAACACCAATGGAAGATGTGGTTAGACCTTGATCTCGGATTCTTTGGCCGTATGTCTCTCCAAGCCAATATCCAGTAGCTGAACCAGAACCGGCGGCGCCGGGAGTATAGAAAGTGGTACCGCTAATAAGCTGGGGGTTAGTATTAAACTTCTTGCGCACCCAATTGGAACTGCTGTCGTCAAAGCCAAACTCAACTTTGCTCGAGCCGCCGTTCGAGGAACTAATTACAAGAGTATGAAGATTGCTGCTATCCCCAATGGGAACACCCGTTGAGGAGG
>Ga0098058_1000369_pt1 | contig 15050 bp, 25 predicted proteins | sample 19_taG_FD_75061 | JGI IMG/M metagenome (GOLD analysis project Ga0098058, IMG submission 75061) | Marine viral communities from the Subarctic Pacific Ocean - 19_ETSP_OMZ_AT15317 metaG | ecosystem: Environmental > Aquatic > Marine > Oceanic | place: Pacific Ocean | collected 2015-01-19 | reverse complement strand
TGGGTACGAGCATTGGAAGAGCACAAGATACCATACACATTACCACTAGAAACCAGTCTCCGTCTCTCACAACCAGAAATCTCACGAGTCGTCAAATTCAGAGAGAAAGTCAAGGACTTCGACAGATCACGTAACATTCTGATGGAAGTACATGGCGAATCAGGTCAAACTTTCTGGGACCATACCTGGACAATTGTCGCGGGGAAATATCTCCTCAAGCACAAATACACAAATCTATTCATAAGCCGTAGGCACAACAGCGGTGATATTCAGGAACTATCCCAATCCGCACCCGGCCGAGTGTACTTCGTTGGGGATCTAAGCATCAGAGAATGTGCTGAACTTTTTAATCATTGTGACGCTTTCTTTAGTGTTTCAAGTGGGTTATCCAACGCCTGTAATACAAATTGGTGCAAAAACGACATCAAATGGGTGGAAACGATCAATTCACCAGCTGTCACTAGTGCGCCAATCCGTAAAGAGGGAAAAGTCTTCTGGACCCACAATGACAAGAAAGAATTTCTCAAAATGCTTGGAGAAGAGGGATTATGACAAATGTCACTATCTCCATCTTAGACACCAACGACATCCATAATGGTTTCCTTGAAACCATATCAGCCCTACAAGACCCCGAGTTAACCCAAGAACAAGCCTGCCAGATACACTTGGAACGGGGCGAAACAGGTATCTCCACCTACGTCGCCAAATTAGACAATATGATTGTAGGCACTTTCTCCGTATTCATTGAGAAGAAATTCATCCACAGCGGTGGAAAAGTAGCCCATATTGAAGACGTTGCAGTCAAAAGTGAGATGCAACGCCAAGGAATCGGGCGAGAAATGATGAAAGCAGTAGATGCACTCGCAAGACGTATGGGCTGCTATAAAGTCATCCTGGACTGCGGAGATAACAACATCGGTTTTTACGAAAATTGTGGTTACCGATTACACGAGAAAATGATGCGGAAGGATATATAGGTGTATTATTATAGAGTACTTAAGGGACCAGTCCCATTAACCCATGATGGGCAATCAGATAAGCACTTTACTATGCCAACCGGAGAGGGAGGACTGGAGATAAGACATACGAGTACCGGGCACAGATACAAGGGAAGGATAAAGAGGGCAAACTGAAGCGTATTGTTCTTGAAACGGAAAAAGGATTTTAGGAGACTGAAGTGAGAAAGTTAATTGCGATTCTGTTTGTTTTGTTTTTAATCAGCATTGTATGTGAGACAGCCGAAGCCCGGATATTTGGTCGCCACAGGTCTCGTAGATCTCAAAACTACACGTACACATACAATGTCAACGTATGGAATGGTGCCCAGACCGACCAAGCTCGATGCGAGGCTGAAGCCGCCTATATGGCAGCCAACTACATCTACGGCCATGTTGGTGGACAAATCGGAAACTTCGAAGGATGGGGCCATGGAAATTCAACCGATTGTGCTACATGTGTCCCAGGATGGAACGCCACTCTCACCGGATTCGGGTGGGCACAAGCATCTAACGGTACCATATTCGTCGTAAAATCATGGAGATAGTGGAACTGGGTGCAATCATCGACGGTGTCTATAACGACATTCATGATCGGTTCAGAGACAACCAGATAGTACTGGCCCATCACTACGTCAACAACACTTGCCCCTCAGATATCACTGTCTCACAGAGAAACGACCGCCGTTACACCATCATTTCTTTCGAGCGACAAAAACTCCTCGTCAGGATCACTATCAGGTTTTTTACCCGGTACCTTCCCGACGAGGAGTTTTACATAAATCTACAAGAGCCCCAAAGCTTTAAACGACTCGCCAATTGGTTAGTCTCTGAAATCACTGACGGACTCAAACGCGGGTGGTCCGGAAGAGAGGAAAAGCGAATCGCATGAGAATTCAATTTGTCTACGCGTTCCAACCAGACAATGAAATCCTACAATCCCCATATTGCATCACCCGCAATTTACACCGATATCTCAAAGAACGAGCAGAAGTTGTTTATAACGTCTGGGACTCAAAAGGACTCCTTGATCTCAAACCAGATGATATCCTCATCGGACACCCACACTACGATCACAATACCGTCATGCAAAAAGTGTTCCGCCGGAACCAACAATGCAAAGCACGGTGTACAATCCACCCATTACACACCGCTAGGGTCAACGATAATATGCCGTTCGACTTTATGACTCGAGCAGCTGACAAGGTGTTCTCCATCTGTGGGCCGTACTGGTACGATACCATCGAACAAACAGTATTCAAGCACTGGAAACCCAAAATCGTCCGGCTAGATATGGCCGTAGATGGACATAACTTCCCATTTCTCCGCAAGAAATTCAACCCATCCGGCAAACGACGATTATGTTATATCGGTAGCACCATGCCCCAAAAGAATCTGGGATATATGACCCAATTAATGGCAACTATGCCAGACGTCGAACTAGATTGGTACGGTGGTGACTCGGCTCACGCACTGGCTAAACTCCCCAATGTCCGAGCATTCGGATGGCTGACCCTCAACAGGAAGGTCGCCCAAAAGATTGTGGATGATTGCGACATCATGATCAATACAAGCATTTCAGACGCTAACCCCACCACCCTCTTAGAGGCTAGGGCATGGGGAATAATCACCGCTTGCACTCCACAATCCGGATATTACAACGACCCATTCTTCACTGAATTGGACCTAGCAGATATCAAGAAATCTATGGCAAATCTTCGCCATCTCCTCCACGACGCCTCTAACGAAGAACTGATGCTCCGTGCCACCAAATCCCGTGAAGAAATCGAAACTAGATATACGTGGGATCGATTTTGCAACACAGTCTGGACAGAACTCCAGAAATTCGCCTAAAATCATCCGATTAGATTTTTGCTAAGGTCTTTTTTATGAAGTCTACAATTACCGTTGATCCCCTAATTCGTTGGGATCGAAAGATGGGCCTCGTTGAAGAGCCAGTTATTATTCGAGTCAAAGAATTTACCGAAGAGTCAGCAGAGTCATTTGAAGAAGATATTGCTAAAGCACATAACACCGGCCAACCAGTCGTTCCAGTTCTAATTGACTCTTATGGCGGTCAAGTCTACAGCCTTCTCTCTATGGTTTCTGATATAGAAAACTCAGACATCCCTATCGCTACTATTTGTGTTGGTAAGGCAATGAGTTGTGGTGCCATTCTGCTTTCTTGTGGAGCAAAAGGTATGCGATATTGCGACAAACACGCTAACGTCATGATCCATGATGTTTCAGCTATGAGTTTCGGTAAGAATGAGGAACTCAAGGCACACGCAAAAAATGTAGACCGGTTGAATAAACATGTTTTTCAGATGATGGCTACAAATTGTGGACAGCCTAAGAACTATTTTCTAGACAAGATGGATGAGAAGAAGCACGCCGAGTGGTATCTGTCTGCTTTAGAGGCTAAAAAACAAGGATTGGTCAATGAACTATCTATCCCTTCCATGAACTACAAAATATCTGTAGACATTACTTTTGAATAAAGGAATTAGATGGTTAGGTCGATTTTTAACATTGCGTGCATGGCAATATGTCTGGTAGCATTAGACGAAAAAAGAAATGTACAGACTCCTGGGCAGACCCAGGTCGTCATTGCACTATGTGGCACGGAACGACGAATGGATGAGAAAGAATCTCCACGAACTTTTAGAGGCAGCGAAGAATGTTACTACCAGTCCTAACAGATAAAACACACTGTTGGGCCTGGAACCGCATTTACATCAAATCCAATGGCCGCATACCATGTTGGTGCGACGCCGGAGAAATTCGGACCATTTGGCAACGAGAATTCGGTGAACTAGACTTCATCCAAGACCTCGTCAACGGCCCCGAACTCCGGGAAATGCGGCTCAAAGTCCTACGTGACCAGAAATACTACGTAGAAGAATGCGGCCGATGCTGCTGCATGATCGAGAAGGATAAAGGTTCCCATTGGCGATACCCAGACGGAAATAAAGCCCCAGACATTGGGAAAATGAATGAGACCGCCCTCGGCATAATGCGGCGAGTCAACAAAGTTAAAGGATGGCCATACGGCAGCATTGACAAAATAGCCGAAATCCAATTAGAACCATCATTTCCCTGCAACCTCAAATGTCCAGGGTGTCTACATGGGTGGCATGAAAAACCTATGAGCACAGAAGAGCCACCATATTTCTTCCCACTAGAATGGTTCACCAAAATGATTAAATCGATCATCGTGAACCGAGTCACACTAAAACGAATCGCGTTTGTGGGCAGAGGTGAGCCAACTCTAAATAAACAATTCCCAGTAATGGTAGACCACGCCAGAAGTCGCATCCCAGAAGTCATTATGTCTATGGATACCAACTCCAATCAGCCATGGCGTGACGAATACCTATGTCTCAACTGGATTAATTGCTCTATTGACGGATCAACTCCCGAGGCATACTCCACATACCGCCTAAAAGGCAAATTCGCCCCCGCCATCAAATTCATGGAAAACGCAGTAGTAGCTAGGAATAGAGCCGGTCAAGCAACCAACTGCAAGATCAGATGGAAGTACATCCTATTCGATACAACAAGTGAGTATCACCAATTAGACTTGGCACAAAAGATAGCACGAGATATTGGTATCGATACACTTAATTTTGTCATCACCACAGTTGGGGCATACGATAAATCAGTAAACCCGGCTGCGAGATTTAAAACGATAAACCAGTTCCAAGAGTATCTAACCAAAAATCCAATATTCCCAGGAGCAATAGTGTCCCGATCATGATTGAAATGTTCAAACAATGGTGGTGCCAACGAGAGTACCACATCGAATGTTTCAAGGGCCAGATAGGAATGTGCGGATATCATGACAAGAAGAAATTCACTAGTTTAAGGAAAGCTAAAGCTCGGCTGGATGAATTATCCAACATGAGCCAAGAAGAAGTGATTGCCGATCAAACCAACACTTCTACGCATACTAGAAATCAGGAACCCAATATGACACATCCATTCAATAAGATGAACCAGTGGGTTGGATCACCAATAGATTATCGCACCGGCAAAAAAGCCGAAGAAGCCCTAGCCGCCACCAATGACAACCGCTACTGGAATGATGAGACCGGTAGCATCCTAGTAGACAAAGAACGCTGGCAACAAGCCCAACGATACGAATCAGACACCTGGATGAAACACGGACACAACTCTAATAACGACCGTGACCTCCAACATACCGCCAACTTCGGCAACTACGAAGTTATACCACACAACCTACGTCGCCTGGTAGAGATCGGGTGTGGCCCCTTCACACAGACATACAATGTCCTCCAAGGAAGAAAAGCCGAAGCAATCGTTCTAGTCGATCCACTATTAGAACAGTACCGTAAGCACCCACACTGCCGGTACGACAAATTACAGATCACCGGCTCTCCATTTATACCCGAATTTCACTCAATCCCAGCAGAGGACTTTACGGGTCGTGGTTTTGATACGGCCATCTGTATTAATGTTCTCGAGCATGTTCGAGACGCAACTAAGGTCATGGAGAACCTAGTCAGCTCACTACGAAAGGGTGGTATTCTCATATTCCATGATCGGACCTATGATGACCTCGATATCACCAAGATTTACGATGTAGGTCACCCAATCCGTATCACAAGCAAGTTTCTTGAACCGTTTCTTAAACAATTCACACCTCTGCGTAAACACAGTGACTATTTTATAGGAATAAAAAATTAATGAAACCAAAACCAGTCAATTGGCAACTCATCGAGAATAACCCCGAACTCTACAATTTTGTCAGCACCATAATCGAGAAATACCACAGTGGCGATAAAGATATCGGTGATGTGAATTTCGTCCTTATATGGCGACACAACGTCAAAATGGACCAGGATGGGTATGTCGTGCTTGCCACCATCACCAAGTCATCAGACCAGAATCGTGAATTACGGCCCCACGACGTTATCATTGGCATCAACAAAGATGCCTGGAGTATCATGGACGAGCAACACCAAACCGTCGTTATTGATGCACAGCTCGAGAGATTAGCTGTATGCCTAGACAAGGATGGTAATCCAAAAGAAGACGATCGATCAAGAACATGCTACCGTCTCCGTCGCGTCGAAGGACTTGATGAAGCCACTCTACAACGACGTCATGGCATGACCATGAAGGAAGTTCAGGACTTCATTTATGACAAATTCAAAACCGCTGGGGCCGAGGAAGGCAGTTACGTCGCCGACCAACTTTCTGAAGACGAAGCTCCCATTGATGAGACGGATACAAACACCATTGATAACTGAAAAGCTGATTGGTATTCAGCCAATCAGCTTTTCAGCCAGCCTCGTCTATTACCAGAAGTATTGTGCAAGGAAGAACATCGCCGAAATCGACGGATGCTTCGTTCGCATCATAGAATCAAACGACAATAATATCGTTGTCAGCACAGACGTGTCTGAACCGGATGCCGAATGTGTGCTAATCCAACTCAAGGCTGATACAATAACAGTATCCTGGGAAGATGGTAATATACGAAATGGTGTTCACGATAGTGAAGCATCAATGAACAGATACAATTATCTAAGGGACAGTGACGAATTCGTCATCAAATGGACCTAACCAAACCAGGCAGGCTATACGAAGCACAGGTGGAGTTCACAACGAACTGTAACCTCAAATGCACTTACTGTGCCCTCAGCCAGCCCTGGTACCAAGGAAAAGCCCCATACTACGGAGAGACCAAAGACCGCCGAATCGACCTAAAAATCGATACTGACAAACTCATCGAAACTCTCAAGAGACGAAACACCAAAACCATCAACATCCACGGACATGGCGAAACCACCATACTCCCAGACTGGCACATAACCGCCAGAAAATTCCTAAATGCTGGATTCGATGTAATAATTTGCACCAACCTCATCAAGAAATTCACCGCCGAAGAATGCCAAATCCTTAGTGAACTTTACAGCATCACAGTCAGCCTAGATTCCATCGACCAAAAAACCTTCAAAGAACTACGAGGCGGCGACATCCGTCAACTCATATACAACATGACCCGAATTAAAGCCATCGCCGAAGAAAACAGCTTATACCAAAGATGGATATGGTCAGTAGTTGTGTTAGACAAATCACTACCTGGTCTAATGGACTTGGTGAAAATGGGCTTGGTTCTCGGAGTAGAAGCCTTCTGTTTCTGCGACTTCTACAAAGAGGATATAGAAACAACAGCCCAAGGTGTAAAAGACCTCACACCACAACAACGACGATCAGCAAACAAAATCATCAAAGAAGTACAAGAATACTGTGTCATGCACGGTGCTAAATTCATGACCTCCCTAGATGGTGCCGAAGAATTTAGCCGGAGAGGCTACCTATGACATGTGAATTACACCTAGACCAATGCCCCAATAAGAACGGCGGCACAAATTCACAACAACCAATCTGCTCAGAACTCGGAAAATCATTCAGCCATAGAACCAATCAAGACACCCTATTACGTGCTACCCATTCTAAATGCATAATTGAACGGATATTCGCACTAGTATCCATTCTCCGCCGCAGAGCAAAATCCTGGCCAGCCAAAGAAGAACATGAGCATAAAGTCTGGGCCGGGCGGAATGCTAATTGTAGAGCCACCTGGGAATTTTTCTATCAAGAGGTAATAGACAACTATTGGTACCTGCTCGAGAATTCCAGCATCCGTGTCCTCATGTCAATAATCGACACCTTCGCAGACGTCTCACCCAGACTAAGTGAAGAAAGTGGAGCAACATTATGCTCTGTCGCATTTAGAAAAGAACTGTTCGCCCACACTACAATGACTCCCAAAAACCAATGGGATAACAAACCAATCTGGCCAACAGTATCACCAACAATACCACGGTATCCAGATGCCATGCGACAAACAGAAGCAAGAATTAGAAAAATCCTCTTCCGGACTCCAGCAATTTGGTTTATTTATATCTGTATCATGCGGCGGATTATCAATAGTAAAACCAGTATTGCTGTTTATCTCAATAATTTCGATCCTGATGTAAAACTCGTCAACACTTGCCTCAAATTGCTTGTACCATCATCAATGAATGATGACCAACGATCTCTTTATTCCATAAAGCATCAAAAGAATAACAGATATGGGTCTAGGGCGAAAATCACACCAGAAATTGCCACAAACTTGACTGGCACAACGATTTTAGATTTTGGATGTGGTAAAGGTAGATTGAACCATCCAGATTACCAAATCACCAATTATGACCCAGCTACTATAGACACACTTCCGAGACGGAAATTTGATATTGTCTTATGTTTAGACGTAATGGAGCATGTACCAGCAGATGACCTGCCTGCTGTCTACCAATGGCTCGAAATGTTCGCATCCAAACAAATATTCCTCCTCATCTGCACCAGACCAGCAAGTTATAAACTCCCAAATGGAGCCAATGCCCACGCCACAATCCAAAATAAAGATTGGTGGGCCAAATCCACACGCCAGATGCTAAGAGGATATCAAGTGGTAATAATCCCACAACCAAAATCTGACCATGTCTTACTGCGGGCAGATAAAGTAAAGTGCGAAATATGAGCCAGACAAGACTATGTCTCGACCCATGGGCGAAAGTATTAATTAAAAGTAACCGAATGATTTGTGTCTGTTGCTACTCTCCACCCCTCGGGACCCTAGGCGATAAGACCCTTGACGAAATTCTCGATGGACCAGAGGCGACGGAATATCGGACAAAATTGCTATCTGGTGAAATGATGCCAGCATGCCAAACATGCCCCGACAAGAATTTAGTCCCAATAGAGAGATTACATGAGATAGTCACCAGGTACGTGGAATCCGGTGAAAAACCATATGGGATAGGGTAAGGAAATAATGGACAATAACACAACACAACATCCGGAGTCCCTACTCGTTTCCTTCGAGGCGTTGAATTAGTCCAAACAGCTAGGGGCCATTCCACATACAACGCCGTTCACTTCAACAACTTTCAAACACAGCAGCCAACCTAAAGTCGAATCTAAAATAAATGCCGAAGTATTGCCATCGGATCTCGTTCCTGTGAATACCCTATGAGTACCTGGTGCGATACCCAATAACCCAGCAGACAATTATCTAAAGCGGGTGGTAAAATCAACACCCGTATGATCCAGATCGATCTTCCTGATCGAGTACATGCTCTTGCCACCAAACTAAAAATCGCGTTGATAATGGAAATTGGCCCGGAGCTGATTTCACTTGAAGGTGTTTTTGGTAACAAGAGATTAGTGTGGATCGCCCGATTAGAAATACCAGGTTTCAATATACCGGGAGAGTACCCAGGACCCTTAGAAGCCTGTATAGAATTGATTGAAGAAGCTAATGGCACTACAACGTGAAATTGTCATCTATACCGATGGAGGATGCGAACCGAACCATCCCTGGCGTGGAGGATGGGGAGTTATCCTTCTGTTTGAGAATAGCCAAGGTCAGCATGAGCGGACCATAGCTGGAGGAGATCGCCACACCACTAATAACCGAATGGAAATGACTGCCATCATTAAGGGTATCGAAGCATTATCGCGACCCTGTGATATTCTGATCTATTCAGATAGTCAATATGTTGTCAAGGGAACTGGCAATTGGAATGAGGGAGACCCAGTACACACCACAGGATGGATGGTGAACTGGAAAAAGAAAGGCTGGAAGAAATCCGGAGGCCCACTCAAAAACATTGACCTCTGGAAGAAAATAGACAGGCTGGTACGTGAACACAAAAGCGTTCAAATGAAATGGATTAAAGGACATGCTGGTAATGAATACAACGAACGCTGTGACACACTTGCCCTCGAAGAGAGGCTTAGAATCTGATGTACGACCAAGACGAGCATTTAGACAACTTACTCCGTCATATCGAGCTGGTCCGAGATTACTGCACCCTATTGGGTAAGCGGCTAATCAAACAAGGACGGCACGAATTCGGACAATTACTAATAGCACGAGGCCACACCCACGACGCCACCAAGTTCTACGGAATTGAATGGGATTACCTCCACCGTGGCCCGGACACACCACATGACGAACTAGAACTCGCCATCAAGCAACATGTCCGCACCAACTCCCATCACCCAGAATTTCACGGCGGCATCATCCACATGCCAGAGGTCGACGTCGCCGAAATGGTGTGTGATTGGTACGCCCGTGGCACAGAATTCGGAACCAATCTGAGAGATTGGATTACCGACACCGCCATAGGGCGGTACAAGATCGATTTGGAAGGTAAGCAATATGCATGGATCAACAACTTCGTAGATATGCTCCTTCGAGATCCATTCAGCAAAAAGGTGAAAGCAGAGAAAGCGGCAATCTAATGGGCAAGCCACTGCATCTGTTTCATCTAATGGATTTCGATAGGGTCCAACAATATACCCTCGCATTCAAAGAAGGGCCATTCACCGGCGAATCATGGGAACTACAGGACAATCTAGGCATTAAAGTCCAAGAAGTAGCATCCTATGTCATGATATCCAACTCTGTATCTGAAGTGCATAAGATCGTATTTACATGGAACGATCAAAGTACCACAGAATTCGCAGTAGTTGGAGTCAGCATATGCAAGACATCACATGGAATAAACGAGTCGAAGACCTAAGGACCACCTGGGCAAAACTCAAACGTTGCCGAGAACGTGATGAGTGCTTCGAAAAGCTCGCCCGCCTAGGTATCATACAAGTGCCCATTGTCACATCTTAGGGATAATTATGAACAAGGAACGAGAAATGACCGAGTGGCTACAGTTAAAACGGTTGGATCGTAATAACCTCCCACTCCCCAAATATGAAACCGAGCAATCGGCTGGTATCGACATGGCAGCATGCCTTACCAGACCATGTAAGGAAATCTTATCAGACGGATCCAAGAGGAAATTCCTCGTAGTGGATAAAGGCGGACACGGGCACCACCGTCATCACTTCGGCGAAGAAACCACACCCGATATCATTATAGCCCCCAACGGCGTTAAAGCCCTCACCCTGGTCATGAAGCCCAACGAAACTGTCATGATCCCACTTGGATGGGTCGCCGAATTCGGAGCAGCCTTCGTCCTCAATATCCACGTACGGTCCTCAGTAGGACTCCGTGGATTGATACTCGCAAACTGCACAGGCATCGTCGACCCAGATTATCGCGGTGAACTATTCGCGTGCCTATGGAATCGTACCGACACTAACATCGAAATCAAGCACGGACAGCGAGTAGTCCAGGGTGTCATGCTTGCATTCAATCAAGCAATTGTCACTGAAGCCAAAGAAGTCTCCGAAACCGACCGTGGATCTGGTGGGTTTGGCTCAACAGGTGACAAGCTCACTGCGGGATAGGCAACCTATCCTCAGCCCCAATAAGGCAATTAGTCATATGCAGCCGCATTGCCGACAGCGGGCCAGGTAGTGTAGATGCCTTATTTGAGGATTCATCAGGGTCCTTAATCAGATTGAATAAGTATTCATGACCATTATAATTCCAGTATTTGAATCGATGATTACGAATCATCTTCAAACGCGGTTCGTATCCCATCATACTCAAAGCGAATTGATTCACCACCTCACCAGTCTTCATCGCCCCCACCAAACTCTTTCCCTGGATTCCGGGCGATCGTTCCTGTCCTAACATTTCTAGCACAGTTGGAACGACATCAATATGCTGCGTAATTTCCCTGTAATAACGAGCCTCGAAACCAGGAGCACGAATAACCAACGGTACCGCCACAGTTGGATCATATGCATACAAACCCTTCGCAAAGTACCCATGATCCCCAAGCATCTCACCATGGTCCGAAGTAAAGATTACCACCGTATCAGGTGCCTTCCTATCCACATATTCCATGATTCTGACGATGTTATCATCAATCCAGGCTATATTTCCATAATATTGGCTTTTAATTATTCGCCAATCATCCTCGGTTAATTTCTTCCCATCATACATCTTGCTATCGCGAGGAACACTAAATGATGCTGGGTCATATAAATCACAGTATGGAGGAGGTGCAGTATACGGTGGATGTGGACCTCGGAATCCGATGGTACACATAAACTTACGACCAAGTTTCTTGGATTTACTCATGAATTTGACGGCTTTTTCTGCTATTACATCTTCATGCTGGTAAAGCCGATTACTCAGTTTAGATGCCCACGCTTTCTGTTTCATAATCTCTAGATATTCACGACGTGCTACTCCAGCATCCCTAGTAGGCAAATCTTTCCCCTCACACCAATCTTCCATCAAGTATGAGTTTAGTGGGTCGAACCCAAAATGGCCTAGCGTAGTGCTATCCTTGTCTAGGTGCCACTTCCCGAAGTACCCAGTGTCATACTGTATACTACAAAGCATATTCGCCAGGGTCTGCTCATTTTGGGGTAGAGACATCTCGTTCCACCACAATTTAAGAGAACTGGGATACCGACCAGTCCAGAAGGCAGCCCTGCTTGGTTGGCATTGTGGGCTTTGAGCGAAGCAATTGAATCGGACACCTTGGGAGGCAAGCTTATTCATTCCTGGGGTGTTAGGGCCATCTAATGTGTCAGCCCTTTGTTGATCTGTCATGATGATCAGCACATTCATATCTCTATCTCCATAAACAGACATTCGAAAATATTCACACCACCATCTGGGACAATAATTGTTTTCGGGTTTTTTAGGAGCCGTTTGACAGCTTTAATAGAGTACGTCGCTTCCGCTTTAGTCCAACCATCTGCTATCATGTCTTCAGGGGTACAAAGTTTATCTGCCCGACGCCCTTCGAAGACGATTGTTTCATCTTCATCATAGGTCTTGGGGACACTGGCACAAGTGAAGCATATTAGGTCATAGGTGCGGCCATCTATAAATGGATCATCTGCAAAGAATCGCACCATCACTTCAATGGGGAGGCCACAGATTGGGCAATTGTCATTCATTCTTTCCATATCTCAGGTCTTTTACCCAAGTCTCCAGATCTACAGATGGGTCACTAATACAAACACTAGCCTCCTGCAACAATTCAACAATCATCAAGCGATTCATCCAAAAGTTCCCCCAGATCATCTATAAACCGTCCAAAGTCCGCGTCTGGGTGTGAGATGTCGTACGTTTCCAACACATCTCTATATATTCTGTCTGCTGGCTTCTGGGACGTGTCACCATGTTTGTGATATCTGCAGATCTTTAGGCGATCCTCGAAGACAATCTGATATTGTAGCCGACGCCGAGACCGCCAAGAAGAAGGCGGAAGGTCTAGGGTGACCTCCACACACGGGTCACCGTACATGATCGTTCTATAAACGATGGACTTGGGGAATCGCTCTTTGATTTTATCCGCCAGAGCACCGCAGAGCTGCTCGATCATATTGAGTGACATGGTTCTTCAATACGTTGATCCTTGGATTTAACGATGGGTTCATAGGCTGTAACACATGTATTAGAAAGGGATGCGACAGTATCCCAAACCCCACTGTTGCCACGGAGAATTTGTATGCCTAAAGCCACGGTCACGATTGCGAACAGGTCCCAACTAATTTCGGAAACAGGATTCAATAATTACGACGCGTGCATGAACCCATACGTCGGTTGCGAATTTGGCTGCACGTACTGCTACGTCCGGTTCTTCATCAAAGACGACAACCACGAATGGGGAGAGTTCGTCCGAGTCAGAGAACACATGGCGGACAAACTCCCAAAAGAACTTCACAAGAACACCGTAAAACTCAAAGACGGCCATGAGCTAATCTACAACAAAGAAACGAAAGAAAACGAACGCAAAAAGAAATTCAGATACCTTCCAATTCCTGAAGCACGCCTAGTAATCGGCACGATGACCGATCCCTACCAACCAGCCGAACGGAAACACCGGATCATGAGAACAGCACTCAAGGTCCTCACACAAAATGACGTCCCACACTTCCAAAAAGTGGGAATCTTCACACGCTCCCCAATCATCCTCGACGACCTAGACCTCATCAAAAAACTCCCACAAGCCAGGATCCACTTCACCATCACACCCTTCCCTCCAAAAGTCCTAAGAGCGATCGAACCATCAAGTCCGGTCACCGCAAGACGCTGGGATGTCGTGAAACGCCTGAAAGAAGCCGGGCTCCGCGTACATTGTAATATCTCACCAATCATCCCCGGACTCAGCGAGGGATTCGTCGATGAGTTCGTAGAAAAACTGGCAGACCTCGGAATTGACGAATACTTCGTGGACCCAATGCAGCCTTATAAGGAAAGCTTCGCCAGCTTCCGAACAGCCTGCCAAGGACTCGAGGGTGTTAACTGGCACGAGATCGAGCGGATAATGATGGACAAGGACGAATACCTCGACTGGAAAGCAGACTTCTTCGGACGCTGGAATGAAACCCGGAAGAAGCACCAACACAAAGCACCAAACCAATTACCGATCTGGTGCGACCACGAGAACAAGGTCTGGCTCGACATGCGAACAATGACGCAAATGGACTCTAAACATTACGGAGAAGAGGCGAAAGTCTAAGAGACACGCATCAAGACCCCGACCAGAGTCCGCTATAGTCTAAACGACTAGAGTGCAGCGGCCGGGAGTCGCAGATTACTGCACCGACTATCTGGACGAAAAGATTCCTGACTCGCTGGCGATGTTTTTTACGAAAGACGATAGATGAATGACGTACCATACGCCACATTCGACTACGGACACGACAATGAAGAAGAGTGGCGACACACGAACGGTTTCATAGCACTCGACGACCCTAGCAGTGAGTTACTAAACTTATTGCCACACTATGGGATAGATGACGCAGATATAGCCGAATTTCTAATGGCACCAATCCCGAAAGCAGTGATTCATTCGTGTGACGATACCACTGGTTACTTGCTAGTGGGAGTGCCAAGATTAACGATCACAGGTCCACATAACATCGATCTTCCCCGTAACACCACAATATTTGACACATCTTGCTAAGGAGACGCTAATGACCACCGAAAATCAACTCTGCGAACAATTCAAAAACATCATCAAAAAAGACAGCTGGTATAATCCAACCATCAAAGAACTAGCTGAAACCGATTTCTGGGCCTCCACACTTGTCTCTACT
>Ga0098058_1000364_pt1 | contig 15164 bp, 16 predicted proteins | sample 19_taG_FD_75061 | JGI IMG/M metagenome (GOLD analysis project Ga0098058, IMG submission 75061) | Marine viral communities from the Subarctic Pacific Ocean - 19_ETSP_OMZ_AT15317 metaG | ecosystem: Environmental > Aquatic > Marine > Oceanic | place: Pacific Ocean | collected 2015-01-19 | reverse complement strand
AAGGCAGCCGGCTCAGTCGCAGTGGCAATGGCCTTGAGAGCATACTTGTTTTTGGTCATCGCCTCAAACTGTCGCTCGGTAGGAATGAAGTCCTCTTCCAGCAAAATGCGGCTGGCGAGGTCTCGGAAGTATTGAGTGCTGCGATAGTAGCGAGCCACGATGAGAGCAGTCTCACGGTGGTCGCCCTTGTAGGACTGAGCCCAACGCTCACGCTTCAGGACAGTCTCGGGCGAGTAGCGTTGCTCCATTTTCTCAAGGCACTCAATCTGTTTGACACTCAATGTGCCACCATCCTGAAACTGGCGCTGGAGGGATTCCCCAAACTGGCGGTCCTTTTCGGACAGCTTCTTAGCCATCAAGGACTCAAAGCGAGCCTCGCCGTTCTTCACCTCAAGGCGAGGATTAGGAGCGGGACGGCGATACATTTGGTGCCAGTAAGACATAAGGGGCTTTCCTCCATAACTATATTAGCATGGATGGGTGGTATGTCAAGTTTTATTTTCTGTTATTATTATTTCGGCAGTTGGGAGCCACCCTCGGTATGGCTGATATTCATTTTCCGGAACGTCTACTGAAACCACCAATGTTCCAGCTTGCTGATTATGTAGACATGCTATGGAATCTTTTTGCATAACAATGTGCCAGCCTTTCTCGCCATATCTTTTTATCTTCTGAATGGTGCGATGTGATGCCCCTTCGGCAGCATTAAGAAAAACGATTTTATCCACATGCTTTCCTCCAATTTTTGCACCGGCGACGGTAATAAATCGCTCCCCCTAGAAAAATGAGTGAGAGAAATAAGCCCAACATATCACTTCATCATGAAATCCAGAAAGAGTTTGACCCATACGCCGGCTGCTGCGGTTGCTATAACCCAAATTAATTTAGAACTACTAATTCTCCAACTACGAAGTTCAGCTAATTCCAAGCGAATCTTCTCTAATTCTTCGAACTCTTTGTCGGCATGCTGTTTCCAAACTACCAATTCCTTAGCAAATTCTAATGCCGGCTTAGTTTCTTTGACATATTCCAACCGTCGATCCGATTCTATTTCTAATTGTTTTACTCTGCTAAAAAGTCCCGAATCGGGTTCATAAATACTTTTCTTAATGCCCCGCATCCCTTGAAGGATTTCGTCTTGTGTTTCTTTTATGTGCTCAACTTCCACTAATAACTTTTCAAAACCACCATTTAAAGATTTAGCGTTAGCTAACCTAAGCTCTACGCTCTCTACCTTTAATAACAATCGTTCAAGAAGCTCTTGGCTCATTTTCGATACCCCGCACACAGAAATTACAAAAAAACCAGCAGAATTAATCCGATAATCCCGCTGGTCAAAACACTTGTTGTAAGTAGTTTAGTCGGAGGTCTTCTGCCCCGAAGATTCCCGCAGGACAGCACAATTTGTGGTAAGTAATGTGCCGGCTGCGGAGGCTGCATTTATTAGCGCAGCCTTTGTAACCTTAACTGGGTCTACGACGCCTTCTTCAATTAAATTCTCAAACTTTCCTGTCCGAACATTTAATCCGACATTCTCATCCTCTCGTTGTAAAAGATTATTAATAACCAAGTCAGAAGATATGTTTGCGTTCTTTAAAATCTGTTTCAAGGGAGCGAAAACAGACGTAACAATTACGTTCGCTCCGAGGGTTTGATCTGAGTTCTCCAGCTTCTCAAGCTCTAGTGTTCTACTGGCTCTAATCAAAGCCACTCCAGCCCCAGGGACTATGCCTTCCTCTTGTGCTGAACGGACAGCCTCAAGGGCATCCTCCACTCTGTGTTTCTTTTCTTCAACTTCTATTTCTGTAGCGCCGCCCACTCGGATAATAGCAACTCCAGATGCCAATTGAGTTATGCGCTTTTGAACTCTTTCTGCTTCCGCCAAACTTTCTAGTTGTTCAACCTCAGCCTTCAAGGCATCAGTTCTTTTTTCTATCTCTGCGGGATCACCACCGCCGCCGGCTAACGTTGTCCGAACTTTAAGAGCCTCGACTGTCTTGCATGTCCCCAAGTGTGCTAAGGTAATCTTATTAAGCCGAATGCCGGAGTCCTTGCTGATAAAGGTTGCACCCGTAGTCAACGCTATATCCGATAAAGTATTTCTTCTTTCTTCGCCATAACTGCCAACCTTAATCGCTGCAATCTTCATGTTCCCCCGCAGAGAATTCATTACCAAGGCTGCCAAAAGCTGACCTTCAATTTCCTCAGCTATAACAATAAACGGTCTGCCATCTCTGGCTACAACTTCCAAGACAGGAAGCATATCATCAATTGTATCGAGAGTCGCATCAGTCACCAAGACCAGCGCATCGGAAAAAGTCACAGCGGCTCGGCGGTGGTCGGTGACAAACTGAGTTGAAACATATCCTCCTTGAAACTGGTAGCCCTCGACAACATCGAGACTTGTCTCAAGCGAACGGGACTCCTCAATTGTAATAGCTCCGTCTTTTCCGGCAGCGTCTACCGCTGTGGCAACCAGTGTGCCAATTGCTTTATCCCCGTTGGCGGATACTGTAGCAATATGTGTAATGTCTTCTTCCGAAGAAACAGGAATAGCTGCGGCATCCAAGTTCTCAATAATCTTTTCGACAGCAATGTCCATTCCGCGCTTCAGTTCAATGCTGGCTGCACCAGCTACAACCTGTCGGTTTGCCTCTTCCATTATCGCACGAGCCAGAACAGTACTAGTTGTGGTTCCGTCGCCGGCTGTGCTATTTGTCCTCAAGGCTGCCTGCCTTAAAACCTCAACGCCGGCTTGTTCGTAGTCATCTTCTAGTTCCACAACCCGAGCGACACTCACGCCGTCCTTAGTGATCACCGGATCTGCACCTCGCTTATAGAGGATAACATTTTGCCCTCTTGGGCCAAGTGTGGACGCTACAGCATCAGCAAGTTTGTTCGCACCAGATAAAAGCTTTTGACGAATTTCATCGCCAAACAAGATTCGATCACTCATTTATTGTTTCTCCTTTACGTTTAATATAAGTATTTCTTTAGACTTCTTGTCAGAAGACATACCGTATGTCCACTCAGGATACACGATTTCATAATCTTTGTAAAGCTCTAAAATTTCAGGGTGAGGATTATATGATATCACCCAGTTGTTTTTCTTTTTGATTTCTTCCGCAAATCTTTGGTGATCAAAGTCCTTGTGAGTCGAACCCCTCTCACCGTATAGAGTAGACTTTTCCAAAAGATATGGTGGGTCAGCGTAGATAAAAGTTTCATCGTCGTGTCTCCTAAGACTGTCTTCAAACGAGGCGCATTCTACAGTGAGGTTATTACACTTAAATTCTCGCAAGCGATCAATACTTGACTGGGTATAGCGTGGATGGTTTGGTGACATTCCTCCGCTCAAAGTAGCCCCGCTAAATGAGCAGCGATTGATTACATAAAAGACACAGGCACGAAGCATAGGGTCTAGGGATGTATTTGTCACCCGCTCTTGAAAATATTTAAAGTTTTCCTTGGAGCAAGGGTAAAGTGCGCCCTCCAAAGTGTGTGCCATGGCTGGGGCTCTCGCCAGAACGTGCTGCCAAAAGTTTGTCAAGGGCTCGAAGATATCATAACCATGAACTTTTACGCCTTGTGATGCGTAGTGAATCTCTATGGAGCCACCGCCAAAGAATGGACTGACCATTTCAGTCAGGTCTTTTGGGAAGTAGGGTACAATATGTTTGAGGGCTCTCGTTTTACCGCCTGGGTATCTGAGTAAAGACTTCAACTGTCCTCGCTTTCTTAGAAATCAATTTCAAGCCCTTGTTCTGTTGGCTCTATATTAAATGTATCCATGAGTGCGGCGATGCTTTGTTTTGCCCTGGTTATTACAGTCGCTATTAGCTTAGAAACATAACGTTTGGCCAACTCAAAGAGGGATTTTGCTCGGTCAATAACCCATTTCCAGGCTTGGGAGCTAACTTGCCCAACTTTATCCATAGTCGTCTTCATCATCGTCTTCAGGTCGTCAAACACACCCTCTGTCAATATCTCTGAACTAATATGATTATAATATCTTTCAGACAAAATGTCAACTTCCTGTTTAAAAGTATCTGCTCTCTGGATTCCATCACTAACTGTTTGGGTTGCTAGCTGGACTCCTCGACCAACAGAACGGCTCCTAATTTCCAAACGCACATCATCCGCTTTCTTTGTGAACCAAGACAGGTCATCGCCGCCTTTCCACATGTGTTCGTATTCAGATTTGCCTGGGTTTTTTTCTGACCACTTTAGAAGATATTTTGCTTTCGGTTCGTCTTCGTTAAACTTGCCTCTGCCGGTGGCTACTTCCCTAAATATCCTTGCTCGTCCATCTGTGCTGGAAATGATACTATTCAACTCACTGCTAACCGCTGCGCCGTTCTCAGCCAGGGCTCTATTAACGTTTTCCTTGATTTGTTGCAAAGATAATCCAGCACGTTCAGCCACTTTCTCCATTTCGCTCAATTCGGCCCCCTTGTCAGGTAATTGCAACTCACCCTGCCCGCCTGGCTTCATCTGGTCTATCAATTGTTTATAGAGTCCGCCTAACGTGTTTTTGTACTTTTCTCTCTCAGCCTCGGTTTTTTGACGCTGGAGGAACTGCTGGAATTGTTTTTTAAAATCAGGAGTTATAAAGACCCTCCCATCATTATTTATCTCTAGTCCTTGTATTTTTTTGGGGTCCAGAACATCAAGTCCAAAAGTGGCAGACAACAGTTTCTGAAAGCCTTGCTTTATCGTTGTTTCAGCTTTTTCTTTGTCTTTCGCCGAAGCGTTGGGGTTTTTAATAATTGCTGCTTCATCGGCATACTGACCTGACATAAATTTGTCTGAGTTAGCTAGTGCGGACTTGAGGAAGCTGTCTTTGGTTGTTTCAAATGTTCCTAGTCCTGTCTTGGTGGCTCTGTCCCCAACTTGATCTAACACCTCTCCAAGATTAGCTAGTTCATCTGGTCTCTGCCCATCAAAAGCCCCAGCCAAGATGGCTTTTATTTCAGGAACCTGTGCGCTAGAGAATCTAGCACTCTCAAGCTGCTTGACCGAAACATGGTGGTCGCCAGAGGCAAAGTGGATAATTATATCTGTCTTTGGTTCTGTTGATTCTACTAGCCCTGAGTATGTCTGAGTTAATGTTGCCGCAACCTTGCCTCCACTAGCACGAGTAGAATAAGGTGGCTTTAACTTTTTGCCCCAAGCTTCTGCTTTACTGATAGCCTCAAATACACTGCTACCTTTCTTGAGTTCGTCTGGGTCTGGCTCATACTTACTATTTTTTAGCTTTTCAAGTTGTTCTTTCTCTTCCGGAGAGAGTTTCTTCTTATCTTCTAGGGCTTTAATTTTTGAGTTGAGTTCCTCTCTTTTTTCTGGGGACATTTCTTTTTCCGCAGATATTATGCCACTCTTTTCAGAAATTGCGATGGATGCAAACTCTTTTGCTGCTGTCGGATCTTCGCTGGCTATGATACCATACACTATGTTGCCCTCGAACGCAGTGGCACTCTGTTGTCCGCCGCCTTTTTCGCCTTGAGTGCCCTTGCTAAGAATTACTGTTCTTGTAAAATCACCCCTGCTTAAAGTTATGGCTTTGTAAGACTGTCCAGACTTTTCCTCATCAGCCGGCAAAGCAGTCCAACCAGCCGGTGGATTTGCTCTCATCTTTTTTGATACAGGACTACGAGCGGCCTTAGCCCCGGTGTTTATGAGAGTAATATTGGACCTTCCCTTTGATTTAATTTCCGCATTGGGGAACCTATCTTGAATTTGCTCTAACGCCCAGGCTGCTAGTGCATCTTCGTTTGCTGCTACCGTTCTGGGGCGTCCTCCGTGAGAAGGTTTGAATGCGGCAGATGGCGACCTAGGGTCAACCTCCGTCAACAAATTATCAATCATCTCGTTGAGCATTGACTCAAATTGAACTGTGTTTGCGGGAGTGCTATGTCCTGCCATGGCTTTAGCATTTTCTATTTTGCCCATTAAGGCGGGAGAATGTTGATGCAAGTCATCTTGCACATCAGGACAATCACAGTTATTATATGCGTTCTCGACATAACTCTCCACACCCATAGCGGAGTCGCCGTCAAGAAACAAATCTAAAACAAAAGTTTCGTGTTGCCGATCATTCATCGTATCCCAATGTTCATAACTTAAATTATTTAATTTAAGGCGGCGATCAAGCTCGCTGATCTTCTCGCTGAACTCATTGCTTACATCCGGATCGGAAGCTAGCTGCACTATGACAGGGCTACGATGCACGTCTACTTCCTTCTCTTCTTAAGACCAAGCTTTTTGTTTAACCAACTGGCAACCCTATCAACGTTCCCTGTATAAAGCGGATCTTCGCTTTCGCCCATTATATGCAAAAGCTTTCCACGACCACGGCGGAAATAAACATCTCCCATGGGAGTCATAAAACTAAGACTCCGTGATCGTGTTCTCATCATATTTGTAATTTGTCCCGGCGACCATGATTCTTGAAGAGGCTCCCTAAGCTCAACTGCAAGTTCCTCTCTGACGATAGAACGAACTCTATTAAGCGCCTCTTGCTCCAAGGCTTCCTCGGATTCCCCTTCCACCTTGCTCAAAAACTTGGCTCGTATTTTTACTTTCTTGCCATCTTCAAGCTCAACAATAGCACCGCCAGCCATCGGTTCGATCACTGTCCCAACCTCGGAGCTACGATCATCCTGAACCTTATCGCCCTCTTTGAAAACATCTCCTTGAGCTTCAGTCAAAATCCCAGCTTCACTAAGATTCTTATATTCTTCCGCAACAAGCTGTTGTAGGCGGGCTTTCGTTATTTTAAATTTCATCTTATTGTTTTCCTCATGGGGGGGATAAGTCGTTCTCTATAAATAGTCCTACAGCAATCTAAAGTCCTGCTCTTCTAGGAGGGTATAAGTAAACATATCTCCATACAGGGACGCAGCGTTCTTACAAGAAGCCATAAAACTATTAAAATCCTCTACTTTTTTAAAGACTTGACAGCCGGCAGACCACCTGTCTACTTGGCTACTTTCAGTGTATGGGTTGCTTCTGTGGATATTGATCCCGAAGTACCCTTCGTCTTCTGGTGAGGCATAAAAATCTAAAACTTTATCCTTATTGTTGTCCCGCCAAACCCTGACTGGTTTCCTCTGGCATAACGCTTCATATTTGCCTTGGTGCTTTGCTATCTTCCAAGTCGATCTGTATTGCCCAGGGACTAAGATTGCTGTGCCCTTTGGGTTTAAAGGATTGAGAAGCCAGTGTTTTCCGGGGTCAGTTGTGATGGGATAAACATCCTTAATCCACTCTTCAATTATATTCTTATAGAAGACCAACAAATAATCGTCAAACTTATTGCTCTCGGAAGTTCCTCTTCTTATGCCAACTATATTTAAGTTGTATGTTCCACTCTCAAAGAAGGTAAAACCTTTTTTCTCCATAACCGAACGAACATTTTCTAAAGTCAACAGTTCCTCTAGGGCGAGAGGCTCTTCTTCCTGCGGTTTCTTTGGCGCAGGTATCCTAGAGAAGAATTCAAGAATAGACATAAAAAGTTTCCCAAACATTTCTAACACCCCTCGACTTCTTCTTGTTCACCTTCAGGCTCAACATAGTATAACACATCTCCTGAAAACTTTAAATCCAAGTTTCCCTCAAGGTATCGAGAAAGGATGCCCCAATAACGTCCAAGGTCTTCTTCACTTAATTTCCCAGACTTTAGGTTATCGAATGCCCAAACAGCAACTCGATACGCAAAAAAAGCTTTGTCAGCATATACAATTGATTCGTCCTCGGAAAGAGAGATAGCTCCCCTCTCCCAAAGGTGGTCTAAAAAGACTTCCCGTGGTATCACAGAACCTCCTCTTCCTTAATATAGCCTTTTTCTTCTAAAACGTTAAGGTGTTGGCTTTTTGGGTGGCGGTGGTGGGGGTGGGGGTGAGGATGCCTGTCGCATTTTCTGGATGCGTTCAGCGGATTTCTTACTGCCACGGAAACCTGTGGCACCGCCGGGCTCTAGGGTTGCTACGCCTCGGCGTTCCAACTCGTCTTCAATCCATTCTTGTCCCTTGGGGTTCTCAACAGGGGATTCAATAAATCTTTCCACGTCTGCTTTGATTTCTTGAGGAGGGGGACCGTACACATTGTTATCTACAAGGGCAAAGTTCTTGCCGAACAATTGTTGGTAGTATTTCAAGTTGTTTTGGCACGCTTCCCACATCGCAATCAAACCATCGGGTCCATCTTCCGGAAGCGTGCGGGCTCGTTTTTGGTTTCGCTCTTTGGCCACTTCCAAGGTGGTGTTGACAAAAATCATATAGGTATCGTAGCCCATTGCTTCGGCACGCTCTTTTTGTCCGCCAATCTTCTTCCGGCTTTTGCCGGTGCCGTCAACCAGAAGACCTAGACGCTCCACTTCGTAAGGAGCCTTCAGTCTTTGAAGGCGTGCCTTCTCTACTGTGCGAATACTTGCTGGGTTGTAAGGTTGTTCGGGGTCGGGTGCTCCCGTTATGTGAGCATCGTAGCGTGCTGGGTTGTCTTTATATATTTTCTCTAGGTCTCCCGCACTGATGCCGGCGGCGGCGAGGGCTTTCTCAAACAGGCGGTCAGAGTTAACATACTTCATTCCGCCGGGAAGGAAACTCGCATTAGCAAAAATGCTTGTCTCACCGTCCTCTTTCGTTAGACCGAATATCTGGTTTGCGTGTTGGTCCAGTAGGGCGTCGGCTGAATAGGATTTGCCGCTGCCGGGTCCGCCTGCCATAAAAATACATTTAAGAATTTGAGGGTCAAAGACTCCCTCTTCCAGAGTCTCCGGGCGCTCAAGTAGCCACTTGAGTTTCTCATCCTGATATTCCTCACGCTTTTCGGCAATAAGTTTCCGGAGATCTTCTAGGTTATATTTAGTCGCCACAGTCGTGACTCCTAGTCTACTTGCGCTTTAAGAGACGCTCGACCACTCGCTTAAGGACAGCCTCGGTAAGCTCATCATCGTCGATAATGTCAAGACCAAGATCCTCGTCACGATTCGCTGGGACCTCTTCTTCGGCGGGTGCTTCCTCGGCGGGTGCTTCCTCGGCGGCAGGCTCTTCGCCCTCTTCGCCAGCTTCCATGGAAATATTTGCCTCTGGAACTTCGTCTGAAATCGCCTGGACCACAGCCGAAACAATATCTTCAACGCGATCTACGATTTCACCTTCGCCACCTTCTTCAGCAGCGGGCATTTCTTCGCCGGGCATTTCTTCGCCGGGCATCTCTTCGCCAGCAGGCTCTTCCTCGGCGGCTAGCTCTTCGTCTTCTTCAGTGAGAGCATCTAGCCAATTTTCAGTAAGAGGTTTCCCAATAGCTGCAAGCTTCCCCCAGCGGCGGATAGCTGCCTCATTTAGAATGGTCTTCTTATTCGACATTTCTTTTTTTCTCCTTTTAAAAAATGGCACGAAAGCTAGCTGGCTTCTGAGTGCTCTTCTTAAATAGTTTCTATTTTCACAAAAAAACCTAATTGTCTTTAAAAATGCTTTTTTTCTTCAGCTTTGCCAGCGCCGCCTTTTCAATTTGCTGAACCCTAACGAAAGTTACGCCCATTCGGTCTGATACATCTCGGAGTGTTAGCCCTGTATCATGCTTCCTCGCACACAAAATCGAACAATTTAAATCCTCTTCATAATTGATCCATCTTCTACAAGATTTTTGATCGCAAGCCACGTCATATTTTTCACAGACTCCGTAGCAAGTCTGGTTGCCTACATCATCAATCATTGAGTTGCTTCCTCTTTCTTAGCCCTGGCTTCTTTGACCATATTTGTTCTTTTGGCGGCCAAAAGAGTCATAACATGAACCATTCTTTCTACAGTTAATACTTCAAGCTCATCGACTCGAAAGATAGTCTTACGGTAATCCAACTTGCTAAACCTTAGTCTCTCTTTTATCGCTGCTTCATATTGTTCGTCGTCTACCCAAATAACATCACAGTGCGTCCAGCTATCATTCTCTGGGATAAATGTTCTAGATATAACTCCGAACCTTCTAATCCCGTGCCAAATCTGTGTCACGCTGGCACCTCGTCTCATTGGATTCAGATGTTTCTTTTTCATTGTGCATCCCTTTCTCTGATATGCGTACCGCTCTCTTGAGTGCCAGCAGTTGTTTGTCTTGTCCACTCTACCTTATTTCGTAGTTCTGCCAAGTCACGCGCACCAGAATAGGAGAAGCCACTTTTGATACCGCCAATTATGTCATCCAAGACATATTGCACAGATCCCTTATAGTGAACGTAAGAAGATACCCCTTCCGGAGAAGACGTCTTTCCTCGCCAGTCCATTTGTGCATTTCGACTAGCCATACCCCGGTAGACTTTTGCAATATCTCCACTAGGTAAATGAACTATTTCTCCTGGGGTTTCATCGGTTCCCGCTAGAAGCGAGCCGCACATCACGAAGTCGGCTCCAGCCGCTAAGGCTTTGACAATATCTCCAGAGGTTTTGATTCCTCCGTCTGCGATGATGGCGACGTCTCGGTCAGTTCTCGCGCAATCAAATATGGTCTGGAGACCTGGGAGGCCATGCCCAGTAACCATACGAGTAGAGCAAATGGAACCCCCACCAATATTACAACGTATAGAATCAGCACCCCAGTCGGCAAGATCATTGACCCCCTCCAGAGTACATACATTACCCGCTATAATATGAATATGATTATTATATTCTTTCTTCAAATTCTGAAGGGTTTCCTTCATTAAAATGTGGTGCCCATGGGCAACGTCAACACATAGTGTATCTACACCGACAGCTATGAGGGCTTCGGATCGTTCCATATAGTCACCGGTCACGCCGATGGCTGCGGCTAGATTGCCGGTCCAATCGGTCTTCTGCACAACTCGGGCGGCAATTTCTTGTTGTTCTTGAATAGTATTATACCGGTGTATAATCGCCATCCCACCCAGGCTGTCCATAGCAAGAGCCATCTGATCTTCTGAAATCGTATCCATCGGTGAAGCAATTATCGGAATCTGTAGGGTTTTGCCTACTCCTAGCTCACTTGATATATCTACTTCGCTTCTGCTTTGGATATCACTATACTGCGGTACCATAAGCATATCGTCGTAGGAGACTGCTTCTTTAAACTTCATTTTTATCCTTCTACAATAGCCAGCATTTCTTCTCTGCTGACGCTCTCAAACTTTCTTCTTTTTTTTGGTGATCTCGCCGTGTTAAGACCGTCCCGAAGTGCTAACTTGCAAAGATAAGATGGTCTAAACGGATCGCCTGACCGATTAAACATATTTCTTTGGGTGAGGTGCATGACGATATTCTTATAGCTCGTCTTATCTGCCCGAAGACGCTTTACGAGGGCGATAGTCGCCTGCTCTTCTTCGTTCTCAACCAGCAAGCCATCCACAGCATCATATCCATACCGGTGAAGAGATGGTCTGCCGAGAGGCTTACCTTGCGTCCTGCGTTTTTGTAGTGACTCCCGAATAAGGGTAGAGAGGTCAACTGGTCGGCTTACACCATGCACACGCCCGTGACACCTCGTACACAAGGTAACAGTTTTGGTTCCGCCCCGAGATCGAGGAACAACGTGGTGCTCTTCCAAGTTATCGGAAACGCCACATTCAAAGCATTTCATTTTGTTTCTCCTTCTATTATATTATCACAAAACTCAGGAGAGTCAAGTTTTATTTATCGCCAGTAGATCCTAGCGCACCGTCGCCTCTTAAAGTCGGGCGTCCATAGATATTTTCTGCCTCAATCATTTCCACTTCTGTTTCAATCTTAACAAAAACAGCTTGGGCAATCTTCTCGCCAGAATGAAACGTTTGGGTGCGGTGGGTAATGTTATGAAGATTCACAAAGATTTCCCCGGTATACCCTCGATCAACCACACAAGCACCAACAAGTAGCCCACGACGAGCAGCAATACCGGACTTGTTTTTAATCTCTAGCATATATCCTTCGGGAACCTCAATCTTTAATCCCGTTGGAAAAAGAGAGCAACCAAACGGAAGTACGCTCTCAGCTTGTTTCGGGATATCAGGATTGGGAGCAGGACAATAAAATAAATCCATTCCCGCATCTGTCGGATGAGCCCTTACAGGCATCTTCGCGTTTTCATGTAGTCGTTGAACCCTTATTTTCATTTTTGTTCCTCCAGAAAGGGAATGTTAATCCCGTTCTCTGTTTCGTCTCCGTGGATATCCCAACCAACGAAAGCTTCCCTAGCAAACATCTCCAGTTTTTGTTGGTCAGGAAACATATCTTCAATTCTTTTTCTAACCTCGTGAGGCTTTGCGCTATGTCTCCCCCTCAGGGAAGACACAAGCTGTCGTGTATTTCTGGTGCCTCTAGGGCGAGGGATTTTTCCCCTCTTCCCAATCAAGCAAAGCTCACACTGACTCATTGTATAGAACCCAGGATTAACTCTTTGTTTGTCCCAGACAAACCCGACAGTCGCCCAGCTAAAACCCCAAGCCTTCATTAGTTCGATAGCTTGATCCAAGTGAGGATTGGTTGTCCAAAGAAACAAAAGACAATCATCAGCGCACACACTTGGAACATCCAGCATTTTAAGTTGCGGAAGTTTCAAACATCCATAGTGTCGAACGGCTCCTCCACTATCAGGTCCGTTCTTGCCAGTGTGTTGCAACTGCCCCTTATAGTCCCAGGGCGGATCAGCATAAATAATCTCATACTTTGTCACGAAAGTCTCCTAAATGTTCTTCTGATACTGCGGGTACTAAAGCCCCACTTTTCGTTGTGTTCTAAGTTGGCGACGTATACTTTATTCAAAGAAATCCTGTCGTCATCTCTTACTCCCCAGCACCGAATATTCGCATCATATGAGTTACTGTCGGTGGTGTGGATAATCCAATACTCTGCGCCATTCTTTGTCTTCTTTTTCTTTACTTCCCTTGGAATGAACCAGACCAGTTGAAGGTCGGGGTCGTACTCGCTGATGGGAGGACAACCACGGGTCATTAAATTTTCCTGAATCTCTGGTGGCATTATCTCATGAATAGGGAAAATGCCCGTAAGGGAGGCAAAGTGTTCTATCTTCTCCTCCTCGGTGAAGTCTCCCTCTGGCGCATATGTTTCAATATTGTCTTCAAGATTCTTTTCTTTGCGAGGGCGGTCTACTGCTACGGCCGACCAAAAATGTTTCAAGCCTGTGAACCTGTCATCCATCAACTCGTTAAGAGCCTTGCTCCTAACTAAAACATCCAAAGCCTTCTTGTTAAGTTTAGAGTAAGTAATATTCTCGTTGAAGATGAATTCCTCAATAGTATTGAAGGGTCGGTTATTAATAATCTGGTCAAGGGCGCTGTCGCCTAAACCTTTGATGCCGGCGAGCGGTTGAATTAATGTTGTGCCATCTTCGGCAATTTCCCAGACTCGTCCTGATTTATTAATACTCGGCGGAGTAATCTCAAACCCAAAGGACTTGGCGGTGTTGATTGCTCCCGCCTTTTTATCTTCGGGCTCTTTGTCCAAGAACGCAGCCATCCACTCAACGGGATAATAATAACTGAGCCAAGCGCACTGAAAGGATACCGCACCGTAGGATACAGCGTGAGATAAGTTGAACCCATATCCGGAGAAGAATTCCATCTTAGCCCAAAGACCCTTTGTTTCCTTCTCGGTAAGTCCGTGCTCCAGAGCCCCTGCTAAAAACTTCTTATAGATCTTATTTTTTACTTTGTTTTTGCCTGTTCCTTTTTTCGTCAGAACTTTCCGGAGGAGGTTGCCCTCGTCCAGAGAAATATCTTTGCCGAGCTTGTGGGCTAGCATAGCCAGTTGCTCTTGGAATACTAGGAGTCCGTGAGTCTCACCTAGGATCTCTTTGATGATTGGGTGCTCGTAATGTACTTGACTTGGATTTCCCTTGTTGGCAACGTAGAGACTGTGCGCCTTGGCGGACAAAGGTCCGGGTCGGAAGATCGCCGTCACCGCTGCGAAGTCTAGCAATGAGGTTGGCTCGGCTTCTTGGCAGAACCGTTGTGCTCCGCCGTTGGTCATCTGGAAGATGCCAGCCCACTTGCCCTTATGGAAAACCTCTCGCCAGACTTCTTGGTTATCAAAATCAATTGCGTCTGGGTGGAGATGAGTATTATAATAATCTCTGACCTGTTCAAATGTTGGCTCTTCAATTCCTTCGTGTCGTTTTAATATATGTCGGATTGCTCCCGAAATCATACGGAGAGTTGATAGTCCGAGCAGGTCAAATTTAATGAAGCCGAGCGGCTCTAAGTGTCTGACGTTTTGTCCCTCACTCCACGGAGTCTGGATGACTCCGCCGGAGTTGATGAGCGGCATGTGCCGATCAAGGTCCTCCGCTACCACCACGCCACCAGCGTGTCGTGATATGCTCCGCATATTGCCGAACAGATTATCAACGTGAGTCTCAATATGAGGATACTTTTGGAAGAAGTCTTGAAGAGTTTCACTGTATTCTTTTACCTCGGAAAATGTTGGGGTGTAGACGCCAGCGGTTTGACCGTGCGCCTTCTTGGCTAGCGGGGTCGCCTCGCTCATCATTACACCCGTGACCTTATTAACTTCCATAAACGGCACGTTATAAAACTTGCCTATGTCTTTGATGGGAGAGCGGAGTTGGAGCGTGTTGAAGTTGCTGATCGGAACAACATTCACTCCTATCTCAGCCCATTCTTTTGCTAGCTGCTCCTTGAGTTGCATCGGCTCCTCAACATCAAAGTCAATGTCGGGGTAGCCCTTGCCGCCCTTGGTTAGGAACCTCTCAAACTGGAGAGCATACTTGATTGGGTCAATCTGAGTGATGTCCAGAACGTAAGACAGGAGTGAGCCGGCGGCTGAACCTCGTCCAAGTCCCACGAGCATTTCCTCCTGGGCTTTGTCCGAGATGGCTTTCATCGTCAGGAAGTATTGAGCAAAGCCACGCTCCTTGATGATGCCTAGTTCATACTTCAAGCGGTCCACATACTCTGGGTCTGTGATATTCTTTTCCTTCATGCCCGCCAGAGCGTCAGAGGTCAGAGCCTGGATAGCTGTCTTGCCTTGGGGCACTACGAACTCTGGGAGTCTCACTTCGCTATTCGGCAGGAAGTCCTCTACTCGGTCGTAAGCGATGTGGTGGGTGCGCTCAATAGTATCGCGGATGAACGTATCGTCATAATCAATCCGGTGCTTGGCAGAGTACTTTTTATAACTCTCCCACATTTGGTCACCGTT
>Ga0098058_1000361_pt1 | contig 15268 bp, 23 predicted proteins | sample 19_taG_FD_75061 | JGI IMG/M metagenome (GOLD analysis project Ga0098058, IMG submission 75061) | Marine viral communities from the Subarctic Pacific Ocean - 19_ETSP_OMZ_AT15317 metaG | ecosystem: Environmental > Aquatic > Marine > Oceanic | place: Pacific Ocean | collected 2015-01-19 | reverse complement strand
CTCTCAGCCCACTTCTGCATCGACAACGACGGCACGATTCACCAGCTCATGGATACGAACCATGTTGCATGGCATGCCCGTGGCGTTAATTCTAAGAGCATTGGCATCGAAATAAGCAATGCCGTCTACATGAAATACATGAAGAAATACACCCCACGCCGACCCATCGTTAAGGCCATGAAACTCCACGGAAAGACCTTTAAATCCCATCTGGGATTCTACGATGTTCAGGTCAATGCGTTAAAAGAACTATTAAAATCACTTTGTGGGTTTTATAATGTGCCTTTAGAGTTCCCAAACCGCAATGGCGAACTAATTAAAGGTGTAATTAAATCATCTTCGTTCGAGGGAGTGATATGTCACTACCATGTTACGGAGAATAAAACCGATCCTGCGTGTTTGGATCTGGCTAAAGTAATCGAGGAAATTAAAGATGACAAAAAGTTATAATGATTGGTTAACAGAAGAATTATTGGAAGCATTGTTGGAATCAACCTCTGGCCCCTCCACAACGATGGGTCAGACCGGGGGTGGTTCAACTTTAGGAGCCGCTTCTCCTTACCTCGATAGCGACATCACCGAGCCCTCCCGTCTTCCCGAGGCCGAGCCCAATGAAGAGATGAAACGCGACACCTTGTCTGAAGAGGCGATTAACCCTCGCGAAGCTGCAAAGATGGTCAACCTCTTTAAGCTTCAAATATCAGAAAACTGGGGTAAGCTTGACACGGTTGAACGAAGCGAACTTCAGAGAGTGGTTCGAACAGCAACGGCAGGACAAACAACCGTTTTCGGCAGACTTGAGGTTATTCAGAGACAAATGAATGAACTGAGAGAAGGAACATTGGGCAAGATTAAGAACCCAAGAAGAATTTTGTCCCAGATCATCTTGTTAGAAACCTTCAACAGACTCTTTAAAGGCTTTCAGCCCTCCCCCGCAGGGTTTATCAATGAAAGTTTGCTGAGTGTCTTTTACAACTCAACACAAGAGGACGCAGGTGAAGCAAACAAAGAGGCTCAGATTGGCGATGTTATTGCGAGCGATGGCTCCCCGATATCAATCAAGACCAAGGTCGACGGCGGCGCCCAAGTTGACGGCAGTATCAGAAACCTTTACCATTCCTTGAATGGTTCAAAAAAGACGGGCAAGGTCTATTTCGACATTTTTCTCAAGAAGTCCGATGGAAAAAAAGATGTTGGCTCTCTGACATTTATTCGCTTCTTTGTCGACTCCTCTAATATCAATCAATTTTTGAATTTAGATTTGTTTGACCCTGATCCGGAAGATCCGAGAAAAGTGAAACTTAAACACAGGTATCGCAACTCTTTCTTAGCAGAGTCCCTCAATGAGAGAAGGGGGATCGCAGGTACTAATATCAGCACAGGCCAAATTCAGGATTTGTTTCTACAGCAAGCCCAATTGGAAGCAGGAGACGAGGACGGCGACACCCATGCCCTGTTACCTTTCAATTTCACCGGAAAAGAACTCGCAAGCTTTCTTTCCGAAGAAGCAGAAGAACCTATCACCTTAAAAGTCATACCCGCTCTTGTTGCTCAACTGCTTAAAAACTCAGACTTCAGAACCGCTGGGCAAGTTTTGCCCTCCGAGGAGGCACAGGATATTTACAACAAGTACATGACGTCACTTGCTAAAATTTGGATACAAGCCCGTGGAAAGAAAAAAATTCATTACGACCCGAAAGCTCCGTCCAAAGATGGTAAAGGCAAAATTGAAACAGATTTTGATCTTGCACAGGGCGATTGGATGAAGTTCGCCTTGAGCCAGGATGCTATGGCGGTGAAACCAATCGTTCTCACCTTCGACGACGAATCGATTGAAAGAACGATTGAAGCAGCAGTTGCAGACATTGATGTTGCGATAACAGATATGTTCAACGGCCTAGCGACATTCACAGGAACCGTTCAGACTTACTTAACCACCATCGCCTCCAACAGAGCGGCAATCGGCGAGAAAGCAACTACGGAGGCCAACGAACTTCCCCAAAAAACAGAAAGAGTTGTCGATGTTGCAGGCACTGATCCTGCAGACGACGAAAACGAATAAAAACACTTTACAAATTCCAGATAGTGGTTATAATATAATAGTACCTAGTAAAACCTCGAAAGGCAATTTCAATGAAGAAATATAATAACGGTAATGATCTTAGTGAAAAGATTCTTGCAGGAGTAAACAAGCTTGCAGACAATGTGGCATCCACAATGGGACCAGGAGGAAGAAACGTAATCCTCCACCAGAAGGGCGGCAACCCCATCATCACAAAAGACGGCGTAACTGTCGCCAAGTTTGTGGAGTTCGAAGATCCCTTTGAAAATGCTGCAGCACAAATTATTAAGCAAGCATCTGAGAAGACCAACACTGTTGCCGGCGACGGTACAACAACCGCCACAGTACTTGCTCGCGCAATCTTAACGAGCGCACAGAAATATCTCAAGGCAGGTTCTAACCCTGTGGAGCTTAAACGAGGTATCGACACAGCTGTTGACGTAGTAGTTGACGCAGTATCAGAACAAGCAAGGCCAATCTCCAGCGAGGAAGACATTGCAAACATCGCAACTATCTCTGCAAACGGAGATACCAGTATTGGCGACTTAGTTGCCAAGGCTGTTGATTTGGTTGGTAAAGACGGCGCCATTACCATACAAGATGCTCGCTCTCATGAGACATCACTGGATGTTGTCGAGGGTTTCCGATTCGACAGTGGCATCTGCGCCACGGCTTTTATCAACGATGAACGACGCGGAGTGTGCAAGCACGAGGATGCACTGATTCTCGTTACCGACTCAGCCATCGAAACCGTGGAAGAAATTTTTCCAGTCTTAGAACTCGCCGCGAGAGAGAGTAGGCCCCTCATCATCGTTGCCGAGAACGTTGAAGGCCAAGCCCTCGCTGCACTAATCATGAACTCCGTAAGGGGAACTATGAAAGTGTCTGCAATCAAGGCACCGCGCTACGGGGAAGAGAGAAGAAATATTCTTAAAGACTTGGCCACATCAGTTGGAGCTACATATGTATCCCGCGAAAGCGGCATGCAGCTTTGCGAAACTAGGCTAGAACATCTCGGCCGAGCAAAGACTGTCGAAGCAAGCAAACATAACACCACCATCGTCGGCGGCTTTGGCGCACAAGACGAGATCGACAAGCGTATTGAAACACTGAAAGCGGAAATGTCTCAGACCGATGCCCTACATGAGTGTGAGAAGATTCAAGAGCGCATCACTAGGCTGTCTAGCGGCATCGCAATTATCCACGTCGGCGGCGCCACAGAGGTTGAGATGATCGAGAAGCGCCACAGAGTCGAAGACGCACTCTCGGCCGTTGACTCAGCACAAGTTCAGGGCATCGTCGCCGGCGGAGGTACAGCCTTGGTTCGCGCAACAAAATCCCTCAAGGGAATCAAGCTTCAGAGCGAAGACCAGATGCTTGGTGTTGAGATCATCAAGAGGGCAATTGAAGAACCACTGCGACAAATGGTGACGAATGCAGGTCAATCGGCAGATGTCGTGATTGAGAAAGTTAAGTCTTTCACGTCCTCCACAAAGGGTTACAACGTGGCCACTTCAAAGTATGAAGACCTTATTTCCACCGGCGTACTTGATCCAGCCAAGGTAACAAAGACGGCACTAAGAAACGCTGCCTCTGCTTCTTCTGTTTTGCTCACCGCAGACTTCGCAATTATTGAAAGTTAGTACTTGTAGTTACTACTTATTCTTGTGAATAGGGAGATAAATTATGGAAGATAATCAGATTCAAATATTAGTGACGGAAGTTAAAGCAAGCTTTGATGTATTGTCTATAAAGATGGATGATATAAAGGAAAAGCAAGAAGAGATGACTTCCATAATTAACCGTGTAGAGAAGTCATTATACGAACCGGACGCTGGACTGTATGCTCGGGTGCGAGACTTAGAGCAGTGGAAGAGAAACCAGTCAAAGATGATGGCTATGGTCGGAACTGCAACCCTAACTATGGTTATCTATTTTATAAAGACAGCAGTTGAATTCATAATACAGTAGAGAGGCTTGATATGTCTGATAAGTTAATTCCCCAAAGAGTTTATATTAAATACAGTGTTGATTTCAAGGAGGTTCCAGACCGAGTATCCATCATGCTCAACGAACTATCCAACAACCTTACCTCCTTGAGTGGCTATTTCCAAGCCGCCGCCTTGGATGCACCCACTAAACCAGCGATTGTGATGAATAATCTGGCGGAATATAATAGCTTGGTGCAAAAGATATTAATTAGGATAGGAGATACCCACGAGATACTGGCGAATTATATGGAGATCCTTCAAGCAGCTGCCAAGATAGACGCTGAACACAGGAGGCAAGCACAGGAGCAAGAACAAGAAGACACACTCAAGGTGGTAAAGAGAGTTACCACCGTTGTGAAAGGTATCTAATATGATAGAGTGTTCACTCCGCCCAATCCCTAAGAGTTCCTTTAAAAATTCACCAGAAGAACCCACCAAACACGGCCGATATTCATCATCCGTTTTCCACATCAGCGGCTACGGTGATAGCAAGTGGGTGGTGGGATGTTATCTGGACGTGGATTTTGATAACCACCTTAAAGAGATGACGGAACAACAGTTCATAGATTCATGCGTTGCATTTTTGAATGAGCCGCCAAAGCGACAAAAGTTCCAGCGACAAAAAAAGAAGTCCCTCTATGGAAAGCTTGGTGTTCACGCTTACAAATTAAAAGAGCGCAATGGCCACCGTTTTGTCGAATTGCTGCTAATTACTGATGATCCTAAGAATGATAATTTCTGGGGCGAAGGTGTTAGCTATGCAGGGAAGCCAACTAGAAGAAGATCTTCAAAAGATCAAAACATTTCTCTCTGATAATGGGATTAAGCTCCTGTTCTCATCTGACGCCGAAAACTACATTGACCACCACACCTCCGAAATTGTCATCGGTTGCCGCCAAACCCCCAAACATGTTGTTTACACAATCCTTCACGAAATAGGTCATTACTTCTTGGACATCCACTTTGATAGTGAAACCAAATCATCCATTGTTATCGAGGAGGTCCTTGCCTGGGATCGCGGGTACGACATTGGACAGACTTTGCAGATTAATATTGACGATGAAGATTGGAAAGAAATTATGGAAGACTGCATCCGCCAGTATATAGAACAATAAAATTCCATTACCCTTCTCCTCCACTACTTACAATAAGGTATGGAAAACAAACTATATATAAAGGTTAAGTGCTCTATCTGCCGAGGGCAGAAACCATTTTCCTGCATGTATTGTGACGCCATCGGGGAGAGTTATATCGAAGCCTCTGATAGGACCATCATAAGAGTCGTCAAGGCCATTATCCCCTCCGAGATACTAGAAAAACTCATGGACGAAGGAGAATAGCAGCATGTTTGACGACAAAGAAGAGGAAGGAAGATTGATGGACGAGGCCTACACGGTATATTCAGAACTACTGGCTCGCGCCATAAGATCTGGTGCTATGGAGGACCCCATAAAAATGGTAGGGCTATTCTTGGGCCTCAACATCGCCGAGAACATTATGTACCAAAAGCTTCTCGACAGTGGTTGTACGATTGGAGATATCGAGGAATCAAAGAAGAAAGTGACCACCGTTAGTCAGAGAATTATAGCTCAAGTAAAGGGAAAATTGGTCCTTCCTGACTCCGAAGAGAACTTTTAAACAAATTCCTTGAACAATCTTTGAAAGTATGGTATAGTTATATACATGGGTAGATTATTTATTTTACTACTAATGCCGCTCTTTCTTTCCTGCAATGGCTGCGAAGAGAAGCTAACAAAAGTGTGTCCTCCGCCTGTAGGTTGCATCATCAACGAAGACGGTAACGTTGAAACTTTAACGAACATCGTCGGCCTCCACACCAGCGTTGGAGAATGTAGCATAGGTCACACGACGTGTGATGAGGATATGAACATTCTATGCGAAGGCTACATAACACCAGCTCTTGAAGAGTGTAACGACAAAGATGATGACTGCGATGGCTTAATAGATAACGGCATCTCGTGGGACAATGACGGCGACGGTTTTAATTCGCTGTCCTCATGCCTTAACCCGCTGGACTGTGACGACAACGAAGAGTCCGTCAACCCAGAACATCGAGAAATTTGCGATGGCCTCGACAACAATTGCGACGCCATCATTGACGACATCCAGCCCGTAGAGTGTTGGACGGGCGGCACCGATGCGATACTTGACGACACCACACCCTGCAAAACGGGGGTAATGGAATGCACCGATAGCGCATGGACCAGCTGTCAAGACCAAGTTCTTGACGAGCTTGAACGCTGCGATGGTGTAGACAACAATTGCAACGGCGTGATCGACGAAGACCCAATTGAACTGCAGTCCCTCAATCAAAGAACCTGCGGCTACAACGACATAGGAATATGTGCCTATGGTTTGAAGTATTGTGTAGAAGGCGACGTCAAATGTTTTGATGCGGTCATGCCCCAGAACGAGACTTGCAACGATTTAGATGATGACTGCGACGGCGCCAAAGATGAAAATTTATTTCAACCATGTGAATCTATCTGCGGTCCAGGAATGGAGACTTGCGTCAATGGCCGATGGACCCAGTGCAACGCCCCTGTACCCTCCACCGAATTGTGCGACAACATCGATAACGACTGCGATGGAGAGATCGACGAGGGGTGTCTTTGTGTAAGAGACGATACGCAGGTATGCAGAGAAGATATTTACGACTCCTATGGAAACATAATGAATTGCGGGTACGGAATTCAAACTTGTGATGAGTGGGGAATCTGGGGGACATGCATCTATCAGGGCATTGAGGAAGAAGTCTGCGACAACTGGGACAACGACTGCGATGGAGAAATCGACGGCCTTGTGTCCATGTGTGGAAACAACCCGAACCTCCACGGCATTGGCCAGTGTCTCTTGGGAACGACCTCTTGCGAAGCAGGCGATTGGGGCGATTGCATTGGCGAGGTACTGCCGGAAGAAGAGATTTGCGACTTCATAGACAACGATTGTGATGGAGAGGTCGATGAGGACTTAAACGCCTATGACCAAGTGGATATGATATTCGTCATAGATACATCAGGATCTATGTGCCCATACATTGAGGCACTCTACGAAGGTATCTTGGCGTACATTGCAGACTTTGAAGAGACAGACCACCGTTTCGGACTAATTATTCACCCAAGTCAGGATCATTCCAATCCATATGGCAACGCCGTGAACGTGACCATGGGGGGGCTGGTAGACGCACCAACATTTTCAAACCTCTTGTCCGGACTGGGATGCAATGGTGGCGGCTGGGAGAGGACTACCGACGTGGTTGCTGCCGTTGTTGATCCATCGAATCCCCTAGCTATCGACTGGAGAAGCGATTCATATCCTTACGTCATAAGTATTAGCGACGAGGGCCCACAGACATCGTATGGAACACACCCGTATGATGTTGGAACATTAGCATCCAACTGTCAAATCGCAGGCTGCACCAACGGCGACGAGGTAGAATTGTATTTTATTGATGCCCTAAATTACCTAAGTTCATGGATGTCTGCAGTCTTCGCAGATCCAGATAGAACTATTGATATTCACCCACCTTCAGGAAGCAGATACACGCAAATCCTGAGAGACATTTTTCAAGATGTATGTTTCTAGCCGAGTAACAAATCAAGACGTTACGCTATTCTCTCCTCTATTTACTTTTATGAAAAAGACGACGATGCAGAGGGGAGACTTGGTATGCTTCGAGGGCGATGAGCATGAACTTTTGCTCGGCGTAGGCCTTGTGGTAGATATAAAAGGAAACATTGATGACTTAGCCGATTTCGAAAGCGCAATCAGAGATTTCTATGACGAGGACGAGTACTGGAAGATGTCTCACATCCTACCTGCCGCCCCAATGATCTTGGTGTTGTGGACAAAATCACCAACATACGAAGAAAGCAACTTTAACCTTTACAATATGGAAAAACTAGGTTATTCTTTTATGTGGGTATATCCCACGGAAGTTAAGGTGATCTCACCGGAGTCACTAGAAAAGATAGGAGAGTAGATTGGAAGAAGAAAAACAACCACTTGTTGATAGAAAGACTTTAAACACTTTACAGTTCATGGCCATCATCGCCATGCTGCTTACGCTCATCACCGGAAACCGCTTGGGTTTCGCCATCGGTACTGGTATGATGTGCGCACTGAAGCTTTTAGCCATGGCCACCTTTGAAGATTCAAAGGAAGCCATTTTTGCTGCAATCTATGCCGGCCTAACCATTTACTTTTTTATGGAACTATAGATATGATGAGTCTGTTGAAGAGTCTAGTGAGAATTGGCCTACTATTGGCCATACCAATTTCCATACCTGCGAGCAGTTCAGAGATCGCTGACCAATGGCCGGAGACATCCATATTCCACAAGCAAATCACAAGCAAAACCTGCTCGTCAGTACCAGCCAACAAACTCAACAAGGTGCCCGGATATGATAACACCTTTCAACTCACGGACGATTGCGATTACTTCTACCCTTCTCACACCTCGTTAGCCCTACATGTTTTTTACATTGAGTGGGTTAATAAATTCAGAGATGATGACGAAGCACTACTCAGGGCCCTCAACGATTTGGAGATTGAGTACGGAACTTACCAGAGAGTGATCTCTAGAGTCTTCAGCATGGACGGAACCTATCGTCCCAAACAAACTATAATAAACGGCTTGACAGCCCGAGGCGGCAAGTATATATTTGTTTGGATTGGAACCGGCGCACACCCAAAGTTAAGTAAAACGTCTCTTGTGCATGAGCTTATACATGTTGCGATCTACGCAGCTAACTGTGGAGAGCATGGCGACCCCGATCATCTTGGAAATAAGTATGCCGGCTGGACTCACATGCATGTAAAATTGATAGAAGACACGAATGAAATTTTAAAGAGTATGGACCTGTAAGTTAAGGAGGAGGTTAAAATGCAAAAAAACATTGTTTTAGGCGTTAACGACGCCATGGCCCAAGAGCAGACAAAAAACGATAAACCGGTGAATACTGCCCACCGTAGCGAAGAATTCTTGGCTTTGAGAGATGATATCGCATCACTCAAGCAAGAGAACTCTCTTTTTGCGGCCGCAGTAGAGGAAATGCGACTGCAGAACGAAGAATTGAAGAATAAAATTGATAAATTAATTTCTAGCTCTTCTGTAAGAAAGAAAAAAAAGAAGACCACTAGCAAGCAAGAAACGGGAAAATAAAAATGAGTATCAAAACGCTGCTTTCAGAGAAGGCTAAAGAATCACAGAAAAGAACAAAAGAGATGCAGGGCATGACCGAAGCAGCCTCCGCACTTTCTGAAAAGATCGTGGAGGAATACTGCACCAAAGTTTACGACGTCGCAAGCGCCGGCGCCGAATGTTATTTTTTTGATATGAAAGATTATAATCAGGCCACCATATCGAAAGTGTCTATCGACATGAAGACTAAGTTGGGCGATGTGTTGGTTATAGTTTCCCCTCGAGGCATTGAGGCGAACTGGAAAATGACTGATTAGGGGTTTGCAGTGCTAGAGAGAGGAGATCTCGTTCGAGGAGTGAAACCTTGGAACGAGGGCACAATCATAGGTATTGTACTGAGAGAGAAGAAATTACTTTCCCTTGGAGGACCCTCGTCCTTTAAGGTGCATTGGATAAATTCTTCGGACAACAAAATGACACAAAAGCCAACATTCTTAACTTGGGAAGTGGCCACATCAGTGGAGAAGATTCAAAATGAGTACTAAAGAAGATGACGAGATTCTTAGAATAAACGTGGAAAAAATAGCAAACGATCCCGGCGAATGGGTTGCATCCCCAAAGAACGATCTTATTATATTACAGAGCGCAATATTCCAGTCAATTTTCAACTATATCAATATGGCCGCAGAAGACAGCAAACTTGATGTTGCTTATGACATGAGCCCAGAGAGGATCATTAACGCCATGCTCAAAAAGACGGAGATCGAAGTGGTTGATGCACTCATAAAGTCTTATAATAAAAGGATTTCCTCACTTTCCGAGGATTAAGGTTGACGGGACTCAAAAAGTGTGTTAGAATCTTACTCGGACGACAAACAGGAGGGATCATGACCAAGGACCGCTTAGACAAACTCATCGAAGAGAAGAAGAAGGACGCAGACGAAGGTGCATTAGAGTTTCTTCAATCCCTTCGAACCAGCTTGGAGAAATGGGGCGAACTCACAGCCAAACAAACTGCAGCCTTCGAAAGGATCGAATACCTCTCCTCTGCAGAGGGAAAGGACTATGCAGCAGCATGGCAGAGAGAATTCACCGACGCACTCGCGGACAATGCAAAGATTTGCGCTCGATATTACTTAGCGAACCCTCCCTATTTCAACGACCTTGCATCCAAGATTTTATCTAATGATGGTTTTGTCCCAACCGAGAACCAATATCGCGCCATGTGCGAGAATAAATATACCACAAAAGTCATTAAAGAATATCACAGACCACCAGAGTTTTTAAATGGGGACATTGTGCAGGTGAGGGACAACAGGTCGATGCCCTACCACCTTTATAGCATCAAGGGGAAACCCTGCGTAGTGATAAACAACAACAGTGGCCACATCACCACTCACGCCAAGGGAGCCAAAATCTACAAGATCCTCCCATTCGGGCAGCCAAAGCTTTTTGAATGTCAAGAGAGATACTTAAAAAGTCTAAAGCCCCAGAAGAAAAGTGCTTGACACTATCTGCAGACCGTGATATAATAATAACACACAAAAAAAAGGAGACTGTTATGAACAGCGAAACAATGAAAGCAGTAAGAGAAGCCGCAGTAACTACTTTGTCCAAAGGCGCAGACTTAGCGTTCAAGACAACCGTCGTTGTACTTACTCTAAGATTGATGGGAATTTTACAGTAGTAAAGGAAACTACAAAGGAGGAAAAAGAAATGACTGAAGAAAAGACAAGATTGTTCACAATCACCAGTGTCAAACGTGTCGACAATGGCCTTGAATTCGAATTCGACCTCTCAGACGAATTCGTTGAAAAGTTCAAAGAAGAGCAGGGACTGAAGAAATGGTCACAGAAACGTTTTGACGCATGGGTAACAGAAAATATTGATGCTATCTCGCAGCTCGCAGGGCTCACGTCAGCCGAGCCGCCCGTAGAGTAGAACACCAACCCAACCCATCTTTAGAAGGGGCCCCCAAGTGAAGATAGCAGAACAGGCATTGCTTGATGAGATGATCACGCACAGCATTAAAGCATTTACGGAAGAAGATACCGGCAAGAGAGAATATCACAGAGAAATGTATCAGGTTACAAAGCGTGTCTTGTGGGAGTGTGTCGAAGAAAACCGGAGAGCAGGAAATGACAAAGACTCTTGAATATGGTGCAATTACGATTCTGCTGGCCTTCACAAGCGTTCAGGAGCGGCTGATAAAACAGATTACGCCCATCATCGTCAAGGAAGCCCAAGCACAAGGGCTTGAGCCAGAGATGGTTGCCGCAGTTATTCAGGTGGAGTCCAGTTGGTATCCGCGAGCAGAGAGCGAAGCTGGAGCATGCGGTCTTATGCAAGTGATCCCTAAATGGAACCCCAAGCCAGATGGTACACTCTACACCTGCGAGCAACTCAAGGATCCCGCCACGAATATCAAAGCGGGGACAGCAGCCCTGCGCCGCTGGCTTAACCGAGCTTCAGGGGACATGCATCTTGCCCTCTGCGCCTACAACGCCGGAAACACCTGTTTTAAGAAGCTTCGCACAAATTATGTAAAGCGTGTAATGAACGTTTATCACACCATTACGAAAAAATGAATGAATAGTGTTGACACATTTTTAAATGTATGATACAATAATAGAAAGCGATCCCTGCTCGACATGGTGTCTTCTGGGATCACTTTTGAAAACTAACAGTGTGCAGTCATTGAGACTCACGCATTTTAGAAAGGAGTAAGTCTATGGCTTATTCAACCAACGGTGATGCCGACCGTAACGGCAAGCGCGGCGAACAGCTCGTCGCAGAGCAAATCTCTAAAAACGGAGATTTTGCGAACCAACTTGACCCAACTTGTGATGGTCCTGTTGAGATGCTGGGTGGCACACAGTATGTAGCGGATCTCCAATACGGAACCGCAAGCATTAGTGCAAAAACTAAATCCTCCAATTCCGGAACGACCGACTGGGCGAACACGAGCATCCTTGGTGACTCCTCTGCGTTCGACAAAGTTGGGGCGTTTACTGGCAAAGTAAGGGGGACTCACGCCGACACAATAATTTCTCGTACCGACGCAAAGAAAACTATCATAAGCGAAACAAAGGGAAAACTTAACAAGCTAACCGATCAGGCGCTCAGCAAGCTTCCCCCTTCTTTTATTCGCAGCTTTGTGTTGGGTGTCTACGAGACACGAATGTGTGATTTAGACATTGTATTTAACATGGTGCTGGATGGCGAACTCCTTCACTTCAAGGGGGACGAACACCCTGTTGGAGATTTCCTCAAGGCAAAAGGAGATTTCTTCCTAGAAAAGTTTCAGAAGAATTCTTACCAGTCTCGCAACATTATGTTTCGAGATGCCAGTGGTGCTACCCACCGAACAGGACTTCGCTTGCGAATGGTCCTGAACAACGGAATGGGGGCATTGCTCGCGGGAAAGAAGTGGTCTTCTAATCCCACCAGTGTATTAACCTTAAAGATACAACAGGAAGATCATAAAGGTCTATTCAGTTATCTTCAAGGGAAGAATAAATTAAACAAGTTTGATTTGCAATAGCGAATCATTTTAACCAAAGCCGTATCCCCTCCATTGAGGGGGGGTCGGTTTAAAGCGCAATTGAGCGCATAAAAGGAGACATTTAATTATGTCTATTAAAGCAACACATGGTTGTATGACCATAGAACAGTTTGTACAATTGAGTGCAACAACTCACCCATACCTGCAAAGAAGTGACGAGGTTTGGGGTAAACAACAAGTAGGTGGGTTCTTAACATCTTTCGTTAATTGTCGCGCCCATAGCGACATTATTTTGGTGGATGTTAAAGCCTGCAAGCGATACTGCGAAACCCTTATGTTAGTGACCGACGATCCGCACACCAAGAACCAAGCCAAAAGAAGTCTTGAACTATTCGGGAAAATTGAGCATGACTATCTCATCCTCGATGGCGGAAATCGTACAAAACGTATTAGGGGCTTTTATAGAGGCACCGAGAAACTCCCTGCTAATACCAAGATTGTAAACGCAAGGGGTATCACCGTTGGGAAAACGCTAAGCAAGCCAATGAGTTACGATGAGCTACTCACCGTACATAGCAGCAAGGAACGCATCGCAGGCGTCCTTGAAGATTCACCTCTCGTATCTGTAAAGAAGATAAACAGCGCCATGTGGGTCGACCTGGAAGAAGATTTTGTTGGTATCAACTCAAATGAGCCGTTGGTTGACATGGAGCGCCTATGGGTGTGTACAAGTGGACACTCTTTGCCGCTTCGTCCTATTGTGTTGGATCACGAAGATAACTTTCAACAAAGATACTCACAAAACGGGTATGTAAATCCCAACCGCAAAGGGCTTGCTAAGATTCTTGCTCAGGCAGCTATGATTTTTGAGAAAAAGAGCGCCGACATTAAACAGAAGAACATTGAGGGATTCTGGAAAAAAGACGCTGAAATTTCTTCAAAGACTTTGGAGCACGTCAAGAACTTTGCATCTAACCTTGCTAATATTGACCTGGATAAAAACAACTCTCTACTTAAGCGTGACTCCAAAAGGAAAACTCCTAAGAAGTGGGTATCATCTACTGCCTCTTATGCGGTTGGTGAGTTGACCAAGGATGGTGTTGTAATATCTCCCGAGAGCTCTTTCCAATTTGCTGCCGCAATTATAGAGGCAACAGAGCATGTGTACGATGCATCTCACTCTAAATATTGCAAGGACATGGCTAAGCTCAAGCTCGGTGAAGAACCTAAAGCCAAATCTCAATACCTTTATCACATGATGAGTAATCATGAAGTCGGCTCTCCCAGAGTTAAGTTCATGAGAAAGGTAATGCAAAAGGTTAAAGCCAACTTAGTTGAAGCGGGTTTAATTGAGCAAGAGCAACGACTTACTTTACAAGAATAGTAAAGTGTGGTAGAATGGTAGTGGAGAAAGAATATGATTAAACAAGGAAACGCACTCGAACTCTTACAAGAGCTAGAAGAATCTTCTATCGCAACCGCTTACTTTGACCCTCCCTTTAATACGGGGAGGGACTTTGCCCTCGACTCTTCAACCGATGGGAAGAAAGTAAAGTTCTCAGACAAATGGGACAGTGACGAAGCTTACCAGCAGTTCATTGATCCTGTCGTGTCTGAGCTTGCAAGAGTCTTGAAGCCTGACGGTTCTTTGTTTTTTCATATCTCTGCTGCCGAGATGTTCATTCCTGAGTTGGTTTGCAGGAGACATTTTAAAAACGTAAAGCCCATCTTCTGGAAGAAGTCACGCTCAAAGAACAACGTGAAGAAGAAGTTGGGAGCAACCATCGATGTTATCTTCCAATGCTCCGCAGCTAAGGAGCCAAAGTTTAATCCAGTCTATCAACCACTGGACGCATATTACTTAGAGAATTCATATAAGAACAAAGATGACCGAGGTTACTATGCCCTTGGACACCTTGTCAACGGTCGCACTCGAACCATCGACCCTGCAGACGACAGCGCAAAGTCAGAAGATAAGCAGCGCCTGTATTCCTACGAACACACCGACGGTCGTGTGTGGACCCCACCCAACGGCTGGAGATTGTCGAAGACCTCTCTCTTAGAGTTGATCGAGGTGAAGCGAGTTCATTTTCCATTGGGAAAAGGAAATTTATATAGAAAGATTTATAAACATGAATCGAAGGGCAAGCCAGCAACAGACTTGTGGGATGATATCCATTCAATAGCGCAGGGAAGTGAAAGGTTCTACCCAACACAGAAGCCAGACAAGCTACTAGAGAGAATCATAGAGATGTCCTCAGACCCCGGCGACACAGTACTAGATCCTATGGCTGGTTCTGGGACAACACCTGCAGCTGCCCGACGTTTAGGTCGAAAGTATATTGCATTCGATCTCAGCGAAGAGGCAATCAGGGTCATGAAAGAAAAGAGAGAACTGTGATGTTGGATATTGTGATCTGGTTTGTATCGGCTTGCTTTATAACAGGAATGTTCCTGCTATCCTTGAGCACTTACGTTCAGTAGGAATTGCTATGATTGCCTGTATTTGCAATGGGTTGAAAACCAGCGACATAAAAGATATTTGT
>Ga0098058_1000358_pt1 | contig 15372 bp, 26 predicted proteins | sample 19_taG_FD_75061 | JGI IMG/M metagenome (GOLD analysis project Ga0098058, IMG submission 75061) | Marine viral communities from the Subarctic Pacific Ocean - 19_ETSP_OMZ_AT15317 metaG | ecosystem: Environmental > Aquatic > Marine > Oceanic | place: Pacific Ocean | collected 2015-01-19 | reverse complement strand
GAGTCTTAGATTCAGCAACCTGGAGGGCCAGTTTCATTGCGTGTTCGTTGGCTTTCTCCCACTTGGAGCGAGTTGATTTGTCAGCCCGAAAGTCCTCTATAACTTGGTGAGCAATGGCATCTGACTGCGCCTCAGTCAACAACTCGTTGATATTTTTGGACTCTGAGAGAACCTTAAAGTCAATCTTGATGTTTTCGATGTTATCCATTAAAGTCCTAAGCGCAATGCGCGTATCCCAACGGGAGTGTAAAATCAGTCATTAATAATCAGTTCCCTAAACACGCCGACCACAATATTAACAGAAAAATGTAAGATAGCCCCCAACAGGCAATCCATATTGCTATAATTAATCTCAACCATGCAATCATTGTACTACTGCGCATCAGGCATTATAACACACTTCAAGACTGGTGTCACACATTAGCATCTTTTCAAGATATAATGTTCATCAACACTACCCAACTTTTTAGTAACCAGTGTACACATCTTGCCCGTGGTCGGCGTGAAGTTCTACTGTTTCGTTGTATTCGTCTTCTTCAAGTTCGTAATCAGTCTGAGGCTCTACCATTTCATCAAGCATCAAGCCCAACCAGCCTAAAGCATCGAATTGATCCTTATAGGCGTGTTTCGGATAACGCAACACTTCTTCAAGGAAATCAGCCGACCACTCAGCTTCCATGTCCACATAGACCTTGCCCGCCCTAGCACGGGCTTGCATGGAACGAGAACGTAAAGACTTGTCCTTTGACGGAACTGCCGTGTTCAAGGGGAGATACTGCTGCCTCTCCTCCATCATCTGATAGAGAAAGGCTCCCAATGACCGAGCGATGTTTTCTTCTTCGACCTGGATTAACTGTGGCGAGTAACGAGTGTCAACAGAGAATAACTCCTCGCATATCTCCAGCCCGTCAATCCTCTGGCGGCGAACGTCAACGATGCACAAATCACCGTTCTCAGTCAAACCACCCGTCATAACAACGGTATAAGCCGAAGTCTTCTTCTCCGAGATAGCCATGTCAGTTGAGACATAATACGTCATCCTCAACTTCTTCATTTCTTCAGTCATCGGCAGGAAGTCAGCCTTCCTGTAGTACGCCGTAGACTCGTCAATCGGGTCGTTCAGGTATTCCTGACCGTACAAGTCAACACGACCCCGTTCAGCGTATTTGTTCCTCTCCCGTACCAGCCAATCCTTCGGACGGTGTTCTTCCCATAAAAGATTACTAAAGTCCTCGTTGTGCGCCCTATACTTGACCGCCAACCAAGACCTGTTCAAATTCTTCGAGTATGTCTTTAACGGAAGGTGTACAGTCTCCTCCGCCTTCTCAGGGGGCATACAGCCCTCTAGGAACGAGTCGTAACCGATAATCGTGCCTACACCACGGATAATGCCGCCTGAACCCAAAATAGGGGTCACAGCGCCCAGAAACCACGACATAAACTTGAATCGCCGCGCCTCACTGAGAACCAAGTCCTCATCTTCCATATCATCAAAGACCACCGCATCAGGTCGCTTACGCTGCCATTTCAGGCCACGCATACGCTGATTAGCACCTTTACAGATAATTCGGAACGTATGACCGTCCTTTAACTCGACTATTAACTCGGATTCCTTGTCTTTCAAAAACCTAGAAACACCAAAAGCCTCACGCAAATCATCATTATCAGCCAGTTCAGCACGAATATCCGCTAAAAACGCATTCGCCAGGGACTCATTCGACCCCAAAAGCAGGATATGTCGGTTAAATCTGAATAACAGGATGAATAGAACGTAAGCAAAGGTAATCGCCGTGGACTTAGCAAAGCCCCGAGGAGCCGCTAAAGCTACCTGGTCGGCTTCTGACAGGCATAACGCCCACATTTCCATGTGCAAATACGGTATAGGCTTGGGCTTGTCGTAACGAGCCGCCAAGAACGTAGCCGAAAAACCAAATAACTGCTTTGCCTTAGACCACGATTCCTCTGTTATACCAGGTATCTTACCTTCCATTCCGCATTTCTCTATCTCTTGCCCCACCACTACAGGATACACTTAAATAATGGGCTGGAAAGGCAGGACTCGAACCTGCGACATTCTGATTAACAGTCAGACGTTCTACCACTGAACTACTCTCCAAGTCCCCTCTAACGCTCTCACAGCCCCGTAGAGCCGATTTCTCTAACTTTTGGTACTAGGGGTGAGGGTCAGACTCAGGACGCTGTATAACGCCACCACGACCCGTCTTACGATTGGGATGCTTGTACTTACGACCCTGCTTGTCAACGTAATTATCAGCCTGATCCGGCTTGGAACACCCCTCACCCTTCCTATACTCATATTTCTTGTCGCCCATTAGGGACTCCTTAAATTGTCAAAAACGTCAGATTTTTCGCGCCGCCAAAATTTCTATATACATATAGAACAACACAATCCATAACTATATTATACCACACTGAGAAAAGTCACCATTTCTCTTTTTTAACGACTTCTGGAAAGTGGGATATATATATAATCTTGTTTGCAGAATTTGCCCCTCCCCCGCCTGGTATTACTGTAATGGAATTCATTATGTACCATGCAGCTGCATGTACTGTACCATGTAGCCGCATGTACTGTACAAGGCTCAGGGTATGTACTGATACCAACGGTTACAGCGGGTACTGTACAACTTTTGGCTGTTTGGGCGTTGGGATCATGCTATTCTGGCCTGTATCATGCTGGTATACTGTATGGATAAACAGTACCTGGTGTATCAGCGTACTAGTACACTACTACATGCGCAGGGTTTATACCCTAAGGCAGCTATACCCCAAAATAATATCAACTAATCCGGCATACCCTGCCCTTAGCATCTACCAAGTTAAGCCAATGTAGGGCAATTCAGGCAATATCAAATTAAATCAATATATCTGGTATATACCCTTGTAATGTGGTGTAGTTTTCTATACTCTCTATCTATCCCCTATCTTATGGGGCATTTATTGAGGTAATACGATATGCAAGCAATAACCAGTAAATACTTAGGCGCTACCCTTCATCGCGGGTCGCGGTTCAAGGCCACAACAGCCGGAGGTCAGTCTGTTACTGTGCCTTATGACTACGAACTAAGCACAACAGAGAATCATAAGGCCGTAGCTCAACAGCTACTAACTAAGCTTGGCTGGAAGTGTGGCATGGTGGGCGGCACACAATCTAATGCGGGCAAGGGTGAATACGGGCGCATGGTGTGGGTTATTTCTAGCGGAGCAATGCGCATTAGCGGCTAGTTAATCACCTATAGCCCGTTGCCGATTGTAGCGGGTTATGATGGATTAACTAACTACTACACTATATGAGGTTATATGTTATGACTTGGGAAAGCAGACAATCAGCGCTAGTTAAAGCGGGAAAAGCAATCAAGCGACGCAAGGTAGCGGAAACTATAGCCCGTTCTGAACTTGAGCCAGACGAATATATGACAGCCGAACAAAAGGCAGAGCAAATAAACAGCAATACCAGCGCCCCGCCTCATTTTATATCTAGCGGTATATAACCCTACCAACTAGCCATAACCCCATTTAGCCCGCCTTGTGTGGGCTTTTTGGGTGAAAGTATCTTAAATTAGACTATATGAGGCAATACTCAATGATAACCTTAAACAATAAGCAATTCGCGGCTAATAACAGCGAATTTACCAATTCACTATTCTCTAAGGGCGGCACTTGCTCAGGATTCTACAAGGTCAATAAAAAAAGCATTGTCCTATATAATATGCAGCGAGAGAAAATCGGTGTAATAAATAAGCATGGCGTATTGGCGTGTGCCACCAAAACCGCCTGGGGTTGGTTTTATAGTCACGCCACCATTAGAGAAGTAGGCGAGTATGGTTCCTATGCTTTATCGGTAAAGGAGCCGACCGCGCTAATACGCGAACATTGCAGCATATAACCCGACCAACTAGCCATAACCCCTAACCCACATAACCCCATCAACCCCGCTATATGTGGGGTTTTTGGGTGAAAGTATCTTAAATTAGACTATATGAGGTTATATGTTATGAATAATGCAGAACACAGCAATGAAGCAATCAAGCTAGGGCGCATCCAAGTAGAGTTTCAAGCTACTGTGGGCAGACCGGAGCAACGCGCTAGGCTTACTCAGTCTGAGCTTATTCAGGAGTTAACCAGAATGTGCGCCCGTGAGAATGTAGGCTTCAGGGGTTTTGAATACCTTGAAAACTACCTGATAACACACTACAAAGCCCGCTAACAGATAACCCGACCAACTAGCCATAACCCGCTGGCCTTTACGGTTTGGCGGGTTTTTTTATGTTTTGGGCTTTCCAGGTGGCTCTCAGATGCTCTCTAAGCCACGATCTAGCCATAACCCTCACCTTACTATCTACCAGACTAAGCCATTCTAGCCGATATACCACTGTATGAATTAACAGGTAAATAATCCCTTGCAATGCTCTGGAATGAGAGTATAAAGGGTATTAAGGATTAACACCATTTAGGAGCAATACATCATGATTACAATCGACTTCACATATGACATTGTAACGCCAGAATCAGCAGAGCATGGTGATACTAGCGAGGCGGGATTTATAACCCCCGGTTACTGGAAGTATACCGACTTAAACGAATACAAGCGCAACCAGTGGAAACAGGGCGACTTGGCCGGATTGATTGATTTTGCTCGGTCGCTAGGCATTCATTCGGACGGCGATAGTCTATACAGTGTTGACCCTGACATTAATTATGCTACAGGTGAAGAAACAACCTACGGGATGCACCTGGCTGGCGTTACAGCATCCACTGAGGCGCGTATACACAGACTGCTAGCTTAATCAGCCTATACCCTGCCAGAGAGGGTATACACGGATTAAACCAACACAGAGTAAATCATCATGGCAACATATAAAATAGTACGCAATTACCGCGATTCATTCAAAAAACGAACCATTGACACTGGCTTGACCCTTGAGGAAGCACAAGCGCATTGTATCCAAACAAATAGCCCCGCACCACATAACCCAATAGGTATAAAATCATGAGTACCAAGCAAATAGAGCGATTGCACAAACTAATAGACAGGAATCTAATGTCTATCAATGGCACACTTGATTATGACCGCATAACTCAAGCCATAACCCTGCTGGCTGATACTGTAGCCAATACTGAAACAGATGAATTTATCTGGTCTATTGGTGAATCAGGCCATTTCCATCTAGATAGCCTTATTGTCGGTGCATACTGGCATTATTCAGAATGGCATGGTGGACAATCATCACCTGAATATGCCGCGCTATCATCATTAGGCGGCGTATTTAGTCCTAATATGTCCATCCTGGAAGTTGATTCCAGCGAATATGACGTATATTCTCAGCTTAATGACTTGGCAGAGGCTAAACACAATGTATAGGCTACACATATTAAAATTCAATAGCCAGATCATAGGCGGCGATTATGTCACACGTGAACTAGCTCAATCCATAGCGGCGATTTTAGTCGCTAGATATAAACATACTCGGTATTGCATCGAGTATATAGACAGAGGTATTACATTATGAACAAAAGGCAAATAATACTAGCCTTAATCCGCGCTGAAGTAGCGGAAAATGGCGAAATGACAAGCCGCGCCATGCGGTTATATACTGACAACAATATAAGCCTATCCGTATTTGATGGGCTTGTTGATGAAGGTATGCAGCGATACAACCAGATGAAAGCGGGTGTCAACGAATTAAGCCCCCGCTTTGATGGGGAGGGCGAATAATGACCACATACCAAGGGTACACCAACGCAAAAACCTGGGCGGTATGCCTTGCCATTAGCAACGAGCGCGAACTATATCAGCAATATGCTGATTCCCGCGAACTGGTTAAAGGTTGGCTGGCTGATCCTGTAAAGCGCAATAAGCCACACTCTGCGCCGTTCCGGTTAGGGCTTGTCAATCTCACGCCGTTTAGTTCTATGGCAATAGCTGGTTGGGAATCCAGACGGCGCAAAGATAACGAAATCCGCGAGACCCTCAACAACGCTATGGTTATAGACCGCAAGGCTCAAACTAGCATAACCGTAAGGCTATCCGAGACATTCAGGCGGCAAGCTGCCGCAGCAGGGCGTAAAATAGCCCCTTGGTCAGATGGCAAGGGACATATTGAATGGCCTGAAGTTATAGCCGAAATGCTAACAGACTAGAGAATCACCAAGCCTTGCCAGCCTACGGGCTGGTAATCTTGGAGATTTTTAACTAACCTGGAGTATATGAAAATGAAAACTTACATTTACGATCAAACCGACTCACCAAAGCGCGGGTATAATATCCGAATTAGCGTGTACCTGATAAAGCGCGGCAACCTTCATTATGTCGGCGTTGCTGACCGTCAATCAGCGGGGTGGAAGGGCGACTATGCAACCGCTTGCGACATTATCAGCCGCGAACATGGGCATAAGTCACGCGGTTACAGCATGGTAAGCAAAAATATCCGGCTTTGTTCACTTGGCAGCACATACGACAGCCACACAGACTAATGAAACCCAACGCAAATCCAAAATGGGGCGACAAGGGTCTAGGTCTTACTACTAACGATAGGCTAAGGCGCATATATGAGCGACAAAAAGCAATAACTCCCTGCTTCACTCATAGAGCTATGGCTGAGATATTAGGCGTTACGCATGACACTGTAAAGCACTGGTTTAGAGAGGCATCACCGGATCATGCCGGAGAGCCAGTGACCAGGTTAGCGGAAGTCTTATTCCCTCGGCCTAGACTTAGGCAATTCTACTCTGCGCAATTAGCCCTAAAGCTACACGCTAAATTCTGGAAACTATCAGATTATGCCATGCAGCATCAAAAGGGAACTGTCATGGAATTTTGGAAACCCGTTGTAATTGTAAAAGGTGATGATGATGAATAAATACCATGAATTACCCGCTAAATGGGTAGAATCGCTAAACAGTATCAAGTCTGATATATCAGGCGAATATTTCACACCAGGTCATATAAGGCATTATTGCCTTGCCCGTATAGACGCTACACTAGCAACTAAAGGCGGTTGGCGTAATGGGTGCACTTGGGGCGGCAATTATAGAATTACCGTCACATTTCAGACATACGGCAGACTATCACCAGCCCCAAAATACTTTGGATACGCCAGAACCCTTGAGGGTGTCCGTTGTGTGCTTGATAGGGCGTTGAAATCCGAGGCACATACTAGATGTGAACGCTTGCGGCTTGTTACCCTTTACCGTGATATGTTGGGCGATAAGAGAGCCGCTAAACGTCACCAGGCTATACTTAATTCAAGGCATGGCGGGCGCGGTTGGCTAAACACTAAATCAGGGCAACGTGATTGCTTCAAACTGCTTGAATCATTACTCAGGCGGCGCGGTTGGTCAGAACAAATAGACGGATGGCACAACCCTGACGGGCGTATATTTGATGATTTAGGCTATTCTGGCAAGGTTCAATGGGTGTCAGAATGAATAAAATACACTGCACCATACCAGCCCATGACAACGTGGATGATTACTATTCTAGGCATATTTGGGAACATCAGACCCCCGTCACGGCACTTAGCAGGAGGAATGCCAAGTCGCCTAACTCTGTATTGCGTCCCGATGATTTAGCTTATATCAAGCTATTGCATGATAACGGCGCGACTCAGCAGCAAATAGCCGATGAAGTTGGGCTAACGTCTGCCCATGTTGCGGGGCATATTGCTAAATTGGTGTCAAAATGAATAAGCCATTACCCGCATACAACTTAATTTAACTAACCAGGAGTAAATTATTATGTCATTACCACATGGATTTGATGCATGGTTGACCACAGACCCACATATGGACTGTGACGAGGGCGACCCAAACGCTTGCGCCTATTGTGGCTCAGAGTTACCCGATGATGTGACCGGATTCACGCCAGAGGACGAAAGCGCAGTAAATGACGGGTTTTGTTGTCACGATCATTTAGGCTTGTTCGATAAAGAGGGTGTATCTGATAATTACGGTACTTACCACATCGCAATGTGGCTAAAAAACAAAGGTCAGGCTAAAATAGCAGACTTATATCAGACTGCATATCAGTTTCGGTCTGATGCTTATGCTATGTCAGTGGCGCAGACTATTGCGGATATGTTCGACAATGCGCCGGATGGTGACTTTAAGTGGTCGGATTCCGAAGGGGGCGACCCCCATGTGTATGCTTGCGGTGAAAAAGACTGTGACCGACAATGGCATACGGAAACATATTTCACTGATATTGGACGAGAGAATGGCAAGCGTTATGTCCATATGACTGATTCTGATGGTCAGGGGTCATTTTGGGACGAGTCCGATGGAATGACCCAAGCAGACTTTGAGGACATGGGCAGGGAAATGTCCAACACCTTAACAGACTACTTCTACGGTTGGGCGACCTACTGGCTGGATTGTGCCGAAACAGGCTTAGACCCTTGCGACCAATCTATGCCTAGTGCGCCTAAGCCTAACACGGCAGCATGGGCAGAGTTCTGCATAAAGGCGGCAGAGGATAATATAAAATATCTGAACCCTCATAGGGGCAAAGCAAAATGAAAGCACTCCCCGCATACACCGAGTCCCTGCACGAATCCACAACGAGGATTAAGTCAGGCCGATTGAATAGGCATAGATTCCAGACTAAGCCGCATAAGTGCAGGTTGCCAGGTTGCTCTAAAAAGCTAACAGGTCAGGCTAAGTTCTGTTCAGACAGCCACAGACTGATCTGGCGTGATAAATACTATAGCCATAACCCGCGCTAAGGTCTATTACTCTCAATCAGTTTAGCGCGGCCTAAACAGAGCGCGGGGTCGGTGTCAATACCCATGTATGAGTTGCTAAAATCTTTCCTTACTTTGAGACTGACCTTTAAATCCCCGGAACCCGTCCCGGTTTCACAATCAAGCTGGCATATCCAAAACCCTTCCCCGTGGGTCACAGCGCCATCCTTGATTGCTTCAAGTGTAAATATTCTCCCGGTAGAAGAATTAACGGATGCAAATGATTGTGTATCAAAATGAAAATGTCCGGCATAAGTTGTACCGTCTGTATTTTCAACCTCTAGCCTCGCTCTGCGCGACAGACCGCTAGAAACCTTTGTTGCATCAAGGTCAGACGCAGCCGCTAAATCAAACATAAATAATGCGGTTTTGCCTTTAAGTACATCAGCATTTGGAACCACTTGCTTTAAAGTGTGAGTACCGTCAACAGCCACCTCAAGCAGTAGCGCAGAGTCATTAAGCACATACTCACAATCCCTTCCAGTGTATTCCGTGGCGCTGATTGTTATGTTTGTTTTATCCCAGGCAGTACCAGCGCCAAAACTCTTTTCGTCTTGGAGCATATTTCTAGCTGGCGTAAAACGGGGCTGTGATGCGATAAATGACTTATCATGTGTGCTATATTTGTTTTCGTAGGAATCGGTGCGGTTCCAGAAAACCATTACACTGCCCATGTGGTTTTGTCCCCACATAACGGATTCGTCTATATCGTGATAACCAGCAGAGTTATTATCTTTGAAAGGTGGATACCCTGCCACCTTTGAGCCAGCGCCCGTGCCGTCAGCCTTGTAATAATGGTCGTGATTCTGCATTGACTGGCCGATATTCATGTGTGGGTATAGTTGCAATATTCTGCGACACTCCCCTTTTTCTCGGATGTCGCGTATTAGTGTAGTAGACCCAGGCAGAGTATCAGGCGATGCAAACACATAATTACTATAACCCTGCATATCGTCTGCTATCTGGTCAAGGGATTCCTCTATAGATATATCAGCAGGATCAGTGCCAGTGACTACATTTTCAAACGATATAACCCATGCCGTAGGAAATGCTGCGCAAGCGTATTGTATCATGTCTATGCGCTTATTGGTGTGATCGCTCCTTGAGGTTTCTTTTACCCATCCTGTTGCTGGCTCTTGGAAGGTGAAGCCAGCGAAAGCCGGATGATCGCCAAACTCTGAGGCAATATTATCAATCAAGGCCTTAAACCCTGTTACAACGTCAGGCTCCCACCATTTGACACAGTACATATCTATTGCCGGGCCAGAACCGCGTGTACCATAAATACCCGTAAGTCCCGCAGCAACTACCCAATCTGGATTTGGTTCAGGGCTAGATGTTGAGAAACTCTTACCTTCCACAAACAAATGCAGCATTATTCCATCAATAACGGCTTGATCTAGTGCGGCTAGATAATCAGTTTTGCCTGTAGCATTCCAAACGAATGCGCCCAATGCAGATGTTGTATCCTCCAAATCCTTCCATTGTCGCCGCCACACAGCACACGTTATGCCAGGATAGCGTGATGCAGTCGATTGAGTGGCTAGACTGTCAGTGCTTTTTAGTGCCACCCAATGCCCAACAGGTCGGCGGCGGTTAGATTGACTTCCTACAATCATGTATAATATCCAATAAGAGTTACCTTTAGCCCCTTGCCAGCTATTATAGACCCGATTGAATCAACGTCAAAACTAATAACATCTCCATCTGTCAGGTCTGCATCACTTATCGTATATGAACTACTTGCTGTAGCTCCAGCTAAAATAGTCAGTTTCCCTGACAATATAGAGGCCGGGTTATTAATATCCACAACCAGATTTGCTCCGGTTGGTGCTGTTCTGACCTCTGCCCGAACTTCAGTCAGAGTCACATCAAATGGAATTGTAAATGAGTCTATGTCCGTGTCTGCTATAGCATTTTCATTCGTCCCGGTCAGCGCAATGGTTTGGGTATAAGGGAGTTGCAGTAAAGCCTTAACTTCTGCTGCGGTGAGTGCAGTAGGAGAACTCCCGCCGCCTGAGTCATTGCCTACTATTGTTTGATCTGCCTGAAGTGCCAACTTAGACAGCGCCACAGCAGTATTCGGAATAGCTATTTCTACATCGTCTGGATTCGCTGTCAGCCTTATAGTTGAATCAGATGTAAGGGATTTGAATGGTAAGTCAAAAGTTGATTTTGCTTTGGCAAGCCCGTATGTAGTAACCCCAGTATTACTAGCTGTATTTATCTCGCCACTACCCTCAGCAGCAGGTAAGTCACCTACATCCATCCGAACCAGATTACCAGCAGCAGTCTCGCCCATTACGTAATCACCCACTGCCGGGACAGCGTGATCGTCTAATTCTGATATTTTCTTGTCTTCAGGTGCGCCGGAACCCGCAGTATTGCGAACCATTACATGATCCGTGTCCATATCGGCTTGCATAGCGCGGGATACGGCGATACTGGTCGGAGCCATACGCCCTAACGCGCCCTCTGCTGTTTCGACTAGAATGTGGTCGGTGCTATCTGGATCGGTTAGTTCAGTCAGATTAGATATTGCCAGGTCTTCAACCGCGCCAGTCGAAGCAGTATCTCTACCCTTTAACGTGGCTGTGGCTACCTGCTCCATCTTGGCATTAGACAGCGTATTATCAGCAAGTGTGAAATTGCCGTGCGCTATGCGCTTAGTGATGCCATCGTCATTGATAAGAATATCATCACCAGATGACATTGCCGTGGATTTAGTCAGGTCAGTTGTTTTGGTCATTTAGCTACGATCAGGTTTATACCTGCCTCAGTCGTAAGGTTGTCACCAGTATGAGTCTGCAATAGTGCATCAGGGGTATCAAGGAATGTGTCAGGCTGTTCCGGTCTGGGTGAGCCTTTGTGTGATTCCTGGCGGGCGCGAACAAAGTCTTGTGGGTGTCTAGGCGATCTACGGTCGGCTGTGGTCATCAGGCCGCCCCATTCCTCTACCAAGCCCTCAGACACAGGTATCTTGAAGCCGCTGTAATCATCTATCAAATAATTGTTTGTGGTTTCTGTAGTTGCATCCGGGTTTGTGGGACTCTGAGCAATTTGATTTACAGAACTGTCGTAAGTGGTCATAAATTTATCCAGAATTATTTAATCTAGTAAAATGCTGCCCACATAAGCCCCAGGTTAGCCGCAGCATAGGCAATAAAGGTTAGGCAGAGTGGGTAATTGCCTGACAATCCAAGCTGGATAGATGTAATTACATACATTAAAGTAGCTATTGTTAAGGGAATTGTGTTCATCCGTAAATTTTTATTTCCCAGAACAACCAAATCAGATAAATTTCGACATCTTTTGGTTTCATCGGGTAATTAGCCCAGAAAACCTGGATGGTCGGTAGGACATAAAAAGTATTAACTATAAAGTCATTTTTTTTCATCTAAATTAACCAGTGATCCTGAACTTGGTCAGCCTTGCTTAGTCGGTTAAACCGAGATTGACCGACAAGCAAACAGCCAGCAGGGGTTTTAACTAGGTATAGCACTCTGAAGTGTCGCAATATTCTGTGTGAGTAGGACGCAATCACACCTGTAACTATTGCTGCAAATATAAATAGTATGAACAAATCAATCAGCAGCATCATTTAATCCTGCGCTGTATTGGCATTTCAAATCGGCTAGTGTCTCGTCCACCGCCATAATCAAGGCTGGCAGGTCGGGGATATTACTGGGAAGCAACCATATTGGAGTCCCGTCATTTCTGACTGCGATTATTACAAGAGCGGCAGCATCGGACTCTACTTGAGCAAACTGGTCTTGTAGCTTACTCAACGCAGGGCTGATCTGCTGGACATTGCCATCTACATCGCTTACAATATGCAGCTTAGGTTTTATATTGTGATCTTTATTTTTTTTCATAACTTTTTTCAGAGGAAGGATGGTGAACTGTGTATTGGGTATGTTGAACCTTGTATGCCGAACCTTGAACTGTGTATTTGGAACTGGGAACCTTGAATTTGGTACTTTGAACGTACTACGCACTACGCAGTAAATTACATTAGTGAATTTCGGTGAAACTAGAACCCGTCCACGGAATATCCGTAACTAGGCTGTATGCTTCTTCTGTGCTATAGCCTAATTCAATACAATGCAGCATTTCCACAAGAAAGTCCTCAACCTGTTCATCTGTGAGGTTGGCTAGTTCCGTTTTAAAAATTCGTTCAAGTGTATCCATACAGAGTATTATACCAAATAAAACAGCCTGACGCACACAAAATCAGTGTGGTTTTGTGTTGTTGACAAGGTGGAATTTACGGTTTAATATCCTAAGCATTATTTATTTGGAGAACAATATGACCGAGAACCAAAGACAGGCCGTTAGCGCAGAACAAGCGTTGTGGTTGGGTGTGCTGCTATTTGTCAAGCGTGATATTGCAATAGGCAGTAGGCTGGAGCGTAAAGCAGCTATAGAATACATCACCACTAAGTACCGCCCAGTGAAGCAAGTTAGCAAAAGCCCCCCAAGCTGGACGTATTACAACACAACCGATTTTGAGTATGTGTGTGGTCTGGCTAGTTTAGACCCTGAATCGGTAAGGCGGGAATTCCTTAACTGCCGCGAATATACACCAACAGAGCAGCCTGAATCTTGGGTGGAGGTTTTTTATGAGTAGTATGAAGTTTCCACCTGATAAAAAATGCCACATCGAAATCCTGAACTGGGACAAGTATCAGCGACCACTACGCGGTGAGGCTAATCGCAGATCGTGGATTGCTATGTCCGTAGATTTGTATTCTGACCAAGATTTTTTAGACATGAAATCAGTCGAAAGGGAAAGTTGGGTAGTGTTGCTACTACATGCTGGCAAAGTAGGAGCAATGATGAAGCTAAGTGCTAACAATGTACGAGCAATGGGTCAGCTACATCATTCCCCGGATTTGAACACCCTAGTAAATCAAGGGTTTATACGATGTCGGAGTGCTACAGACAGACAGACAGACAAGACAGACAATATACGTCCAAAAAAGGGCGGAAAGCCAACAAAAGCGGTATCCAGGTTTGAGGAGTTCTACCACAACTATCCGCGAAAAGAAGGTCGGAAAAATGCAGATAAGGCTTGGCAAAAGAATTCAGCCATGCTAGACTCGATGGCAGATAAGTTGATAGCAGATTGCAAGAACCGAGTTTTGAATCACAACAGTTGGCAAGAGAAGCAATATATCCCTTTGCCATCCACGTATCTGAACCAAGCTAGGTGGGAAGATGAGATTATGCCGATTGCGAAACAGGCCAAACGAATCAGTTTCCCCCCGGAGAACGACTCTGAGGCGTGGAGCAAGTTAGCGAAAGAATATGGCGTGAATTTGCGCGGCATGAATTTTAACCAGGCGAGAGCAGCTATTTTGGAGTCAAAAAAATGACCGGAACAGGCATATTCACACCCGAAACCTGGGGCATGGCGTTTGCTATCATTTTGGTGGTCTGTGCGGTGCTTGGATTTTTAGATGCTTGGTTTGGCAATGAGGACTGAAGATGAAGTCAGCGATATTAGTTACATCATCCAGCGCAACCGAGACAAACGCGCCACAGCTAAACGGCTCAATGAAATCCGAGGCGAACTTACCGAAGCGCAATTTTCCAGTTTGCAACTCAGTTGGGAACTCAGGTGGCAGGAACCGTTCGAGGCGTACTGCAAGAGCGTTCAGGAAAAGGAGTAAGTGATGGAAAACATAGCCAGAAACACAGACCCACGCACATCCTTACAAGGTGAGCATCAGACAAACAGACGCAGCCGGAAGAAAGATCAATCATTCCTGCTCGGCTTTATCCTGATGAATCCGCACAAGACCAGAAAGGAACTGTGCCAGTTGCTTGTATCGGCAGGTCATAGTTACTGCCGCGTATCGACACTGGAGAAGCGTATCAGCGACTTGCATCAGGACGGATTGACCCGTGAGTATTCCAGGCGCAAGTGTTCTGAGTCGAATTGTACTGCTGCTACTTGGGTGGCGACATGATAAAGATAGTGTTGGAGTGCGGCGGCTGTGATGCTAAAGCAGAATTTCCCCTGTTCAAAAGGTTTATTTCAATAACGGGACGCAGTTGGGGTTTGGGGCATTGCGAATGGGAATCCATCGAAGATAACGCCCCTGATGGTTGGACGGTTGCTGACCCTTACACTCAATGCTGCTACTGCGATAGTTGCATGGCAGAAATTGGTGAGGAAGTAGCCAATGGATAGTTACTTCAAAGCAATCCGGTCAGGCGCGTTACCAGCCGATACAGTTGTTCTGCTTGCCCATGACCCCGCTACAGTCAAGCGCATGGCTAAGGTGAAACTGAGTGAGGTGTATCGGGTTACGATCAAACGGCAGCGGAATTATAAACTGCTACAGAAGGCGCATTGTCTGGTAAACTTTGCATTCGAGTGCCAGGAGCAGTACACGAACAAGGACGAGTTTCGCAAGGCTGTAACAATCGAAGCAGGACACTCCACGATGGAGACTCTGCTAGACGGGCGCAAGGTTGAACTGGCTAAGTCATGGTCGTTCGAGAAAATGACAGAAGATGAGTTCGAGCAGCTTTATGCAGATATGATTGAGGGCTTGTGTCGGCATACGGAATTATTCAACGGCATGACGCGGGACGACTT
>Ga0098058_1000356_pt1 | contig 15404 bp, 8 predicted proteins | sample 19_taG_FD_75061 | JGI IMG/M metagenome (GOLD analysis project Ga0098058, IMG submission 75061) | Marine viral communities from the Subarctic Pacific Ocean - 19_ETSP_OMZ_AT15317 metaG | ecosystem: Environmental > Aquatic > Marine > Oceanic | place: Pacific Ocean | collected 2015-01-19 | reverse complement strand
CGTTCAATGTCAATAGTCATATCGGCAATATCTTTGAGACTATCCAAGTGAGTAATCAAAAGCACAGTCTTGTAGTAGCCCTTTATCATTTCCATCACTCGCATAAAGCCTTCAAGATTTTCGGCGTCCAACGCTGTGCCGGGTTCGTCCATAATCATAATGTCTGATTTTGGCAGGGTTGAGACGTTGGTTAGGGCGATGCGAATGGCGATGGCTGCAAGCGTTTTCTCTGCGCCGGAAGCCATCTCTAAAGGTCGTGCTTCGTACTTTGGGTGCTTGATGAAGATATCTAATTTGTTTTTTTCTGCCTCAAAGAAAATCTCAAAGTCGGTGACGTTGGAAAGTACGGTGCTGATTTCCTCGTTGATAAGAGGGAGCATCCGTTTGACCACATCATAGCTGATTCCGTTGGGGTGGCAACAACGCATAAAGAGGTCGTAGGCTGCGTACTCTGTCCGCAGGTCGTCAAGTTCTTCCTTCTTGTCTTCGATGTTGGCAATCTGAGTTTCAATGCCGCCGTGCTGTTTTACGAGGTGAAGAACCTTGGCGTCACAGATAGCAATGTCGCTTTCCATCTTGATGGTTTTTTCCTTCAAGTCATCCTGTTCCGTGATGAGCCCTTCTCGGTTTTCAATCGCTTCCTTGTTGAATTCATAAACTTCAATCTTGGTTTTGATGCTTGCCATCTCATTGGCGAGGAGGTGGATTTTGTTTGTGGACTGTGCGAGAAGAAGGTCAAGGTTGGTGCCCTCGGTACAGAGGTCAGCATATTCCTTGTCTCTATCTTTATAAAGTTTCTTTTCTTTTTCCAGCGTTTCCACATCCATCTCTTCCAGTTTGTCGGTGAGTTTGGTATGACGGCGTTTCAAAAGAGTAAGGGTCTTCTTTACCTCTTGGAGAAGCTCTTTGGCCTCGTAAGCATCTTTAATATATTTGCGGAGACCACACTCAGGACCGCAAGGCACTTCATCAAGAGCTTCAAGTTTCTTTTCATAGGTGCTTCTGTTATTTTCTTCCAGCTTAATCTGGTTCTCAATCGTTGTGAGATCTTTTTGTAATTCGTCACAACGAGAAATCTGAGAGCGGAGCGTGGTGGCGTCAGTAGCATCTAAAAGTTTCTTTAGGATTTTTGCTTGCGACAGAATATCTTTCTTTTGGTTTTTGGTCTGGGCTGACTTGAGGTGGAGGTCTGAGGTTTCTTTCTCTGCTGCCGTAAGTCTTGCTGTCTCTTTTCTAATGTTAATAAGCTCAACAGGGGCAGATGCGAAAAGTCCATCGATTTCTTTTACTCGCTCGGAAATGGTTCCTAATTTGGCGGTAAGGGTCTCGCACTTCTTCTCTTGGGTGGTGCGTCCTTTTTCATTATCGGCTAGTTCTTGGTGGAGTTGCGTAATTTCTTCATCAAAATTATTATCTTCCAGTTTTTTGAGAAGAGCACGGGTCTCTATGCTGTCATTTTTAGAGGCTCGGAACTTCTTTTCAAACTGGTCAAGGTCTAAAAATTTGGCGAGGATTTCTTTGCGGCGGGTTGAGCCCTCGTTGATGAAGGTCATCGCCCCCATCTGGCTGGACATACTGGTGAGGAGGAAATCATCAATTGAGCCAAAGATTTTACGGATGGCCTTATCTGTTCCATTGCGGTCAAGGGAGTTAAGGCTTGTCGTCTCTTTGGTTGCTGGGTCGTAGACTGTGAACTCTACATCGGTCTTGGCTTCCTCGGTTTCATCGCCGTGAAGTTTTTTGGTGTACTTTTCTGATGAGCGTTCAATAATATAGGTTTTGCCGTCAATATCAATCTCAACTCGTCCGCAGCCAGACTGCTTATTCTGGTTGATGATGTTGAGGTTCTTCCGGTTGTTCTTGCTGATGGAGTTGTAAATCGTATATAAAGCACTATCAATCACAGAACTCTTGCCTGAAAAGTTCTTCCCGAAGACGCCGACGATACCATGGAGCTTCTCAAAGTTGACGGTGTTACCTTTGCCGTAGTTAAAGAGGTTGTCCCACTCCATCTTTTTCAGGGACCAGTTGACGCCTCGTAACCCAGCCTCCTCGCCGTTAACTCGCTCGTCATAGATGGAGTTGAGTTGGAAAACTCTTTCTAGGGTCTTGGTGTCGGGTTCATATTCCTTTAAGTATTCCCGAATTAATCGCTCTTGGACTGCGGGGTCTCGTAGGTTCTCGGTGTTGCCGAGGTCGTCTACGTTTACGCTGTCTCGTTTTAGTCCCGCCTTATTTACGAACGAAAGACTCTCGGGCTTAAACCTGCTCTTGGCAATATCCATCACTCGGCGGATTTTGTCAAGGGAAACTTTGTGGTGCGTGACGATGCGGAGTCTGGCCCCTTCTGGGATTTTCAGATTGCGGGGCATGTTGCCTTTGGCTGTCAGTATAATTGTGGTGAATGGTTTGGGGTTCAGGAGGGTGTGGTGCTCTACAGTAAAGTTTTCTTTATCCTGAATATCCCAAATCAAAAATCCTTTATCATTTGTTTCACCGTGGTTTTGTTGAATGGTTGAGCCACAATAACGGATGGTCCCCGATTCATTGAGGACTTGATTGGTCTTGTGAATATCTCCCAGCATCGCATAATCAAATTTATCAAAGATGGAAATGTCGTGGTCGCCGTGGTCCATCACCCAGCCAAGATCGGTTTGGCTATTATTAATTGCTCCGTGATAAAGAGCGATATTGATGTTGTCTTTCCAAGTGGGGTCAGTCACCCAGCGTGTCTCGTCAAAGATAGACAGAACGCTAAGAGTCAGTCCCTCTTCCAAAGTAACCTCTCCCGAGTTTTTATGGAGGTAAAGACGACGATGGTTGAGAGCATCCACGATGGGAGTGATGGCATCTTGGCGACTGCTGTTCCGCAGGTTGCCGTCGTGATTTCCGAGGATGACGTGGGTTTCGGCGATATCGGCAAGATTGCTCAAAAACTCTGTGGCTAGTGCGAAATACTCTGGCGAGAGTTGAGTTTTTGTGTGAGCCAAATCTCCACAGTGAACAATGTAATCTACGTTTTGTTCCCGTAAGAGGTGGTAGGCTTGGTCAAATGCTTTCCTATATTCATAATGATATTTCAGATTTTTTATATGGGTGTCCCCAAAATGAGCTATTCTCATAAAGTCCTCTTTTATATGGATCGTGCCGCTTGAAGAAGAAAAGTGTTGTTGTCCACTAGATCAGCACTTTTCTTTCGTTCTTGGAATTCGTTTTTCGTCATTTCGCCAACGTCCTTATGAGGAGAAACGTCTATTTTATAAACTTCTACCCCATATTCTAACAGGTTCTTGGCGATGCGTAAAGCCTTTTTTTCAGCGTCTGGGTCTAAAGCCAGATATACAGGAACATTTTCGTTCGTAACTTTTTTAAATAACGCGCTATCTCGTCTAAGTGTGGAGCCCATCATCGGTATAGAGTTATCTCCAGCGACGATGGCGTCAAACACTCCCTCAACCAAAGTTACAGGCTGCTTCCAGTCGATAAATAGCTCATTGAAGATGATATCCTTGTTACCGGGTCCATTCAGGTAATTTGGCCATTTTTTGGCATAAGCCCTGGCTGTAAAGAAGTTACAATATCCCTCTGCGTCAAAGGAAGGAAAAACGATTCTCTCTGAATATTCTCCTGCGCCGACGCAGCCGATTCTCCACTTTAAAATGTCCGAAGAAGACACTCCTCTTTTTTTCAAATATGCCCTGGCTCTATGTTGCAACAAGGAGGGTTCTCCCGAAAGTGTTTTGAATTCGGGCGGTAGGTCTATTCTTTGTTTTTGTTGAACCTCTTCTTGAAAAAGGTTTTCTAGTTCCCCCGGAGGAATTGTAGAATCAAATTCTAGCCATGCATCTTTCTGCTGACGGTTGCCCCAGCGAAAGACTATGCGACGTAAACTTTTAACCTTCCAGTCACATACCCAACACTTTGCTACATCCTTGGCAAAGTTAACAGATAATTTATTTTTGTGGTGTCCACAACAGCGAGAAGGGAATAGAAATTCTTTACCCTGCTTATACGGTCGTCCAAGAACTTCCGTTATAATCCGTCTTTTTTTAATTTCACTCATAACCCACTATAACGGGTCTTTTAGAGAATGTCAAATTTTATTTGTCGTCTTCAGGATTTAGCTCAGAAGTCAAAAGCTCATTTAGTTCAATTTCAAGGGCTTCTTCCACTTCCTCGTCCTCTTCATCCCTCTTTCCGACTACAATACGGATTTTTTCTGGTTCTGATGGGTGAGCTAGAAAAGGCATCCCGCCGCACTCGTTCACCTCTTCTCTGACCAAGTTTCTAAGATACCCCATGAGATCCTCCTCTTTCCTGTTCGCTGCTGCCGGCTCCTCACCTTCTGCTGGTTCTTGAGCCTGAGCTTCTTCGTCTCCCAGGGCGGCTTTAAGATTATCATTATCTGTTTTGGAAACTTTTGCTATGTTTTGTCCCGCTATTTTAATAGCCATTGGAATTTTAAGAATGGTCATCCTGGCTTCTTTGTCTTCTGATGGTATTTTAGCAGCGGTCTTTTTAGCCCAAGCCTGTAGCTTTTTTTGTAGTTTGCCGACTTCGTTTCCAACTTTTGCCAATTCTACGGGCATATCTTTTGTATCAACTTGTTCACCCGAAGCTGCTGCGGCGGCGGTTTTTGTTGTCGCCTTCGCCATCTTCTTTGCCTGCTTCCCAGCCTCTTTGGCGGCGGCTTGCGGATCAGCTTTATCCTGCTTGTCTTCCCCGCCCTCTTCTTCACCCATCGCATCCATCGCCGCCCAAGCCGCGGCTTGAGGATCAGCTTTATCCTGTTTGGTTTTCCCGCCCTCTTCTTTGTCGCCAAAAGCTGCTTGCATAAATTTAGCCTCTTGTGCGTCCCGCTTCTTCTGTTCTGCTTCCGCTTTTGCTTTGGCTCCTTCCGGTGTCCACTTGGCGGACTTCTCTTTTTGTGGCTTGCCTTGTTGCTTGGGAGAAGCAGGTTTTGCTGCTGCCTTTGCTTGCTGCCCGGCTTTTTTTGCTTGCTGCCCGGCTTTTTTCGCTATCGCTTTCTTCATCTCCTTCCCCTTCTTGGCCCAATCGGCTGCGGTTTGCGGCTTGCCTTGTTTGGGGGAAGCTGCCTTAGCTTTGCGTGCTCCACGGCGGGCTTGCTTTTTCTGCTGTCGCTTCTGTTGTTGCCGACGCTTTTGTTTTGGGCCCTTTTCGTCTAAGCGCCCTATTTCTTCAAGGATAATTTTTCCAAGGTATTCTTTATTAATTTTCATGAGTTGTGCGTCTCCAATAGAATAAATAGTGTGCTATTCTACTAAGATAATCTTTTCAGTCAGAAAACCTTTATTGTCCTTGTTCCGCAAAATAAATTCTCCAGCCCTTGCAATCACAATAGCATCTGCTCGATCATCGGTACCTCTTTTGAAATTTCTTCCGCCGCGAGCCATTTCGTATTTAAAGTTTGTTTTCTCTTTTTCGATCACAGCTTCAATCACCATCTTCTTTCTTTTTGGTCCCTTTGTTCCTCGGGGAAAAGAAAGTCCATAAAGTGAGCGAGCAGTATTGACATTTATAAAGGTTGGTGTTATATCAAAACACTCATAACAAAGCCAGGAAGTGATGCCATTAAATTTAGCCAGTTTTACAATTGTGTCCGCACGAGATCTCCCAGGCATAAATCTCTTCAAGGCGGTCTCAACGAAAATATCCTGAATTTTATATTCTGGCCGAAGAGTGTAAAGTTGTGCTCCCACGAACTCAGCCTTCTCAAATGTTGTCTCTATCTTTGATATGTCCCAGCCATCTGATAGAACTAGCCGACTGTGTACCGGCTCAATTATAGCCACGCCAACCATGGAGGTTGAAATATCCAGTCCTAAAATCATGATTCTATCTTATCAGAGATCTAGCTTAAGTTTAAATGTATAAGCGTTATCTTCTACTTTTCTTACAGGTCTGGCTACTTTCGCTATTCCTAAAAGATTTCTATCCTCGTCAAAAATCCCAACTTGTGAGATGTATGTTTGTTTAGCGAAGTCGGCGGAATGAGAGCAAAACGGGGATTGAATTGTGTTTGTTAGAGAGTAGTTTTCATCTTCTTTAAGCGCCGCCCAAGATCCGCTTCGATGGTCTCTTGAGCCCGTATGAGAACTTGATATAAATGTGGGGTTCAACGAATTGTTTAGCTCGCCCTCTTTGGCGTTGGCGAACATTGTCAAAGTAGGAATTTTGTGAGTTCCTTGGAAATCAATTGTATAGATTGATTTGGTTGCATAATTTGATCCCTCCTTGAAAGCCCCGAAATATTGCCAACGAGGATTATCCGTAGCAACTGTGCCAACATAAGTGTCTGTTTCGGAGTTGAGTGCTACGGCACTAGCGGTATTAGCCAAAGAACCGACAGATCCGCTTGCAGTAATTAATATAAACCCTTCATTATAAAGGACTGTCCCGATGACACTTCCGCTCGTTGTGCCACTCACTAGGGTTGAAACTAGCTCGCCATTTTTTCTTATATCCTGGGCTCGGCCGATAAGGGAACCAGTGTAATAAAATTTCAGATCGACACTACCTTTTTTTATAGCCGAGCCAAAAAGTATACCTGGGATACTTATCATAGAAACGACACTAGCGGAATAATTTAAGTAATTATAGCTGGGTGTTATGTATGTGTAGTGGTCTAAAGTATTCTTAAGCGCCACCAAGTGCTTCCGTCCGGAAAAAGCTAAACCGGCGTCATCATTTGTAAAGTACTCCCGAGCAATAGAGGAAGTCATGGGATATGACCCGGTGATTATGTCTCCATAAGCTGCGGAATGAAATGCGTCTCGGTCTGTTGTGCTTAACCCCGTAAGGGTTGAATCCTTATAAACCCAAGGATATATTTTATCAACACCGCCGGCTCGATCTACATTTAATTCGTAGAGATTGACTGTGCCGTTAGTTAAATTTTGCCCCTCAAAGTTTCGGTTGTTGAGGTACATCGAGCCGTTATACAGAACAAACGAATATTGCGGGTGTGTCTGTAGCTCGTTAATAAATGTATCTTCTTGTTCAAACTTGTGCAGGTATCCCATTAGTAGTCTAGTCGTACTCTAAGAGTCAACTCGTTAGAGGGTGATTTCTTAAGTGGCTCGCTTGTCTTGGCGACAGCCAACAACTCATTGTTTGGACCGTAAAGACCAACGGTTGTTACATAAGCAACAGGCTCGGCGTCGGCATTTGCAGCAGGACGAACTCTAATTTCACTGCCGTTCAAATATGTTGGATTACTGCTGTAATTAAACTCATGGGCATTTGCCCGGCAGAAATAAACAGTTGAGTTTAGCTCTGTGGTGTTGTTGAATGAAATGTTTTTAATCCTGTGTCGCAAAGCATCGGCGCTTGAGCTAATAGATGATTGTGCCATCATTTCTCTAACCTTTAGATTTTCGGCTCCAAGAGCACCGTCCATAGGAATTACTGCCGCGTTCATATCTGGAGCGGTTGAAAGCAGACCCTCGTCAGTACCGTTAAAATCGTCGATAGCGATGCCGGCCGCAGGGTTTTCGGCGTCATAGAGTTGAAAGATTGAACCCGTAAGAACCACTATGCCAGCTTGATAAAATATTAGACCACAATTTGCAGTTGCGTTCACAGATGATCCAGTTGCGTCAGCAATTTGTAATATACCAAATTCTCCTGCTGGTGAATTGACCTTATAAGAGGAAGCCGCTCCGGTATCTGTAATTTTTGCTGTTGTTGTGGTAAAGGGCGTCGTATAAGTGGCGTTTGTACCGATCTCTAATTCAAACGTCCCTTTTTTAATCTCATCCTTTGTCAAAAGCCTTGCGAAATTAAGGAAGAAAACATCTTCCATCTTGTCCTCGGCGACGTCACTACTCAGTGACCCACTAACATCAAAAGGTCTGATGGCACCGTCATTATCGTGCCCACAAAGAACTTGTGCCATTTGGGCATAAATGTTGTGCCTTGTTGACGCTTGGGCGGTAGTGTTTGTTGCATATCCCATCTGATATTGGAGGGCACCTGAGAGTGACGATGTGAAGCCACTAAGACCGGAATTTCCTACCGTAATATCAAAAATGTGGTTTGCCGATGAACTCAAATAAGGATAATCGTAAACAGACTGGAACATCCCGTGGGAATAGTTTTTAATGCTTGTTTCCGTCTCTACAAATGTCCCATATGTGCCCGAAAGGATCGAGCCTGTAATTGGAATCGCCTCATGAAGCACATTTCTTGTTAAAATCTTGTCTTCTGGTTTTAGTTTTTTAAACGTTGTTGCCATTATTTTTTTCCTTTATTAAAATATCTAAACGACTTTCACTATTTGGACCGGAACGGAAACTCTATATCCTGTGGTCATTCCGGTTACTCTGATATTTGTATTGATTACTTTAAAAGATTCGCCGCCGTAGAGATTCGGCTTGTCATCACCAAAAGTTGTGAACAAGTAATTATCAGCCGCAGTTGAGCGTTCAATTTCCTCCGTTACTTTCAATCTAAATAGGAACCGACTGCCAGTTCGACCCAGAATAGGGGTGTCTTCGGGGGCTCCAGTCTCGCCGTTTCGCCCAATATTAGTAAAATATTTTCTCCGCGCTTCGCCGGATTCGTCTATGTCTTGGAGGGCGTCTTGTATGGCAAAGAGATAACTAGCAACATTGTCATCATCAACAAAAGATCTTGGGGCGATTACTTTCCCATCTGGGGTTAAGGCTGTGAAGAACCTATTATCCACTTCTAACAGATATTGCGTCTCATATAAAGAGTTGCCAACAGGAAGTTCGGCTGTTCCCTCGCCGGTGCTGACAATACCCTGATCGAAACAAAATGGGTTATTTCCGGGCCCTGCATAGGCTCCAAGCGAACCCCCGGCGGTGGTGCCGGTGTAAGTTGTTAATACAGATCCGCCGGCGAAGGTACCGTCGGCGATGGTTTGTTCCGTGCCGGCGGTCGCGGTGCCTTCGAAGGCTTTAAGAGTATTTTTATCAGCTAAAGCAACATATGTCTGTCCTGCGTTGTAGGTACCGCCCAAGAGATCCGCTGTTACTCCCGTACTTCCTGATCCAACGGCGTTCAAGCGCGCCCCGTATTGGTTAAGTTGTATCATCGGCAAATATCTTAGATTATTATTGGAAAGCGTAATCAGTTTTGATTTCATGCTTGAAGTATTATTTGTAAATGCTTCCAAAATAGGGGTTTGCAAAATGTTCAAATCGAAGTATGCAGAACCACTGGCATGGGTTGCATCAAAAAGTTCATAATTAACCTCGTCATCTCCAAAAGCAAACGTTGTTATTTGAAATGAACCGTCGCCGCGGGCTAAGAGTTTTCTTCCCGTATCTGTTAATACGGCATCGAGAATGATATCACCGCTGTTATCTAAAAACGCCATTTTGTTTTTTCTCCTTTAGGGGGTGCTTTATTAAATAGTGCTCCATTATGAAATGTTTGTTGTTTCAAAACTCTATTCCCCAACATCCCGATCATCTGTAACCTCAACCTTTTCTTTCTTGTTAGTGAAAGAAACTTTTAAATCTACTTTGCGCCCTGTGTCTATAGATGTTAAGCGAATTAAGAATTTTTGATCAAAAACAGTCTCTTCTCCTCTTGACCCAATCCTCCAACTGATGTTATTGTCGTCTCCTGCTGACCAATTGGGCTCTGACATAAGGAGGGATGGCTTAACTTCAAGATATTTGGCAAATTTTCTATATTTTGTTTCCTGTTTGGGTAGTTTTGGAATATAAGCCTCAATTATTGGGAAAATTAGTCCGTCTTCCGACACCATTTCAACCCGATATATTGCAGAGGGGTTTGATATGTGTCCATTTCTATCTTTTGTGCGAAACATATAAAAATATTTCGTATTTGGGACTATATCATCAATAAGAGAACTCCCATTTGCCTGCATAATTTCCTTATAGGGCTCATCACCGAAAGCTGCTTGATACATTGAGCTTTGATTGTCTCCGACAACTGCTTCTGGTGTAATTGTTGTCCGGAAAATTTGGAATTTCTCTACGTCCCCGCCCTCACTTTGGAATTCTACACCCCCGGTCGGAAGATCACAGAATGTTATTTTTTGTTGGTTATGTATTCCTTCAAAATGTTGTTTTTCTTCGTCATTAAGATATATGTACCTTTGTACAACCCGATCAGTTTGAAGGTCAAACAAAAACAACATTTTATCCTCGACGCCGCGATATGGAATGATGTTTACTCCAGGGGCAATAGGCGGGAGATCAGTTATTAGAACAGGGGGCAAAGATACCCCTGACCGATGGCGTGGGGGTTGCGCTTTGTCAAGATAGTCCGTATGCAAATAGGGCAATTTATGCACGTCAAAATTTCCCTTAAACCCAACCAGGGTATAAGTTATGTCGCCGGGAATATCTCCCAAAGCAAGATTGATTTGGTCGCTCTGGGCGGAAGTAATTAGGCAGGCTCGTTCGTCGCGAGAAACATCCCAGGTTTGATAGTCTACTCTCGTTGTAATAGTATATGCCTCAACATTATATTGATAAGCGTCCCCATAATCTACAAACCTATCCTCAAAAGTAAATTCAGATTTACCTGAATCATTTAGTTTGAAGACGTGTTGTCCTCCAAGAATGGGGATGCCACCTTTGGTCATTCTGTGTCCAACTGCTCCAAACTCCCAAGGCAGCACTTTTTCTCTCGTTATCTTATAAAAGAGCGGCTCAGTGTAGTCCAACTCTCCGTTTAACATCCCCAAGAACAAACCATTCGGACTTTTGAATTGGTCATTTATAAGGTTTTGCGACAACTCTGCATCAGCCTCAGCGGCCAAAGCTGCCAATATGCGCGCTCGAAACGGAGAGCATTCCTGTGGCGGGGCGCACTCCCAAACGAAACGGGCTGGCCATGGGGGAGGAAGAGGGGGCGTTTGAACGAGGCTCCCAACTTCTCCTTCGGGACAAGCACCATTTCCACCGCCGCCGTTCTGGTTTTCCGGACGAATACCAAATAAATCTGGGAGATCTTGCAAATTACCATTTCCCAGAGCTTCCAAAAGAGGTGCCAATTGAAGATATTCTATAGGCATTTCTTCTCGGTGGTAGGCTGACCAGCCCTCTGTGCCATTTTCATGAAAATTTTCATGAATCGTGTAATATTTAAACCGCATTTGAATATCGCGGGCAAATTCTGGGCTCATCCGTTGAACAATAGCCGGAAAAATTCTATCTTGTCCGTGCGATCTCTTAAATAAGTCTCCGAAAGAGCCGGCTTGATAAGTTGGAATAGTTAACCCCGCATACCGCGGAAATGAGCCTTTATTTTTCGTTGACAAATCACCATAGTATGTATTGTGAGTTTCATTCAAATTTCTCTCGTGTTCTAGAATGGTATTCCACTGAGCATTGTAGGGTGCCGGGTTTTCTAAGTCTTTTATTGGCCACGTTGTCCCCGAGTATCCTGGCGGAAATTTTAAACTTGGATCAACATAAAGACGGTATTCCCCAACTGCTTTTGCGGTTTGTACGCCGGTTGTAATATTTGAATATGATCTCTTTATGGGACAAGTATCTTCGGATACCGGTGCGTGTAATGAAAAGTTACTGTTTTGATAACGTCCGCTGCGTGGACCCGGAAATAGGGGGGCGCGACACTTGCTTATGACCAGTTCAACTTTTAGTTCTTCGTCGAGCATACGGGCTATTTCTGCGATTACCCTGCCGCAGTTAAGCCTCGAAGCACCCCCGACCCGGAAATGACGCCTGAACTGTACCAAGAGGTTAATTGCAATATCGACTTGTTCATAGTCTTCGTCGTCAGGATATGTAAAATAAATGCCGTGCCAACTATTAGTGGGTCGGACGTTGGCTTCCTGGGTCACACGGCTTATTAGCCCCTGCATATCACTTACAAAGCCAGGGATGTTGCCTCTTCTTAATGATCCTTGCCAAGCGCTGACCAACTCGCCGACTCTACCCGAAAAGGGTTTCGCCCAAGAAAGTGCGACGGCGTGCGTTCTGTATATCTCACTATAGTCGTCCATGTCCCAGGTTGCAAGACGAGCCGCAAACTCCTCTGCGCTCGTCGTGGGGACGGTCAACGCTACAACGGATTGGGCAACATCCTTTAAAAATTCCAAGAGCACGTCCAGAGAGAGTGCGCCACCTACCGACTGATAGGCAGCGGTGAGCAGTCCAACTTCTTCAAAGCCACGCGCCCAAGTTTCACGAGCGGGTAAAGTGGTGGTGCGGAGAGTATGGAGTTGGGCGATTGCTTTATCTATTTCGCGTTGTATGTCGCGTCGGAGAGCACTTTGCTCGGCCGATCTAGCGCGCTCTCGCGCTTCGGCATCTTCTCTGAGTTGTTCCAATATCTCAGCAGTTATCGGAATACCCTGAAGTATTTTCTTGTAACCATCCGATGTTTGTAAAATCTTTGAAAATTGGTTCGAACCACTAAAAGGAGCAATGGTATAGTTGGATTCTACCGAGTTGGCTGGAAGTGGGAAAGGTTCCCAATTGCCGTCGATGAGGCGTCTGCTAAGTAGACCTTTTATTATTCTATGATTTCTGTTTGAATCTGACATATACTAATATCCTGTTACTCCGCGAAATTCGGTGGAGCCTGCAACATTTGCTCCAACTGCTGCGGCGGTTGCCCCACCTACCATACCTAGATCTCTAGGCGGATTTGTCAACCCTGCGTTACTAGCGCCGACAGCATCAAACTTTAAATCAGAAAAGTCAGTAACAGAAGCGGCTGAGGTGACGAGGTTTGCGCCGAAAAAGGCTGTTGAGTTGCCCTGGACTACAGCAGTTTGCGGCGAGGATGGAACCCCAGCGGGTAGATCTACTTGGGGAAGCGGAACAAATATCTCACGCGGAGTGAAAGATGGCTCAAAAGTAAAAAGATCCGATGGAGTTTCTTGTCCAAACGATATTGAAGCTTCTGTTTTCTTTTCTAAAAAGAAATAATTATTATAAATAGGCAAAGAAGTTGTGCCTAAGCCGGCGACGCCATAAGGCTCATTTTCATACCCCACAATTCGACAGAGGGTTGGGCTTGATTCCCCCGTAATAGCATCCTCGGTCCATACTCCAGTAGTTAAACGTTGCCAAATTGGGGACTTAATATTATTATCAAATCCCACCAAATACTGAATTTCATAAATGTGTTTGAAATTATACCAGAACGGGGCGAACTTGGAGTGGTCTTTCATTATATCATAAACTTTCGCAAGATCAACTCTGCCTCCTTCTTGCGCTATAATAGCCAACATTGATCTTTCAATAGGAATTTCTCTATAGGGTTCAGAATCTACAAAAGGCTGGTTATATGGAATATTTTGCCTTCGGGCAATATATTTGGACATGTCTGTCAAAGCCCGGAGTTGGATTGGTAACTCTCTGAAGAGTCTTTCCCTATCTGCTACCTGCTCTGCGAGATCTGAAAGATCTTCCTCGCCGCTGTGGGAGGACCGGAATCCATTCTTAAATTGATGCAAGAAGCTAATTGCGCGATCAACTTGCTCATAGTCAGATGGTGCATCAGGATATGTAAAATAAATGCCAGCCCAAGTTTCAGAATTGAGCAGTTCGGCTTCCTGGGTCACATGGTTTATTAGATCCTGCATATTGCTTTCAAAGTCAGGGGTGGTGCCTCTTTTTAATAATATGCTCCAAGTCTGTGCCATCTCTATAACCCTACCCGAAAAGGGTTTCGCCCAAGGAATAGTGTCGAGAGTCCGGCCTGGAATTCCACCAAAGTCGCCCCAACTCCAGTCGTCCAGGGCAGACTGGAACTGCGCTTCGTCGCGCACGCTAGCGAGCGCATTGACGGAGTTGGCGGTTGTTCCTACAAATTCCCGAATCATCTCTAGAGATAATTCGAAGGCTGCGGCGGTGATGGCGGTGTGGAAGAGTGCTTCTTCTTTCGCCCCCCGCGCCCAAGTTTTACGAGGGGGCAAAGTGGTGGTGCGGAGAGTACGGAGTTTGTCGATTGCTTTATCTACTCCGTCTTGTATGCGCCGGGAGGCGATTAGCTCCCGCTCGGCCTCTTCCGCGGCTTGCTGCAACTCATGCTGCAAATCCGGCAGTTCGTCATCTTCAATTCCTGCAAAAGCATTAAATTTTGCGTCGGCATACTTTGTTGTTGTGGGAGTTAGAACCATCTCTCCCATTAATGTATAGAAAATCCTTGTGACCATTGGGCGTCCTGTCTTTGTTTCGTATTTGCCAATCGATTTATGATGATCCTCTTTGTTTTTATTCCACTGGTCAGTCTTGTCTCCAAAGCCAGTTTCCGCATTTTTAGATGTTGCTTCGTCGCCTGAGTCTGCCGGGTCGCCAAAGACTTTACCTATTCCACCCGGATGTTCGCCCTTTTTATATCCAGACTTCCCGGTTTTCCAGTGTCCGAGGGAGGTGGATTTTTCGCCGGCTTCTATCTCAACTTCACAATGTTGGTTTAATAGTTGTGTTATTGTTTTGTTAGAATAGTGCTCCGGGGGGTTTCGATCCTCAGTAATTTTGTGGGCTGCATATGATGGCTCATGAACATGATATCTTGAAGAGCGGGGGGCGTTAAATTTATAATCATAAAGATCTGCCTCAAGATCAGCGTACTGCTCGTATGAGTACATCTTGGAGTTAGTTGGGTTGCCAAGAGTAAGGGGACTCATTGGTTTTCTTCCTGCCATCTTAATTCGGGCAGGTGTTAAATATGACCAAAGATTATCCAACCCTCTTGGTTCTGCGCCCCTTGCGTAAAACTTAGAAACCTCACCGTCTACGCGTTTCTGGTATAAATCATATCCGTATCCTTTTAGTCCATAATCTTGATCGTTTTGTTCCGACCAAGAGATTAAATCAACGCCTGTTTTTTGGGTTTTTAAATTCTTAACTATTACATCAAAGTCATGGAAGTCATTAATAAATCTTTTTCCGCCAACAACATTAGCAGCAGTTCCCGACCCAAGAGTGCCTCGATCCTCATCGTCCGTAAAATCAACTAAAGCTCTATTAACGGATTTCCTAAATTGTCCAGCCAAATATGATGCAATATCTGCCAACTCCACCAAGAATTTAAAAACCTCACCAGTAGCATCCGGGCGAATTTGGCGTAGTAAATTATTTATGACACTACTAAGAAGCGGGGTGCATCGACCGTTCAGGCAAATATAGCCGTCCTGGCAGGGGTTGTCTTCCTCGCAGTCGATGGCTCCTTCGTCTTCGCGTCCTTGGGGAATTCCTGCTAAAATTCTGACTTCATCGGAAATATCTGCTATAACTGCGGCGGCGGGGCGGATGATTTCTTGTATGTTCGCAAAAGTTTGCTGTTGAATTTGTAGAGTTGTTCCCCTTTCCTTGAGAAAAAACCCCCCCATGGTCTGGGTTGCAATTGCACCTGGCTGATCCTCTCCGTTAACAAACCTTTCGTTAAAAACGTGGCGG
>Ga0098058_1000355_pt1 | contig 15433 bp, 18 predicted proteins | sample 19_taG_FD_75061 | JGI IMG/M metagenome (GOLD analysis project Ga0098058, IMG submission 75061) | Marine viral communities from the Subarctic Pacific Ocean - 19_ETSP_OMZ_AT15317 metaG | ecosystem: Environmental > Aquatic > Marine > Oceanic | place: Pacific Ocean | collected 2015-01-19 | reverse complement strand
CATGTTATTATTTTGGGTTGACTTATTTTAAATTTAATGCTATGCCTATTGCAATATGCAACGTTAATGGTTTTTAATTGCAATATGCAATGATTTATGACAGTCTTACAACTGTTGTAACGAACTGATAGGGTTAAAAAATATGTCCAACATATTAAAACTAACGGATGAGCGAAAAACACTGTTTTTAGAATCCCTGACTAAAACAGCTAATGTATCTTTATCTGCAAAGGCTGTGAAGGTTTCCAGGCAGTATATGTACAAATACAAACACAGACCAGAAAACGAAGAGTTTGCTGAAGCATGGGATAACGCTATAGAAATAGGGATTGATTCGTTAGAAGAAGAAGCAAGGCGCAGGGCTTATCTGGGGGTTGATGAGCCTGTGTTTTACCAGGGGAGGGAATGTGGAGTTATACGAAGGTATAGCGATACACTGTTAATATTCTTATTGAAAGCCAACAGACCTGAAAAGTATAAGGACAGAAGGGATATTACCACTGGGGATCAGCCAATCACAGTTGTGATTAACGATCAGGTTCTTCCTTCGCCCCCTAAATTAAAGCTTTTAAATGAATAAAACATTAAAAATAACATTACCTTATAAATTTTCTCCAAGGGAGTACCAGGTTTCTGTTTTGAGAGATGTAGGTTCTAGTCCAACCCAAAAGAAACGTGGTGTTTGCGTTTGGCACAGGAGGTCAGGGAAGGACAAAACTTATATTAACTTAATGGCTAAAGAGGCTATGAAGCGAAAAGGAACTTATTTGTATCTCCTTCCTAAGCTGAAACAGAGCAGGAAAATCATATGGAAAGGTATGGACAGGGACGGGTTCAAGTTTATTGATCATATACCAGAACAACTGGTGGTAGGTAAAAACGATACAGAAATGAGCGTTGAACTTAAAAACGGATCAGTAATAATGCTGGGTGGAACAGATGCACTTAACATTGATGGATGGATTGGAACTAACCCCGTTGGAATAATATTTTCAGAGTATTCACTTCAAAACCCAATGGCATGGGATTATCTACGCCCAATATTAACAGAAAATGGTGGATGGGCTTTATTTAATTTTACCCCAAGGGGACAAAATCATGCGTGGGAACTATATGAAATGGCTAAACTAAATCCAGAATGGTTTTGCCAACTCCTGTCTGTGGATGAAACAAAGAGACCAGATGGTACACCTGTTATTTCAACAAAAATGATTCAATCTGATGTTGGGGCTGGAATGGATGCTGACCTTGTAAAACAGGAATATTATTGCAGTTTCACAGCCGCTACAAAAGGTGCTTACTATGGAAAAGAAATGGAAAAAGCCGAAGAAGAGGATAGAATCCATAATTTACCATACGATTCGGCATCACCTGTTTGGACAAGCTGGGATATAGGGGTTGGAGATTCAACGGCTATATGGTTTTATCAAAGGTCAGGGCCGTGGTTTCATTATATTGATTACTATGAAACCAGTGGTGAAGGGGTACAACACTACGCTAAAGTTTTGAAAGACAAGAGTGATAAGGGTCAATGGGTGTACAGGGATCATTTTGCTCCACACGATATACAGGTTAGAGACTGGAGTGCTGATGGTAAATCAAGGTTTGAAGTAGCTAAAGCACATGGAATCAAATTCATAACTGTTCCACGCCACTCAATAGATGATCGGATAGAAGCTGTTCGTAGTCATCTTTCCAAATGCAGATTTGATGAAGAAAAGTGCCAGCAGGGTGTTAGGGCTTTGAAATCTTACCAGAAAAAATACGATGAAGAACGAAATATTTTTCAGAACAGACCACAGCATGACTGGTCAACTCACGGGGCTGATAGTTTTGGATATGGAGTTATGGGACACAGGGAAATCAAACCTATGGATAAGGTCAGAAGATTTTTTGTAGATCTGCAAACAGTAGATAACTGGGCTTGTTAATCAGGGGGCTTTATGAATAAGGACGATTTTATTAAAAGTTTAACCAGGGATAAAGGTGGGCTAAAACCTGCTTCTTCCCCTCGCCTGTCCACACTTGAGCCTATGGAAAGGGATGATTTTGTTCGTGTGGCTAAAGAACGATTCAAGATGTGTGTGGATATGGATTTTGAGAACAGAACACTTGCAAAAGAAGATGTTTTGTTTATGGAAGGGCGTGGGCAATGGTCTGATGAGGTAAAAGAAAGGTATAGGGCAGACGGCAGACCTATCCTCACTATAAACAAACTCCCTAGTTTTGCAGATCAGGTCAAGGCAGATATCAGAAACAACAAGATGTCTATAAAAGTCAACCCTATAGATGATATAAGCGACCCTAAGACAGCTAAAGTCTTTGCTGGTTTGATAAAAAATATAGAAATGCAGAGTAAAGCGGAGCAAGTGTACCTTCATGCTGGTGATTCAGCAATTGATTGTGGATTTGGGGGAATGAAAATCAACACGAAGTATGCTGACGAAAACAGTTTCGATCAGGAAATAGTAATAGATCATATAAAAAACCAGTTTTCTTTTTACCTGGACCCCTTCCATGAAAAAATAGACGGGTCAGACGCTAATTATGGCTTTATTTTTGAAGATATTGAAAGACAAGCTTTTGAAGAACAGTGGCCTGATGTTCCACTGGCTAGTATTGAGGGGAATACGAATAATTATGCAGGATGGTTCACGGCTGAAACTGTAAAAGTGGCTGAGTATTACTGGAAGGAAATTTCAGGACATAAAACTGTTTATCTCCTGTCTTCTGGGGACGTTCTTGATTCTGATTTGCATAACACGAGTAAGGAAACCTTTAAAACCTTGGATGATATGGGGTTATATAAACTTCAAGAGCGTAAAGTTGACAAGATAAAGGTTATGAGAGCTATTGTTAATGGTACTGATATTTTGGAAGGGCCTGATGAGTGGCCGGGAAGCCATATTCCTATAATACCTGTTTATGGTAAGGAAGTTCAGATAGAGGGGCGAACAATCAGGAGAGGAATTGTAAGAAATGCAAAGGATAGCCAGAGGATGTACAATTATTTCCGGTCAACTATAACAGAAACACTGGCTCTTCAACCAAAAGCTCCATATCTTGCAACACCAGAGCAGGTTGAAGGGTTTGAGCATCAATGGGAAGGTGCTAACAGAAAAAACTATTCTGTTATTTATTATAATGACATACAGGGTGCCCCAAAACCGCAAAGAGAGCCACCTCCAATGGCTTCACAGTCAATGTTTGCTGAAGCCGCTACAGTAAATGATGATATGAGGGCAACTACAGGTGTTACTGAAGCCAAACTTGGACTTAGAAGCAACGAGGTAAGTGGTGTAGCTATAGCTGAGAGGCGAAGGGAATCTGATCTTGCCAACTTTGTTTACTCCGATAATTTGAGAATGTCGGTTGAGTACCTTGCAAGGCAGGTAGTTGAGCTTATTCCTAAAATTTACAATACCTCCAGGATAATAAGGATACTAGGCGATGATGGGTCTAGTGACACCATAAAAATAAATGAAGAGGTTTTTAACGAAAAAACAGGTGAGCTTGAAAAACATGATCTTAAACTTGGGAAATATGATGTAGAGGTTAGTGTTGGGCCAGCTTTCGATACAATGCGCCTCGAATCGTTACAACATATGATTGATATAGCTGGTAAAGTACCTCATGTATTCCCCATCATAGCAGACCTTGTTGTGGGCAATATGGACTTTAAAGACAGTGCTGAGATGGCTAGACGCTTAAAATTAGTTAATCCTCTGTTCCAGAACCAGAATCAAGGGCAATCCCCAGAAGATCCAGAAAATCAAGAACAAACACCTGAGGGACAACCACCTGAGGGACAACCACCTGAGGGAATGCCACCACAGGGACAGCCACCACAGGGACAACCACCTGAGGGAATGCCACCACAGGGACAACCACCACAGGGACAACCTACTCCAGAAATGCTGAAGGCTATGGCAGCGCAGATGGGGATAGTATGACAAAGATTTCAAAAAGAGATTTTAAAACCAAGAGAGATAAGAGGGAAATCTTTACATGGTTGAAAAACAAAAACAAAAAATCTAAATGGGATCATTCAGCCCATAAATCTGGATGCAAATCCTTGAAAAAGGTAAAAAGGAGTTATTCTTATGAATGATAAGACGATTCGGCTGTATCGCAGTCCCGAAGGGGATGAAAACACCGCAACTACGAGCGAAGAAGAGGTTTCAACTAAACAAGGTTTGTCTGAAATTATTACTGATATTGTAAAAGAAGGAAGTGAGAATGAAGAAAAAGCCGATGACGTTGAAACGGAAAATGTCAAAGCAGAAGATTCACCAGAGGAAAAGGGTGCATTCCAAAAGCGTATTGACAAAGCTACATGGAAACAAAGAGAAGCTGAAAGAAAAGCTGAAGACCTCGAAATGAAGCTTGCCTCAATGGTAGCTGAAAAAGAGGTTAAGGCTGAACCAGAGCCAGAGGCAGTAAAACCTGAACAGGATAATTTTGATACTGAAGAAGGTTATTACGAGGCCATGACAGACTGGAAAGTGGATCAAAAGTTTAAAGAGCAGGAAGAAAAGCAGTCTGAAATCAATAAGAAGTTAGAGTGGTCTAACACAGTTAAGGCACACAATGACAGAGTTAAAGACTACATTGAAAAGACTGGAACGACTGATTTCAACGAAACAGTTGGAAAAATGCCGGTAGCTCCACATTTGGCAAACACTATTTTCCGCAGTGAAGATGGCCCTGCTATATCCGTGGAACTATCAAAGAATCAGGAGAAACTTCACAAGTTAAATAGAATGAATTCACATGATGCAGCTATGGAACTTGGAAAGATTTCCGCAACAATTTCAATTAGGAAAAAACCAGTAGAAGCTCCAGGCGGTGCTACCCCCATAACTAAGGTTAGTGGCCGCAATACGTCTACCAAAAATCCCGGAGATTTATCTCAAAAAGATTTTGATGAGTATGCGAAGAATCTACTAAAAAAGTAAAGCCCAGTTTCGGTTATATTTTTATTGCTGACTGGGTGATAACAGGAGGCTTTAATGGCTAATACGATTATAAATCCGACCATTATTGCCAAGTTAGCGTTGTTTCATTTGCGTAATAACTTGGTAATGGCTGGTCATGTACATCGCTCTTATGAAAAAGAGTGGAGTGCAAAAGTTGGTAGCACTATAAATGTGCGTAAACCAGTTCAGTTTACTGTAACTGATGGTGCTACAAGATCGAATCAGGATGTAACCGAAACGAACACATCCATCGCAATTGACAAGCAAAAGCATGTATCTTGGAATTTTACCAGTCAGCAGTTAACACTGTCGATTGAAGAGTATTCCAAGAGGTACATTGAACCTGCTTGTATTGCACTTGCAAACAAAGTTGATATAGACCTTTGTAATCTTTACAAAAACATTTATCAACAGGTTGGTACTGCTGGGACAACCCCATCTACTTATTCCAACATAGCGGATGCTGGTGAAAAACTAGATCTCTCTGCTGTTCCTATGGACAACAGGTCTTTAGTTTTAGGCCCATCTGCTCACTGGTCTTTGGCTGATGGTCTTAAAGGCGTTTTCAACCAGAGCATTACTAATGAAGTTTTAAGAAAAGGACATCTTGGCTCTTATGCTGGGATGGAATTTTTCAGAGATCAGAACATTGTTTCCCATACTGTTGGGGCACATGGTGGAACACCACTCGTAGATGGTGGAACACAAACTGGTTCAAGCCTTGCAACTGATGGTTGGACAACTTCAACCAACGTGCTTGAGATTGGTGATGTTTTCACTATTGCTGGTGTTAACAGTGTTAACCCAATTTCTAAAACTTCAACCGGTCAATTGCAACAGTTTGTTGTAACTTCCGATGAAACTTCTGATGGATCAGGTGATTTAACTATTGATATCAGTCCTAGTATTACAACTTCTGGTGCATACCAAACTGTTAGTGGCTCCCCCGCTGACAATGCGGCTATCACTGTTGTTGGAACAAGTGGTGGTTCATATGTTAACAACATGGCGTTTCATTCAAATGCGTTTGCACTTTGTATGGTTCCGCTTGCAATGCCTGATGGAACAAGTTTCAAGGCACAGCAGTCTGAAGATAATATCAGCATCCGTGTGATTAAAGATTATGATATCGCTAACGATACTGACATTATTCGTTTAGATTTATTGTATGGAGTAAAAACTATCTATCCAGAACTCGCAGTTAGAGTATTGGGTTAGTTTTTTTGAATTTATGTGGGGGCGGTAAAACGCCCCTCACTAAAATATTATGATTAAAAAATTTAAGGATTTGATAATGATGAAGAAGAAAGCTAAAAAAGCAGTAAAAACTAAAACTGTTGTTTCTAAAAATGTTTCCATTCCCAAATCAACTAAAAGCAATAAAGAAGAACGCAATATATGTATGTATAAGGCTGGCACTCAAGAACCAGAGTTGATGACAAAATCTGAATCTGAGGCTGCAATGAGGGGTAAGAAATATTTTGATAGCCCTTCAAAATGTTAGTTAGGAAAATATAATGACTGCAAGAGATATAATCATACAAGCCCAAAGGAAACTTGGAGTGGAGACTGTTCAAAAAACTCCAACTGCAAAAGAAATTTCTGATGGACTCGAAGCTTTAAATAGCATGATATCATCATGGTCTGCTGACAGGTTGTTGATACACGCAAACACTTTGAGTTCTCTTTCCATTACAAATGCCAAGGCTACATATACCTATGGGTCAGGAGGGGATTTAGGATCAACAAGGCCTATAGGCAGGTTTGCAATTAAAAATGCGTATATTAGAGACAGCAATAATAATGACTACAATCTTGCTATCAATACGAGGGCTGAATATTTAGATGAACCTTCAAAAATAATACTTAAAGCCAGACCAACAGAGTTGATATACGATCCACAATATACACTCGCACAGATAACATTTAATCCGTGGCCTGATGCAAACTACACGGCTTTTGTTGATGCTATAGTTCCTTTAACAGAATTTGCACTTTCAACTACCAGCCTTAGTATGCCTCCAGAGTACAAGAGAGCTTTGATTTATAACCTGGCAATAGAACTAGCACCAGAATATGGAATCAGTGTCCCAAAGGAAGTTGGATTCATAGCTGGAGATTCACTTAGAAAAATAAAAAATGTTAATACACCTACCATGTTGAGGCGAGCCGATGAAGGTGCGTTAGGGCACTCCGATGGGTTTGGCAACTCAAAAAGAAGTATTGAAGGAGGCTACTAATGCGTATTAAGGCTTTTATCACCTCTGTGTTGTTAGCAGTTTCGGCAACAATTGCTACACCTGCTGAACTGCTTCCCCCTCCACTTTTCAAATGGAATCTTGCAACAGGTGCACCAGCAGAGGGTTATTGTATTTACACATACGAGTCAGGGACAACAACCAATCAAACAACATATACAGATGGAACTCAAACAACTGCCAATGCAAACCCTGTTGTTTTAAACAGCAGAGGTGAAGCGGCTATATATTTTGACAAAAGCTTGTCATATAAAATAATTGTTCATGCCCCTTCAGGGGGTTCTTGTCCGGGGTCTCCCACATCACCAGAACTCACAGTTGATAACTACGGGGGAGGATCTACCTCTGAAACCGAAAAAGATGCCAACTTGGTTACTAATGGGAGTTTTGAAACTGATGACAATGGTGACGGTGACCCGGATTCTTGGACTGAAACTGCATATACAGGTGGAACTGTCTCACTAGTCACCAATGCACAGGCACATGGAGCAACAAGTTATAAGTTTGTTTCCACTGGAAATGGTGGAGGTTACTTTGTTTCAGATTCTTTTATACCAATATCACCAGCTAGAGTTCTTATAATTTCAACCATGCTTAAATCATCTGTTGCCGGGGTTAGAAATCTAGTGGAAGTCTTATGGTACGATTCGTCACAAGATGCACTAACCGGAGGAGATGTGCAGACAGATGTTTATGATGAGGCTGTAGCCAATCCCACCAGTTGGACTAAGAAGTCTGCTGAAATAACACCACCTTCTACTGCTTATTATGCAAAACTTAAATTGTATGGGGCACACAGTAGCGATGCTACATCTGGAACAACATGGTACGATGATGTTAGAATCACAACCAAAGAATGGACGGATTATACCCCCCCTATTCCTATTAACCTAGACAACGTTGCTCTTAACGCATTTCGCATCGCAATAAATGGATCAATAAGTGTTCAAGGGATGGTGGATGGTGTTGTTGATGAGTATGAGGACGAAACCGGGGTGGATACAGCGGCTTCCACAAACGAGGGATATGACTCAGGAGGTGATTATTACACCAACATGGGTTCAGCCGCAAATACATGGACACAGTCATTAACCAGTGATGCGGCATCTGGTAATGCAAATTACTCGTATCGTCAGATAAACGCGGCTACTGACATTTCCACCGATGGCGATCAGGTTCGTGTGACCATAACCGCGAAAACCTCCGCACAATTTGATTTTGATAACGCATCCATCGTTGAGCGTAGTGGTTCAACTGCTAACGGAACTACCACACCAACGGAGTTTCTTTTTAGTGGAGAGTCTGGTGGGTCTGCGTCTGCGGGCGGTACACTGGTAAGCGACTGGCTATCGTTTTCAATTGATGAGACAAAGGATTATCTGACTATCATTGATTACGCCTCGACTAATGGAGACCCCAAGGTGGAAGTTGGGTCCGGATCGCTTTACTACAAGGCTTCCACCAATTCCTATAATCAACAGACTGTATCTGGGTTTACCGGCCCCGGTACAAATACGTTTGCCGTATCTAAACTTGAGGTGCGTTCTACCGTGGATATGACGCTGATATCCAATTCCACCGAAGCTGTGGCAGAACCCACAAAAGGAAGAGTAGTAGCCTTTGTTGAACCAATGGAATCTATTACCCTCAATACTGATTTGAAATGCTATATGAGTCTCGATAATGGGGCTAACTATAATGAGATAACACTTGCTGATACTGGTGAATATGCGTCTGGAAAAGACATTTATTCCGGGACATTGTCAAGCTTTGCTCAGTCTGGCGATCAAACCATGAAGTATAAGTGTACAACTCACAATTCCAAAGAAGTTCGTATTCATGGTATAGGATTTTTCTGGGAATAAGGAGAATTATGAAGAAAATAGTAATTGTATTTATTGTGGTACTTGCAGTCTGTTTTGGGTATTCAGATGCGGCAAGGGAAAGAGTTATTTCCCCTGAAGCCAAAACAATGCTTGAGAAAAGAGAAGTTGCCAGGACTAAGTTGAGGGCGGCTTTTGGGAGCTTTTGGAACAAGGACAAACAACAGATAGCTGCCATTCTAGCCACTCTCACCCCAGATCAACAGCGAAGAGTTCTAGCTGGAATATTGCATAACCAAATGACACTAGCAAAGATAATGTTAAAGGTGAGGTAAATGGTAAATGGCAAAGAAACTGGAGCTTGCCACGATAAATTGTATAGTAGGATTGATGAAATATTTAAAGTACTATCCAAGATTGAGGCAAGAGCCGCAGGGGTTGAAGAACGCATTAAGAATTTGGAACATGACGTTGGAGAACATGGCAACCAACTCCGTGAAGTTGATAGGGCTGGATGGAAAGTTGCTCTTGCAATATGGGGAGCTTTTATAGCAGTTATAACAGCAATATTTTCGTATGTGAAATCGTTAGTATGAAAACTTTAACCATTATAAGAACATTGCAGAAAGATGGAGCTACATGGGGAGTGCTTGTCCCTGTTGGTGGAGTTCCATACTTTACAATGGAGAGAGAATGGAAAGATAATTTGCCCTTTGAATCGTGCATTCCTGCACTGGAATATAAGGTTGAGAGAGATACTACTGGCAAATTTAAGTTTTTCAAAATCAAGGATGTCCCAGACAGAACTGCTATAGAAATACATCCTGCCAATAGACCAGTAGAGTTGGCTGGTTGTATTGCATTTGGAGAAGGAATAAAAGAGATTAACGGGAAACTGGTATTGATGGATTCCGGTTTTGCCGTTGACAGATTTAAAGAATATATGAGCGAAGAGAGTTGGACTTTAAAAATAGAAACAAGGGAGGAACGTGAGAGACTTCCAGAGGAAAAAGCAGAGTATTACTGTGATTTAAAGGCAATGATAGACAACAAGGGATATATCCACGGCTATAACAACTGGAGGGAAAGAAATTTTAAACAAAATAAAAAAGAGATGGTTATCGAATGGCCTGACTATTAGAATTTCTGTTTCTACTTTGTGGAGGTGGGCTTTTAAATATAGAGAATATAGAGAGCGGAGAATTAAGAAAAACATTAAAAGAGTGTACGAAAAATTAAGGAGATAAAAATGTTGTTACAAAAGATTTTGAGTAGAAAACTCATTATGACGCTGTTAGGTGTCTTGATTCTTGTTTCTGGAATTGATATTCCAGAAGAAGTTCAGACATGGATAGCAGGTCTTATTATGGCTTATGTGGCTAGTCAGGGTGTTGTAGATTCTGTTGAAAAGAACAAAGAAACTCCTTCCACAAATGAGGAATAAGAATGGCTAAAAGAGTTGAAATACCTTTCTTTTCGTCTTACGCAAAAGGGCGATCCGAAGACGCTGTAAATACGTTACTTGAAAATATGTATTTGGAGAAAAACAGCGGTTCGGGCAAAAGAAATGTTGCGGCATATTGCCACCCCTGTCTCGATTTGCTACATAGTACGGGGGCTGGTGGTTGCAGGTCTAATGGGGTTGTCTGGAATGGAAAAGGATATTTTGTTCGTGGAGCAAAACTCGTGGAGGTAGATGCTAATTTTGTTTTTACCGAAGTAGGAACTTTAAACACGAGTACAGGGAGATGTGGTATTGCATCTGGGTTTAACCATCTCATGGTTGTTGATGGGTCAGACGGATGGACATACGGGCCTTCAAGCGGTGTTCCAAGTTTTGCGAAGATAACAGATGTAAATTTCCCATCCAATGCGACTACTGTTGCATGGGTTGATAACTATTTTATTGTTGATGACCCAGCTTTTTCTGGACAGTTCAGACATTCAGAGTTAGATGATGCTACGGATTGGGATGGAACTGATTTTGCCAATGCGGAGCGTAGAAGCGATGATATTAAGAGACTTATCTGGTTTAAGGGAAACCCCTTGATGATAGGGGAACAAACATCAGAACTTTTCTATAACACAGGAAATGTTAACAGGGTCTTTCAACCATATTCTAACGGCATTTTTGAAATGGGAACACCAGCACCTTACTCCGCTTCAAGCAATAAAGATTCTTTATACATGATTGCACATTCAGGTTTTGGAGGTTACCAGATTATAAGAGCAACAAGTACAACCCCACAGGTTATATCTTTTCCTTCCCTTGAATTTGAGATGGAAAATATGACAAGTGTATCTGATGCGTATGGTTTCTGTTATGAATGGGCAGGACATGGATTCTACCAAATTCATTTTCCATCTGCCGGTGTTTGTTACGAGTATGGAGAAAAAACTGGTGCATGGGCGAAGAGGACTACTAAAGCGGCAAGGTACAGGGCTGGCGGTCATCTGTTTTTCAATGGAGTCCATATTATAGGTGACTGGGAAAATGGTAAGTTTTATAAACTTAATGAAGGAAAATATACTGATAATGGTGATTGGGTTAGAAGGGCTGTTAGAACCCCTCCTTTGCATTCTTCCAGAAAACTCATGTTAATGAGAACATTAGAACTTGAGATAGAACCTGGAGTTGGAAACAGTGATAAAGAAGACCCACTTATAGGTTTAAAGTTTTCAGATGATGGAACTGCCACATGGTCTAATGAATGGTACATAAATATGGGGAAACTGGGGGAAAACAATAGAAGGTGTATATGGTATAAACTTGGCTCTTTTCGGGAAAGAACCCTTGAATGGTTTGGGACTGACCCGGTTAAATATGTGTTCTTGGGGGCACATGCAGAAATTGATAAAGGAAGAAATTGATGCCAACTATTAAAGGAATAGAGCCACCACCTGCGGCAACTGCTGTTCAAGCAGATGACGGGAATTTAGACCATAAATGGTTTCAATGGCTGAATGAGGTGTGGGATTCAAGTGCTAAAATTGAGACATACGAACGCACTTTAACCCCCTTAGCTATTCCAGCTAATAGTTGTACAGAGGTTTTGTTTACTGTTACTGGAGTTATTACGGAGGATTTACTTGTTGCCTGTAATAAACCTACAGCTACCGCAAATATAGGAATTGTGGGATTTAGAGTTAGTGCCGAAAATCAGGTGGGAGTCACTTATATTAACAACAGTGGAGGGATTATCACTCCACCAGAGGAGGCTTACAGACTATGCACAGTACGACTGTAGAGAGTTCTGAAGTTCAACAGGAAGAAAGATCAGAAGTTAATAAAGACTTTATATGTGCCGATAATTGTGGAATCTGTTGCATTGATTTACATGAACAGGTACACGCTAGATGGTTAGTTGATGAATCTGGGTGTGGTGTTTGCCCTAATTTAATGGATGATAGAAAATGTTCAATGTATGAAGAAAGACCAAGGGAATGCAGACTTCCCCTTCATAGAGATTTTGATTATACAGCTTGGTGCAAAAGACAACAAGATGTTTATAAAAACATAAAGAAATACAAAGGGATAACCTGTCGATTTGCCTCACCAGAGGAAATAGATATTGTTGGTTATTTATGGAAAGAGTTAATGGTTGAACAGGGGCATGAAATAAAAGATAAACAGTTGCAACAGTTCAAGGTTGATTTGGCAACCAGAATTGGCAACATGCCAGCATGTTCTTTTGTTGCATACAAGGATAAGAAAGCTATTGGAATGTTAACTGGAGGTTTAGCTAACACATCCTTTGATACTGAAAATTTAATAGCAGGGTGTGAGTACCTTTACGTTGTCCCGGAACATCGCAATGGGGAGGTGTTTGCCGCATTAGAGCAGGAAGCGACAAGATGGGCTGTTCGTACAGGTGTTAAAACAGTAGAAATATATGTTCCATTAGAACGCAGAAAAGTTTATCAGAGGCGAGGTTATACCCCTGAGTACTTACGAATGAAGAAAATTTTAGGAGACTCTAAATGATACCATTATACAACCCAAATGAGCCATATTCCCCTTTAAACGCCTATGGGGAGGGTATCATTCCCACCGATGATCATCCACTATCAGATGCTACTCAACTTCTTAGAAAAAGAAATAATTGGGAACTGACTCAAAGAGAAATAGGCCAAGGCGAAGGCATCAGTCCAGGCCTTGGTAGTCCAGGCCTTGGTGGAGAAACACCAAAGAAAGATGGAGACGTAGATCGCATGTTTACAGGCACTGAATATTTAGTGGCAACAGCAGTGTCTACTGTTATTTCTAGCCTTATAACTGGGAAAGGAACAAGAGATGCTGCTAATAAGCAGATGCAGATAAGCAAATATAACCAATACGCAACCCAAATGGCTAATAAATATAATGCTGATATGGAAAAGGCTAAGACAGCCAATATAATGGCACAGAGGAGCAGGGAAAATATGATGAGTGCCTTGTCCCAATACGCTGCCCCCGGTGCATCTTATACAATGGGACAGGTTGGAAGAAGGTTCCCATATGAAGATTACCCGGAATCTTCAGATTATGAAGCTCTCAGCTATGATGAATGGCTGAAAGGAAACAGATAAGGAGATATAATATGCCTACTACTTTTGATGATATTGAAAAAAACGAAAGAAAAGCACAAGAAGAAGAAACTGCTATTTATGGTGGTAGCTTTTGGGCAACGCTAGAAGCCAATGCCGCTATAGCTAGAGAAGCACAAAAAAGATATGAGTATGATAAAGGACTCAGACAACCTTATATAGACAGTAGCAGAAATTACCTCACCATGCTAAACCAGATGATGACTGACCCATCCTCTTTTGATCTTAATACTGTTCCGGGGTATCGGGCGAGAGTATCTCAAGGACAAAAAGCCATTGAAAGATCAGCAGCGGCAAAACATGGACTGTATTCTGGCGAGACAGGAAAAAGCCTTAACGCATGGGCACAAGACTATGCGTCTGCTGAATGGGAAAAAGAAGCCAAGAGAAGAGCCGAACTGGCTTATGCTCCATCTCCGTGGGGATGGTCACCCGGCACTGCAGGAGGTGCGTCTGATTATCCTACCCTTAGAAGTTTTCAAGATAGTTATAAAGATATGTTTGAGAAAAAAGAAACCGCTCCTAGCACAGGTACAGGTGGTGGTGCTAAGGAATGTGATGGTGAGCATCAAAGGGAATATTACGACGAGACAGGAGAAAGGAGTTGTATAACAGACGAAAAAGCTAAATGTGAGGATGGAGGAGGAACATTCAGTGGTGACAATTGGTGGGAATCGGGCAAGTGCAAGCCATATTGCGACCCAAACACACATCGTATTAATGGGGAAGGGGAATGTGTTCCTAAAGAAGATATTGCTTATTGATTATAATTTAAGGAGAATAAAATGGTAATGACACCAGCAACAATGGATGTTGATTATGATACGTTAAGAAGAGCCAGTGGTGGGCCTTTAGAAGACGCTCTAATAAGTATACCTGCTGCTATGGCGACATATGAAAAAGGGACAGAGTTGGTTGAAAAATGGGAGATAGATCAAGCTAAAAAGCTTCTGTTTAAAGCATATGAAGTACAGGATTCTGCGAATAATAAAATGAAAACAATTGCAGAATCTCTAAGAAAAGCAAATGTTGGGAGGTATGAGGGTGGGGCCGAAGACACATATTTTATGCCACTGTCAAAAAACATGGTAAACAACGCACCAGAAATGAAAGAAATGTTTCAAGAGACATTGAATAAACTTAGAGAAGATATTCCGGGGTTGCCCTCTAATATTACATTTGATATAGATGGTTTAAATTCTATGGTAAAGAGAATAGAAAGGAGATTTGTAATTGCCTCAGGTGGAGCTGACGGTCTGGTGTTATTAAGAAAAGAAGCCAGAGAAGCCATAGAAAGAAAGGAAAAGAGGGAATGGGAGAAGGCAGATCTAGAATCAAAACATAAACATGAGACAGATATTGCAGAGAAAGCGCTTCAAGCCAAGCTCAATACAGCAAACACTCTGACACGGGCAGAGGAATATGACCTTTTACTTAAGTCCTATAAGTATGCCAAGAAAGTCTCCGGAAAATTATACTTCTCGATGCAAGAATTTGTAAACGCTTCCGAAGAAGAGGGTGGGGCACCTTTAAAGATAAAGCAGATATATTGGAAATTGTATGGAACTCCTACAGGGTTTACAGGTGCTAAGATAGGAGAAGGATTTACTGAATGGAAGCGAGATCGGGAAAAGTCTTTAGCTGATCTGAAGAAGGTTCCCATATAATGTCTAAACTCATTCAGTCATTCAGATCTACCTATGCAAAAGAAACAGAGGGAGCCTCTGACGAGGAAATAGCAGAGTTCCTTTATGATTCTTATGCCAAGGAGAGAGGGACAAAGAGT
>Ga0098058_1000354_pt1 | contig 15520 bp, 21 predicted proteins | sample 19_taG_FD_75061 | JGI IMG/M metagenome (GOLD analysis project Ga0098058, IMG submission 75061) | Marine viral communities from the Subarctic Pacific Ocean - 19_ETSP_OMZ_AT15317 metaG | ecosystem: Environmental > Aquatic > Marine > Oceanic | place: Pacific Ocean | collected 2015-01-19 | reverse complement strand
CATTTTTTGTATCTTTATGATAGTCAATTACACATTGTCTATGATCATTACAATAATAACCATTATGTAGTTTAAACATAAGTTTAGTTTGAGGTATAGTCTCTATATGAGAATATGGCTCATAAAAATTAGTATGAGGTATAATGAAATCAGCTTTTTCATAATCATTAGTTATTCCAATTTTATGTTCTTTAAGCGCTGCTTTTAGTCTATCAGTTGATACATTATGCATAGGTAATATAAAAGCTCTTTTAACTGTAGTTAAATCATTAGTTGTTTCGTCTGATAAAAGATCTCTTACTTTCTCATATTGACTAAGTGATTCAGATATAGTTAAAGTCATTATATTTAAATTATTCATAACCATACCTATTTGCTTAGCATCCTCAAACCCAAGATCAGTTAATTCCTGATTCGGGTAAGATTCTGCATGTATATTTTTACTTGCCATAATTATTTAATTGTCATTTTGACGATGGCTGGATTCATCATCATTTTGTTAAACTTTTGTTTATTTCCATTGAATATAGTCCTAACTACTAAGTATTTTAAATCATTAGTAAAATAGTCTTTTGTGCACAGCGTAATAAGACGTTCTTGCATTTTTTGCGTTACAGTATCCGTTTTTGAGTATGCAACAGAGAAATTAGCTATTCTGGTAGCTAAAATACTAGCTATATCAGCTCTGTAGTTATCTCCTTGACCTATACACTCACCTAATTTTGGTAATACTTCTTCTACTTTACCAAAAACTATATCTTTTGGTGTTACTAGTTTATCCAGCTTGTTATTAATAAACGTAGTAAACATAGAGGCAAATTCGTTGCCCACTGAGCCTTCACCAATCATTTGGATTAATGGAAGCTGGTCTTCAAAGCTCTTTATACTTGAAATACTATTAAAGAAGGTTGAAATAGAACGCGCGTTAGTGTCCTGTGTAACTAGTTCTGGATGTAACAATAAGAAATTAATACATCTAGTATCTATCGTATTCTCTTCCGCCCACCGGGCCCATACATCTACATCAAACTTTAAATTAGCTGTAATGTAACGAGTCTTTTGTGCTGTATCAACAGAGTTTACCATGTAATCACCGTTGTCAGGATTAGCAGTTAATATAATATGCCAATCTTTAGGTAAAGTCCAAGAGATATAAGTCTGTCTATCTACTAACTCCATACATGCTTGAATAAATCTTATATCAGCTCTATTCCAGTCATCAAGTAGTAATACGCCACCTTCTTTCTTATCCGCTATCCACTCAGGAGCTGAATAAGACATTTGACTTTTACCTGTAGTTTGCCATCCTAGTTTAGAATGATCATTAACTGCTACTTCATCTACCCATTTACCTCTCTTTTTACCATCTTTTTCAATCCACATTTGGAATTGTTTAATAGGAAAACCTACTAGATCACCTAATTCTTCAATTTGTGCTAGGTTAAGCTTAACAAAGTCTAGGCCATGTTTAGCTGTCATATCCATAATACTAGTAGTTTTACCAATACCGGACTCTCCTACTACTTCAATTGCTACAGGCTTCTTCCCGCCTGCCTGTAAATGACGGTTGTTTGTTATAGTGTGTCCTACAAAATCTTGTAGTTCATCAATGTTTAAATTTACTTGATTCATGTTTAATTGTTTTAATTTAATTGAATTTTTATTCCAGGTAGTTTTTCATTTATATTAGAATAACTACTATGTACCCATAAAGCATTTTTAGGGCAATTTACAGGAGTTCCTGCTTCACCGTCTGTAAGGCATATAAAAGCAGAATACTTAAGTTTAGGGTCATTATAATGGTCCACAACTGGTTGGAAGCATGTGCCCCCTCTACCTTTGATTTCCCAATTTTGTTTAGGATTAAATTTTGATACATCTGTTAATTGTGTATCAAACTGTGCAACAGTGATTTGGTTACCTGTTTTATGCATATGTGTTATTTCATGCATAAACTCTACTAACTCTTCAGTACTTACCGAGCCCGAAGTATCTACACCAACTAGCACGTGATTCTTATGTTTAATTTTGAGTCCCGGACTACCAGAATATCTCTTATTAAATTTTCTACGTAACTTTTTAGTATAGATTTTAGATGCGTTATTAATAAACCTTTTAAGATATTGCTTCCAATTGAATTTAGGAGGCTCTATAATAAATAGTTTTTCGATAATCTCTGCAAGTTCCCCGGGTATGTTACCACATTTCTTTTGGATCTCTTCTGCAGTTTGTTTCATCTGATGTTCATATTGTTTTTGAACTAACTTTTTTTCTGCTTCAGGGAGGTCAGTAACTTCCTTCCACTCTTTATGATCATATTGACTATTACCGTCCATTTGATCTAAAATAGCTTGTAATTCTTCATTATCACTATTACCATTTTCATCACACTCTTGCTCTAGTAATTTATAATACCTATCAGTACCAGCTCTACGTGGTAAAAATATATCAGGGAAAGAGTTTCTTTCTAAACCACCTGGCGGAAGCATTCCGTTGTCAATATATTGGTTGATTTCTATATCCGCCGCAATATTAAATAGCTTTTTATTTGGGTATCTATCTGCTAGTATAATATGTCCAAAAGCTATATGTAATAGCTCATGTTTTAATAGACCTTGTTGATGTAACTCTGAAAGTTCTTCAAAATAATTTGGATTAATAACTAGGCGCATACCTATTCCGTGTTTTCCTACACCTGCGGTAGCACAGCTCTTAGTGAATTCTTTTTGCATTCCAATAAGAAATATACCGTAGAAAGGCTCTGTAAATATCAATGTCTTAGATATTCTAGAGAGTTGATCTTGAAGTGTTTTCATAATCCCATATCTCTTGCTTCATCAGCTTTATCTTCAGCTATACGTTCTTTCATTTGTTCATCAAATTCATAATCTTCAAGAGGCTCTTTAAAGAATTCTTCACAGGCATCACAGATAAAACCTTCTTCCGGCTCTGCATGATCTAAACAGTCTTTATTTGAACAAATACTATTAAGTATTGTTGCACCACAGCAATAGCTGCGTCCGTCTTTATTGTCTGTGTATTCTCCCCCACAGCAAGGGCTTACTAATTCTGCCATAATTTTAAGTGTTTAATAAATAAAAGATGGAAATATAAAGCCCACCCATGCTTTCGCTTATAAGCTTTATATCTCCAGATGATCGCTATGCCACTGAGACCGTAACGTATTCAGTATTAAAGGCAGTCACGGCGTGTCATCATTCTCTTATTTTAACTGGAGGTTACCAGTTTGATTAATAAAAAAGGAAAGGAGCGGACTTATATATGGAACCCCTTAGTTAAAAGCCCATAATGCCCGTCTAGCCGGTTTACACTTAAGAGGTACTTTGTAAGTATATCAACTTAAAATTTATTTCTTAAATGCTCAAAAAACTAGTCCTAACCTATAATTGTTTGATAAGTTCAACAACCTCATCTACTTGCTTCTTGTTTCTTGGCATAAAAAGCACATAGTGATGATTGTTGTCTTTAAGATGTTTCTTAAATAATTTCCATCTGAGTGGAAAAGATTCATTTGCGTATCCTTTGGTTTCAATTATCCATTTACCATTAGGATCTACAAAATCCGGGGTATAAGTTATGGCCCTTATTTTAGAGCCTTTATTATACAGTTTCTTTTTAGTTCCTTCATAACAAGCTTGAGGATATACTAGCGGATCAAATATAGTAAAAGTTGTTTTTTCATATTCTACTAAAATTTTAGCTATTTCTAATTCTTTATAGCAATGTAATTCCAATTGAGATTGAAAAGTAATACCTTTATATAGTTGTTTCTTAGCATTCTTTACTTTAGACCTTGTTCTTCTCTTTCTCATAATTGATAACATTAGTCTGTAAATATCCTTCGTATCCTCTAGCTTTATTCCATATATGAACTTGACCTGTTCTTATAGTCCCTATATAACCACGATTTTTATGCCATTCATCATTACCACAAATAGATGGGATAAATCTAACTTTAGTCCCCATATACTCATTAACTTGTTCTTTATGAACATGTCCACAATGAGCTTCCCTAAATTTAGAAGAACTCCACATTTCTGGTTGTTCAGTAGCCATAAGTAAAGCCATTTTATCAGCTTTTACTTTATCTCCATGACACCACATAATCATATTTACTCCATATTGATAATATTTACGAGCTTTGTAATCATTATCTACAGTTACATTTTTATTTTTAAAATATAAAGCAGCTAATACTTCTCCTGCATAAAACATACGTTCAAAATCATGATTACCTTGTACAATAATTACATCAATTGGTGCAAATTGTGATAAATAATCAATAGATTTAGCCACTAATCCCCAATATCCTCTAAAAGATTGTCTCCAATCCATATAATCATATTGAGGAGTTCCTTTAGTTGTAGCTCTTGATAGTCCTTCTGAGTTCATACCATCATTACCTATTGGTAATATAATTCGTTCTATATTTAAACCTTCAACTTTTGTATATAACTCAGCAATAACAGTTAGATAATGTTTCTCTATTGCTTTAGGGCCTTCACCAGTTACTTTTCCATAATGAATATCTGGGAGAGAAATCTCAACAACATTTGGATCTTTCCCTTTTTTGTAACTAATTTTAGAAACTTTAGGAGAATATTTTTTAATAGATTCTATTAATTCTTTCTTTATAGAAGGCATATTATGCCATTGATTCATAGTAACTACAGAATATCTTTGTTCTCCATTAGCGCTTTGCCAAAATTTAACAGATTTTACATCTTCTAATGTTAAATCATTTTTAGCTAAATGTTTTAAAAATCCTGAAGATTTAGAAAGATCATCATTATTACTTGAATTCTCATTATTTAAATCTCTTGTAGCTTTATAATCTACCCACTCTTCTGCATTTACTAATTTTCTACATTTTGTTGCTAATGTTTCTGAAATATCTAATCGTTTAGCTAAAAATTCAGAAGATTTTTTTAAATATCCTCTTTTTTGTCTTAAAAAGGCTATTATTTCTTTTTTGTTCATTTTAATATAGTTTTAAGTTTATTAAGATTACCTGTACTTTTAATTAAATCTGATGGATCTTTAGATTTAAATTCGTCAGGTATACATCTATTTACAAAACCATATAAGTCACAAATTTTCTTAGCCATTGTTTGACCAGGATTATTTACATTGTCAAAATCATTATCATATAAAATTTCTATTATGTTGAAACGGTTAGTTAGCTCACTTAGTAATCTTTCATCAGGCATTTGCATTTCACTTTGTAAAGCAATTGCATTATATCCTGCGACATACAAACACATAACATCTTTAAGAGATGAAGTAATAATAAGTTTATTTCCTTTGTCGGGAAGTTGTGAGTAACCTTGAATATCCGTTTTTTTAGTATTACTCAACCACTTATTCTTATTTTCGTAAGGAGAATAGATTTTATATCGGTTATTAAATTTAAAAACGTAAGTTATTGATTTACAACTAAATCTCTTAGCGTTAATCCAATAATGACTTACTGGTTCAATTGCAAATTTAGTAAGTATTTTCTTACTTACCAAATATTTTCGCCAAAAAGTCGCATCTTGTTCATTCCAACTTCTTTTTTTCTTCTTAATAATTACAGGTTTGAATTCTAGTTTTGGATTTTTTTGTCTATAAGCCATACACCCCATTGTAAATTGAATAACATCTTTTTGAGAACTTAATCCTAAATTAAAATCGCAATCTATTATTCGTAAAGCTGCTATAAATGTACAATTATATTTTATTTTAACATAACTAAAACAATCAAATACATGTTCAGATTTACCAAAATCTTTATATAATAATTTACCATTATACGGTATAATAGAAGCGGTTGGAGATTTATCCTCTCTTAGTTCACTACAAAATTTTTTACCGAATTTCTCAAAGCTAGGACAATAATATACAAAAATGTCATACTCAGTAATTTTACTAAGTATGACATCTGTATGTAAATAATCTTCGCTGCTCCTACCGCGAACAGCCATTAGAATGGGAGATCATCATCAGCTACTGCTTGATGAGCTGGTTCTGTATTTTTATCAGAAACCCAATCTTCATTCTCTTTTAACTCTCCATTAGTATCGGGAGTAATTAAATCCATAGTTGGTTTGTGCTCTCCCCATTGTAGATCAGCATTAAAATCAGCATTAAATGATCCATAATCATCATTCAAAGCTTTAACAAATAAATCATTTCTTTCAGGTTTTACTCTACCGAAATATTTTGTATAAACTTGTTGATATCTATCATCTTTGACTCCAATCAGAACTCTAACTTCATTTGTAGTTAATACGTCCATTAATGCTTTAATTTCTCCTGTATCTCCTTTAACTATAGATGATATAGTATCAAATGATACTTCATCACCAGAAGCTACATTAGCCCAAGCTTTAGTAAAATTAATAAGAGTTTCTTCTCCTGTATAAGCTTTTCTTTGACCTTCAGTTTTCCACCACTCATATGTAGGGGCGTCATTAGACCAAGTAGACTGTCCAATATTATTTATCCATTGGTTCTTACCCGTTTGAGAAACTCTTGGTTTATTTTGTGTAAGAATTTCCATTCTAAAATTACCATCTTGATTTCTTAACCAAAAAATTAATTTAAAATAATCTTCATCCCCCATATTTATATTATAAACAGGTTCAGATTTAACTTTAATATCTATAGCATGTAATTCTTCCATTGTGGGATTAATTGCTATAACATTAACATTTGTAAGGCCTGAATATGTTTTAATCGACCCTAGCACTTCTTCAGTACTTGCATTACTTTTTACTGCCATTTTATTTAGTTTTTAATAATTAATAATTTATAATTCAAAAGTTCCATCTTCTTCCTCTTCTAGATTTAATTCCTCGATAACTTCATTTTCTGTATCTTGTGCAGCTTTTAATAAAGTTTCTTCAGGAGTTTCATATTCCGTCGGACTAAGCATTTCTACAATAGCTTCTTGTGTTTCTTGCATTTGACCTTTAACTTCTTTAACTGTGTCAATAGCTTCATCTATAGCATCTTCTAAAGTTACTTGATTAGGATCTACTTCATCTATTACATCTTCCATACTACTTGGAAATTGTGTAGGTTCAGTCATATCATCTACAAAAGTAAAAGATAAAGTTTTCTTTTTACTAGGTCTTCTACCTTTAAGAAATGGATTTTTAAACATTTCATCTACTTCCCATGGTTTAATACCATACTTAATTGCCATCTCTGGCTTACTAATTCCGTCTTTAAGATCTTGATCGATCATTGAGACAGAAATTTCTGCAGGGGTTTTCCCTGGTGTTACATTTTTTTTCATTTCAATCATTTTTTTGTGTTTAATCTATATATATTTTTGACCAGTTCATAGGCATGGTCTGCCCTTTTAAATGTTTACATCTAGATCCTGCAGTTACATCATCTAAAGAATTAAATGAAATCATAGTTTCATCTCCTTCTCTAAATATATAACCAACAGCATCAGCATTAGCGCATGTTATTTGCTTAATTTTACCAGTTAGGTCAAGATCTTTAACAGCAACTTCTTTACCTTTCTTTTCAAGCATTTTATCTTTTAAATGACCAACTAAAATAATATGGTCTGCTAATAAATTCATTCTATCTAACCACTTTTTATAAGCCATTCTTAAATATAAATAGCCTGCTCCATTTGGTAATGCTAAAATTGACATCCCTGGATTCTTTGTTTCAAAGCTTTTACCCATAGGAGTTTTCATATAAATTTTCTTGCCTTCATTTTCACACCATTCCTCTAATTTACTAATAGTATCAATAGCAATATATTTATATGGTTTTCCTTGTTTAATTATTTCTCTAGCTACATCAGTAAGTTCTATAAGATTATTTACTTTAATCTTTAAAGCATCAATCATATCTGAACCATTTTCTAAATCAATAATTAAACAATCATTTAGTTCTGCTAATATACTAGTCTTACCTATTTTAGGGGGACCATATATTATCATATTTTTAGGCGATTTACGGCTAGCCTTTACCTTTGTTGTTGGTAATTCCATTTTTATTATATTTTAAATTGATGTTTAAGAATACTTATGTATGAATCTTTTACATATAATGTGGCGGATCTAGATCCATACTTTTTTACTTCATCTTCAGTTCCTCTAAGTTTTACATCTGTTACGACATCCTTAGGAAACCATAAAGAATTAGGTCTGTCTTTCCATCTGACATTAGCTTTAACTAAAAATAAAATACCTTTATCAGTCTCTTTAAGGATTTTACCCCTTATTTTTTTACTATTATAATTCATATTTAATTATTTTTTAGTATGCTTCATATCCATCATCTTCATATATATCCTCATAAGTTTTTAATAATTTATTTTTTACATCTAATTCTTTATTTAATTTTTTTTCTGTTTTATACATTATTAAAAACATCCAATATATTCCAAAAAAAGCTCCTATTAAAAAAGAAATTCCTATCACTCCTAATGGTTCTAGTAAATTGGTATATTCCATAATTATAAGTATTTTATTCTAACTACACAATCATTTATTTCTTTTTGTGTAATTTTATATTTATTTATTTTTTCTTGCCTTAATTTAATTAATGCACTTTTATTAGCTCTTGGTATTTCAAATACCTCATTTTTATGTTCTATTGAAGAAGAATGACATATCATCTTATCAATAGTTTGTGTTAAATTTTTACAAATTTCAATTACTCTTTCTCTTTTTGTTAATTTTCTCATAATATTTATTTTTTTCTTTCATTAATAGTAAATGTTGACATCTCAGCTTCAAATGCTATCATTCCAAGTAGTCCATCTCTATTTTTTTCTACATGAGTAGCTAATAATCCTACTGGATCTTCATTACAATATAGATCTGTAATTCCATACAAATCATTGGGACGTTGTAACATCATTACAACATGAGCATCTTGTCCAATACTATCACCACCAAATAAATCTGTTAATAATGGTTGATACTGTGCTTTGGCTCTATGTTCTTGTTCTATGTTTCTATTAAGTTGAGATAATAAAATATTTATAACTCCCATTTTAGCTTGAAGCCACATACATCCTTTACTTATATCATTTAACTTTTGAAGTTCTTGTTCTTTATCACTTAAAACTAATCTTGAATGATCAAATACATTTATAATAGTATAATCTGGTTTTTTATTTGTAACAAGTACATTAGTTTCTTTAATAAATTCCATATTTCTAGGTATATTATTAAAATACATAGGATATTTCATATATCTAGAAACTTTTTCCTTATATTTTTTATAATCTTCAATACTTAATTTATTTTCTACTGATAACAGTTCACTTACTTCCTTTTTTATATCTTTTGAACCAGCTCTAAGTATCTGTTGATAGCCAGGCATTTCAAAACTCCAGTATAAAACAAGTAAATTTTTATTTTCATTATTATCTAATACATCGAAAATCATTTGATTACTAAATGCTGACTTACCTACACCAGGTCTCCCAGCAATTACATACATTTTACCAGGTTGTAAACCTCCTAATAAATTTTTATTTAATCTTTCCCATTTTGTAGGATAAATACGTCTATTTCCTAACATTGCAGTTTTAACTTCATTTAACGAAGTTGTAACTGATTGTGAAATAGTTTTAAAACCTTTTTGTTTAAAGGGATCTTGTAATCCTTGTGGTAGTTTCTCCTGTGTCATGTTCATCTAAGTTTTCATACTTTTCCCAAGTATGGTTATTAATCCAAGTCTCTAAATTTTGAAAATAAGAAAGACTATTTCTTTCTATTAACAATTGTTTATTTAAACACTCTATTATATGTTTATGTTTATAAACTTTTGTTCCTATAATTTTTCGATATCTTAATTTTGATTTAAGATTTGCTTGAGCATCTGGATCCTTAGCATGTAATATTCTAACACCTCTATCAGGAGAATTTACTTTCATAGGATAGGTACTAATAAGCTCGGCGAACATCTGTTCAAAATCAGATGAAAAGAGGTCTATAAACTCTTGTCTAATGATATGATTATCAGCTGTTTCACCAAGCTTAATGTAACCTTTTTCTTGTAAATTTTCTAAATTTGGTCTAAGATTAAGATTGTTTAAATAATTAATTTCTTCTCTATGTAAAAGATACAAATAAATAAAATCATCAGCAGATATGCCGGTTTGCTTTAACATTTCGAAATCTATATCTATTTTCATAATTAATAAGTATAAAAAAATTTGTTATAATTATTTTTAAATCTTTTACAAATATAATAAATTTTATAACGATATACAAATTTTAATGATAATTATTTCCAGATAACATTATTTAAATCTTTTACAGATTGTTTCAACCATTTTTCTTCTTGACTATCTTTAACATAAAGAATAATAATTTTTCCTATTTTATCTTCTTGAAATCTTAATAGTCTCCCAACTCTTTGAATCATAGATAAAGATTTACTGGTTAAACCACATATAATCCCCATATTAGCATCAGGTATGTCTAATCCTTGATTTAAAGCTTTTGTAGAGCATAACACATTTATATCATTATCTCTAAATTTTTGTAATGCAGTTTCTTTTTGTTTCTTAGTTTTACCACTATGATATGCTCGTGCAAAAGGAAAAACTGCTTTACATAATTTATCTGTAAAATCATTAGCTCCACTAAATACTAATATTTTTTTATCTAAATTAGTTTTAACTAATTTTTGAAATTTAATCACTTTATTTGCAGCAAAATCAACAATAGATTTTCTATCTCTTATAGCTTTATAAAATAATATAGCTGCTTGTTTATCTTGAGCACTTGCATCTGTGTTTGCCATAATTAATCTAGCATTATCAAATGCATCAAATTGTCCTAAAGCATATTTCCATTTAATAAAATTATTATTTACATATTTATAATCAATTTGTTCAATAGAAGTTAACTTAATTGGAACACATTCAATTACATATGGGGCAACAATTCCTAAAGAAACACACTCATCTAAACTTATTTTATAAATTACAGGAGCAATTTTCATAAGTAAATTTTTATATTCTTCTTCTTCAGGTAATGTTGCAGTCATACATAATAAACTATCATATATATTGTTTTTAAAGAATTTACAATATTCAGGAGATAGCCCTAAATGTATTTCGTCACATACAACTATATCATAATGATGTCCTATCAATTTATAAGCACTTTGATAACATAGAATCTCAACTCTGTCCAAACAATTGGCTAAATTCCATTTAGAAAACTCTTCACGAAACTGATCTTGTAATTGTACTGTAGGGACCAATATTAAAGCAGATTTCTTATTACTTCTACTATTTTGCTTTAATATATGATCTATTGCTAATACAGCAATTCTAGACTTACCAAAACCAGTTCCTGCAATTACAGAACCGCAGAGTCCAGCTTTGGCCCAAGCGTTAAGAGCCTTTCTTTGTTCTCTATCTTTTATTTTATTTACACTTTTCATTTTTAATATTTTTTCCATTTTTCAATTTTTTTATTATTAAAATGCTTACTTAAAACGTATCTAACAGTACCTTCTCCTATTTTCAATTTCTTTGACATTTCTTTAATAGTATATTTAATACAATTATCAAAATAAAATTGTATAATAGGATTATCATTCTTTATTCTTTCTTGAATATCTTTATTCTTTTCCCATTTATATTCTTTTTTATATTCTTCTACTTCCCCACTATATTTAAAATAATTATGCATTTTTATATGATTAGCTTTATATCTAGCCTTTCCTTCTTGTTCTTGTTTATACTCTAGTATAAATACCCTAATTAATTCTTTATCCATATCTATTATTTTAGTTTTTCATACAATCACACCAATCTTTCCAAAATCTTTTGCAACAATGGACTCTTGGATTATACTCCTCTTTATTTCTTGGATTTGCTTTTTTATAATTAGCCCACCAAAATGGTTCTTTTATTTTTCTTTTCTTTTTCTTTTCTTTCATATCTATTCTTATTTAGTCCAACAATTATTTACTGTTACTTCAGCCTTTAACAGGCCATTAGTTACTATCTCTTTAGCAGCTAACTCCATTATCTTTTTCATAATCACTGTCCATTTATCTAAATACTCATCTTTACATATAGTATCTATCTGATCATGCACAGTCATTACTAGTTTAACAGGCACTTTAGTATCTTTTATCCATATACGCATTAATGCTAAAGCACGTTTAGTCATGTCTGCACTAGCTCCTTGTATAGGTGTGTTCTTACTAGCACGTTCTATACTGCCTAGCTCCATTTTAGCTAAAGAATTATTCCACATCTTAGGATACCAATTAATAAACCATCTTCTTCTATTGTAAGGAGGAAATGTTTTAATATACCCAAACTTTTTCCCAAAATTCCCAAGTTTATCTAAGAATCCTTTGATTGCTGGGAATGCTTGGAAGTATTTTTCGATAAGTGCTTTAGCTCCTTCCACATTGATATTAAGAGTATTAGAAAGCTTATTAGGACCCATCCCATAAGCAAGCCCGAAATTAATAGTTTTGACATTAGTTCTAAGTTTTTTATGTTTAGGACAATTACATTTGGTTTTATTTTTAAAATAAGCACAATTGTCCTTAGCACTATTTATCCATTCATCCCCATATACAAGCTCCGCACAAGTTGAATGTAAGTCCTCGCCTTTCTTCAATGCTTCTATCCAAACTGGATCTTTCGAGCCAAAAGCGATGACATTCAGTTCTTGGCTTGAATAATCAGCTGAGACAAACTTCCAACCTTGTGGAGCAATAAAACAATTTCTAAATTTATTATCTGCAGGTATTTGTTGCATATTAGGTTTACTACTACTTACTCTACCTGTATCTAATATTTGATGAAAATTAGTGTGAATTTTTTCATCATCACTTAAATTCTTTAAAAATGTTTGGCCATAAGAAGTATATAGTTTCATAGCCTCTTTATATTTAATGTACTCATCTATAATAGAGAATTTAAATCTATATTTATACATTTCTTTACCATTTACATTTTCAAGTTTAGGAATAAATGTTTTAAATACCTCTAAAACTTGTTTAGGAGATGTCCATTTAACATTTACTTTTCTTAATTCATCAGCAGGTGTAAACATATCTGTTTGTATATATTCATAAGTAAATTTATTTAAAGAATTATTTTCAATTATCATTTGATCTAAATTAATCATTAATATTTCTGCATTTTTCATACTTTGACTTTCAATAGAATTCCATTGTTCTTTATCTAAATCCAATCCATTATATTCTATATCAGCAAATGCTAATACAACTTCATTTTCTAATTTAACTACATTTTGTAATCTATATTTCTCTGTTACAGGTATTTGCAATTCTCTTATTTTACATAAATATTCTACATCTTTTGCCCCATAAATTATTTGATTATTATCAAAAGGTTTACCATTTAAATTAACAAATTTATTCCTAACATCTTTACTTAATTCAACATTAAAATATCTTTTACATAAATCTTTAAGGGCATATCCAATACCTTTCCCACAACTATTGACTAATTCAACAAGAAATGTGTCGTATACCCCTTGACAAGTAATACCACTCCATTTCTTGATGAATTTATAGTCAAATTTTACATTATGAAAAATCTTTATAATATCGTTATCTTCAAGTATATTTCTAAGAGGTTCAATGCTAATATATCTTGTATCTATAATATATTGATTTTCTTCATCTCCTATTTGAAACATAATCATTTTTTTACAAGTAAAATCAAGTCCTTCTGTTTCAGTATCTATACCTAATATTGTTTTAGTACTGCAATAATCCACAACATCATCAATTGTTGCCAACTGATAATGAGGTGATTCGTGGATTGCAGTATTTCCTATAAAGTAAATCATTGTTCTAAATAATGACTATCATATTCAGAATCAGCCATATTATCTATATGTTCATCATAGTCTTTTTGAGCTTTATCTCCTAATGTACATATATGTTTAGCTATAATTGTGCTAAATTCTCTATTCTCAAATGTAAATGAATCTACATCATTTTTAAATGCAGTTTCATACATTGTTTTAAATATGGAGTATGATCCATTTTGAACCATAGTATAAATCCATTTCATTTGTCCCATAATTTTAAATTTTTTAAGTTAATATCTATTGTCTAAAAAGTATTCTTTTAACCCTTCAGATGTATTTGTTGGTGATTTAGGGGCATCAAATCCAAACATTAACTGAAATCCTATATCATTTGTAATGACTTTTGGAATATTCCATACTTTTTCTACTCTTTCCCTAGTAATTTTTTCGCCACGAAATATAATCTTTTCAGTAATAATTTTAGATTTAACAATTTTATCATTTTTTCTTCCTTTTTCTAACATTGTCATAATAATTGTTTTTATATTTTATAATACAAATATAAAGAATTTAACTACATCTATTTCTAAATATAGTTAAATCCTTTACACTTGCTCTCTAACAAATTGTCTTATTTGTTATATCATATTTAAATCCACTTCTTCTACCACTGTTTCATTACTTTCAACTTTAGAAGTAACTGATACAGTATCAGATGCTAAAAATACATGTGGGAGTACAAGATCATCACTTGTATTTTCAACAAACAGAATTTGATTTTTATTATAAATATAATTTCCACCATGTAATACAGGATCTTTAGTAGATGGATTTATTTTATATCTTTCATTATCTATATCATATTGTCTACCTTCAGTAGTTTCAATAACTCTTCCTCTCATTCTTAACTCAACTGCCTCTCCTGTTTGAGGATTAACATATGCTGTTGGGTTAAGGATATTTAACTGCATTTCTTCCTTACCAGTATCCGGATTAAGAATATAAACTCCATTTTCTATGTCTAAATTTGGAATTTGTAACATAGTTTCTAAATAAATAGCCTCTACTGGATCCCAAAATCTACGAGGTTTACCAGTACTTCCATTTGAAAATGAATAGAATGTTTGAAAACCATCCCCTAATGCTGATGTAGCATTTGGATTAGAGACTTTCTCTGCAATTTCAATTTGAACCATTCCTTCTTTCTTTGTCTTGTAGACTTTTGTTAATAATGTTTGTCCTGTTTTAAGTGTGTCCAAAGTTCCACTGTTTAATACATTTGCCATTGTTTAATTGTTTTTAATGGTTTAATTAATGATAGTTTTTAAAGGATAACTATCAACCTACTATTGTTTCTTATTCCATGGTAGTTTATGTTTATTTTCTCGGATTATATAAACTATCCACTCTTCAAATGATAAATCTCTCTTATCTTCATCCTTATATTTATAAACTAATCTTGTATTCATTGGTATCATATCTTTATTTAATTAATAAATCTCATTAATATAATTAGCATCATTATCCCTATCATTCCACAAAATGCTAATTTCGCAGAACTTTCATATTGATCATTTCTTTTCATATCTTTATATTTTAAGGGTTATTAAAAAAGAACAGCTCAATGTGCATTGTGCAGTGTGTTATAACTAGTTCACTTATCTGCCTGTAACCATTTCTTTCGCGGGCCATTTAACACTTTAATTTTT
>Ga0098058_1000352_pt1 | contig 15622 bp, 7 predicted proteins | sample 19_taG_FD_75061 | JGI IMG/M metagenome (GOLD analysis project Ga0098058, IMG submission 75061) | Marine viral communities from the Subarctic Pacific Ocean - 19_ETSP_OMZ_AT15317 metaG | ecosystem: Environmental > Aquatic > Marine > Oceanic | place: Pacific Ocean | collected 2015-01-19 | reverse complement strand
CTCCTTAGTCTTTTATTATCATCTAGTAAATGATTCGTATATGTAGCACCGCCCTTTTCTAAAGAGTTGATAGATAAGTCTTCCATTTTCTGAAGGAACTTTGCCATCGGAGTCTTGTAATGTTGGTTCGCTCCGTAAAACTCAGAACTAGGCTTAGTCTCTAAAGCCTCTAATATTTTATAAGCCTTATTGCATTCAAAAAATTCTGCGGCAGGAGCAGAAAGGACATAGTTCCTCCCGTAGTAGTCGGAGGCAATTTGTTGCTCTACATTATGGCTGTGCTCTTTTACATTTTCATCATAAATACCAAAAAATATATGATAACTACTTCCGTTAGGCCCTAATGGAGCGTTCCCATCCTGAGAGGTCTGGTTTTTATGGTTAGTAATTAAGCTGGTTAAGCCAACATGTGCAAGTAATTTCTCCTTTAAGCCCCCTGCCGCCCAAGAGTTAACAAAGGTTAAGGGGATTACGCTAGAGAAGCCCAGAGCGTTAAAATACCCATAGGACCTCTTCCATCCACCCCTAGTCTGAGCAGCAATTGCAGCCCTAGCGTTAAAAGCGTCCCTTAGATCTGGGGCATATTTACCCAAAGTCATGCTAGTAAAAAAATCACCGTAAGCAGATCTTCCTAATATCTTATTTCTGCCACCAGCTAAAGCTCCTAGCTTCTGACAACTAAAGAAAACCTCCGCTGTCTTTCTTTTGGTTTCTGACTTTGCAGAGGGGCCTCTATTAAAAGTAGAAGAGTAAGCTTGGGAAAAAGTGCCATCCAAACTGTTGCTGTGGCTTTTTTCATTTATGACTATGTCGGTTCCTTCATTCATAGTCATACCGTGACCTTTATCCAAAAGATCAATACCAGAAATAGCATTTTCGAATTTAGCTTGAATAGATTTATCCGACAAGTCTACAACAGATAAAGTGGGTAGCTGCTTAGTGAAATCCCAATAAAAAGAAATAGCCAAATCGTTACCCCAGTTTTGTAAGACGTCTTTAAGGGTTCCGCTATATTTTTTCGTCATATGTTGATTGTCTCTTCTTTCGGGATATCTAGATAAATCTACATTAATCTTGAAACTCCTTATAGCGCTGATCAAGTCAGAAAAACTGTAAGAGACGTCAGCTAAGTCGCAATTAGAACTAGAAAATTCCTCCTTACCTAAAACAATATATCCGCCTGACCATATACCAAACTCCGAACTTTCGTCCATCCTTTTGAGCCGGTAGTTTAAGCCCGCTATCCCGGTGGGGTTAGCGAGATACCTGAGAGTTTTTCTTTTTGATAAATTATAATCGGTGGCGCTGCAAACAGTATAAGCCACCTGAGTGCCTCCTTGCGTGATTATGTGAGACTCGGGCTTGGGGCACTTGACTAACATGTCTATCATGTGAGGTACTTCAAATTTGGATCGCTTGGTACTAAGCGTGGGGTTGCCATCTGCGTCTAACTGTTTCTCGCCTTGTGACCCAATATTGAAGTGCTCATGGATTAGACCAACAAAAATTCTATCCAATAACACAGCACCATCAGAGTAAGTTAGGTTCAGTAGTTTATTTCCTACTGATGTAGTCGTGTTATAGGAAGTTAAAAACATATTCCTAAACATAGGGCTCCCAGCAAACTTTATATCAACGGGAGAGGCTAAGTTTAAGTCGTCTTTAGTAATATCAAAATCTCTTTTGTCTACGTTGTTAGTTGAGACCTTGCTGTCTAAGGCAACGTTTACATTTAGCGTAGTCGCATCCCCATTGTAGCCTACCTGAGAGTCAGCTGAATATATTACTCCCCCGAAAGCTAAGCCCTGCTTGTTGCCTCCTATCTGAATACTCGGTACACTTACTTTATCTTTTGCCATATCCTTAAATACTTTTACACTTAACTAGTCGAGGTAAATAAATTCCCCTTACCATCAGCACTGAAAGAAAACAGTTTGTTTTTACTCTCTGGAATAAAGCTGTCGACAAAGGCGTCTATTTTATGTTGAGATTCTTTAAATTTAAAAGACTCATTTTCATAACTAGCGCCGCCTGTTCCTATTAGGCTATTTTTTGGGGCTCTAAAATAATCTATACCCGGAATCTGCCTGACCCCGTTTCTCCATACTTGCTCAAAGAAAACGTTATCTACGTTAAAAGCTTCTCCTCCGGAGTCTCCTGTGACCCTAGAAAAACTAGTAGAAGCTTGAGGTAGGAAAAGTAATTCTCCTTTGTTGTCTACTCCTATTTCCGTAGCGTCGAGAAGATAAGATGTCTTGCCGCCAGTGGAGCTTTGAGAGTATTCATGGCCAGAAAGAAGCTTCCTGCCATTTAAATACACATCCTTATTTAAATATTCTCCAGTAAAATGAACGTTGGATCCCGGATAGTCCCCAGTAAGAGAAGATCCAGAGACTATATCAAAATTAACAAAGTCATTATTTCCAAAACTATCTTCCTGACTGTTTAAAACTATTTCGTATCTGTTGTTTTTTATTCTACCTCCAACCCCAGCAGTCCCTACAGGTCCAGCACTGTTTTCGTTTATAAAATAATCACCTTTATAAACACCGTGACGATCCCCAACTTCTTTCAGATTACCCCCTACGTTGTTAAATATTTCAGACACGCTATGCAAACCAGAGACCTCTTGCTGAGCCACTCCGTTTCTGAACACTTGAATAAAGGGCTGCTTAGTTGAGGAATCAAAAGCAAGATTATCGTTCTTTAGTTGATAGCCTTGTACATCTATTTTTTCATCACTATTAGGTTTAACTGTTTCAAAGAAATATTCAGTTGTAGTATTGTAGTTAATGCTGTTTAAATATTCTGAGTGGGTGTAAATTTCTAGCATTTCTCCTGCTGCTAAAGCCTCTACAAATTTTATTTGCCCCGGAACAGCGTTCGAATTATTAACATATTCAGTTTTTTCAGTAGGAGACTCGCTTGTGTAGTAGCCTGTTATAGATCTTATGTTTCTATCTCCGGTTAAATCTACTAAAATCTCTTTGTATAGCCTACCCACTACACCAGAAAGCGCGTATACTGGGACAACGTCTCCGTCTTCGTTTTTATGATAGTCTTTATTAACAAGCTTGTAGCCAGTTGGCCCCCAGCCTGTCTGCAAACTTTGGACTTCGACTCCTGTGACTTGCTTTGTAAATCTCTCTCCTGTAATTAAACCAGCGTCGCTGTAAGATTCCAGAAAGAAGCTCTCTGCAATCGTATTTCTGCTTACCTCAGAAACATATTCGTGAAACAAACCTATTGTATTTACATAACCAGAGAAACCCGTATAAAAATCGCTATAAGCATTGCCATGAGCAAACCCTCCCCAAAAAAGCTCTTCTGATTCCGTATAGTTATTCAAAGGAGATTTAATCGAGGCCGTTTCCTCGTTAGGCTTATGCAAAGAAACCTCAATCATGTTTGGTGTTTTTGACACGGACACTAAATTTAATTTTTTTAAATGGGTTGGTAAGGTTTCACTATGTCTATGCCTGTTGTTCCCATCTACCCCAGTAATATATTCGTAGTAAAGTCTGTTCGACCCATTTATGCCCACGTTGAGGCCGGAGGCGCAGTTAACGCCCGTCATGCTAGACACTAGAACTTGAGATAAACTTGGGTTCTCGGCACTATAATTTCCTGAGAAGTCTAAAAAGCATGTCCAAGACCCTCCCGTAATCCTATGAGCACTCATCAGGGAAGACTTCCCGTTAAAATTTCCGCTCCCAGTTATGGACGGGGATTCACTATTAATCAACGCAGGATAGTCGTCTCCATTTATAAAAAAGTTACCGTCTCCACTATTGTAGAGCTGATTACCTGAGTCATGGAGCTGATTGAGAATAACATAAGTATCTAAGTCGTTGGAAGAACCACTAGTTAGTATATAAAAATGATTCCTATCGTTGGCGTCAAGAGTATCAACGGAGCCGCTTAAATTATAATAGGCAGACAAGGCCCCTGTCTCAAGGCCCGCCTTTTGAACATAATCAAGTAATACTCCTTCTTTCATCCCTAGTTATCCAACCTATTCAATTCTATTGTCGTTGTTGCCTTTTCTTGGCTAAAGCTCCTATTATATGTTATAGATGATTGTTCTTTGTTTTCTACTTTATTTTGGTTGTCTAATCTTATCACGTCGCCATCTAAAAACGAGTCTTTCAAGTAGTTACTCACTGATCTTGCTTCTTCCCTAGCTGCGTCATAAGAAGTCTCGTCTCTTTCGTCAGCAACCGCAGAGGTGTTAACTGAGATCGTTTCTCTTTTAGACCCTAGATTGAGATCATATATTAAGTAGTGCCCATTTTCCAAGCAAGAAGGAACAGAGCTGTATTGCTGAATAGCAGGGACAATAGACAAACTGTAGTTTAACGTCCTTAACTGGCTGTTCTCAGGGAAATCTTGGTCAGAAAAAGTGGCTTGATACTGTATAGTTCCATCAAATTCATTCTGAGTAACCGATATGTTCTGAGGCCTAGGCGCTAGAAGATATTGAGTTCTAGTAGGATACATTTTGTAATACAGAAGCTGGGCTTCGTCTCTAATTTTTTTAGAATAATTAGCAAGTATGATATCAAGTAATAATTTATTGTCTCTATTCTTCTTTATTAATGAGCCTCTGGTCCTTATTGCTCCACCGCATGTCACCTCTATTATATCTGTAATATTATTGTGATCAAAAGATATAGTATAATCAAAGTAAGATTGCGCGTTCTTTATCTTTGCCTTGCTAAAGAGTTGATTATTGTCAAAGCTTACTTGAAATTCTATTGTCCTTGCTTCTTCATTTGGGCTCATAGAAAAAGAAACAGGTTCTCTGTGTAAATCGTCATTACGTTCAGTGGCTGCGCTCCTGCTGCCATCCGTTCCTTTTATGTGTCTTTTGTAGGCTTTGTTAACTAAATCATAAAAGTTTCTATTTTTGAAATCCGTTTTTATGTTATCCCAAGTAACCGAGCTGTCCTTGCTGCCCACAACACTACCAGACAGATCCATTGTTATAAAGTCACCACCTTGTTCCTCGCTTATAGCAATACCATAAGATAACAATATATTAGCAGTCTGCATTGTTGGCAAACTAGCCTCTTCCTCTTTAGTTTTGCTTGACTCATTAGAAACAAAAGAATAATTTTCTGTTATAGAGTACGAACCACCAAATCTATCTATGTTCTCGCTTTGACTATTTAATATTAGAGCGCTTCCGGGGTGGGCATTCTGTATAATGCTATTAGTGACTTGCTTTGACGTACCCTTCCTCCCGTTAACAAAAGCTCTGGCTTTAATAAACCCATCAGGTTTCTCATTACTTGTATTGTAGCCAGTAGCAGCTATTGTATGAGTAGCAGAGACTACGCCCCCTTGACTTTCTGAGTAGTCCCATGAGTCAGTAGGATTTATGACACCATAATTCGCAGTTAAAAAATCTTTATCATTTTTATAACCAGATAAAGATATGCTGTAACCAACAAGACCTACGTAATCTTCACTATCAAATCTCACATCATCTACCGTGCAATTCTTTAAAGTAAAGTCTGTGCCATGTCCTATCACTTTGAAATCTTGATAGTTTTTTTGAAGCGCTCCTGCAAAAGCTTTAACGATTTTATCCCTTTTATTTTGTAACGCTAGGTAGTTATTTCCTGACAACTCTTGAGGAGATTCTCTCTTGGGTAACAGAGCTATTTGTCCAGTTAAAGAAATACTTACTTTTGTAGCCCATAGATCTCCTCCTATATATTCATTAGAAAAGGTTTTAGAGACATAAGGGGTAGGTACAGGAAACTGAAAGGCTCCGTATTGTACTATGACATCCTGTTTATAGTTCCCCATGTGTTAATATTCCAGAGCTTCAGCTGCGACACCCTTCTTATCCACAAAACTCATGTCAGCCGAGTAGCTAAGATTATAGTCAGAACCAAAATTATAACTCATGCCATTTAGATACCAAGACAATTCATCTTTTCCGGCCTGTAGAGACGTAACAAAAGCGGAGGTTTGAGTCTCGTTTTTCAAACTAGTCAGAACGCTGTCTGATGCAGTTTTCAAATAGTTAGTGTGACTACTATTTATTAAGTTAGAGCTGGGGTTTCTTTTAAAAACGCAATTCATTGATACGCTTTTAGTTCCTTCTGTGCTTTGATTTGAGTCGTAGTTTGTCTCTTTAACATTTGGAGCTACTACGGAAGACCTCATAGCGACAGGCATCTTATAATCATCTGTTTTTTCCAGCCTTCTAACATAAGTTTCATTTCTTAAAGTAGGATCGTCGGAATAAGTAAAGCTGTACGAAGTCTCGACTCCGTAAGCAGGGAAAGATATGTTAGACGCGGTTAGATTTTTAGGATAAGTTAAGTTTGAAGTTGACGAATCTACTCTAACTGACTCAAATAAAGGCTTTATCCTTGCTATTACATCATCAGAGGCAGCGAATTTATCGTACAAGGTCTTAGGATCGTATTCTGAATTTTTACTTTCTTCATATGGCCTTATAGTACCAGATTCAGTCAGAGAAGTAATATTACTGGCTTGCCTTGACGCCTGTATAGTATATTCAAAAATTGCGTCTGCATGCATACGTGGGTTGTTTGTGAACGAGATAGTGTACGATATTTGTCCTCCGGTTCTATTTATGTTTCTACCAAAAGAGATAAGCTTATCCTTTAGGTCATCGGCGTTATTCCACTCTTGATCTCCGGGAACCCAGCTTGGAGGGTCTTTTATAAACGTTGCAAATGTAGCCTGACATCTATCATAAGCTCCTGCTTTAATCGACACAAGTCCTGTATATGCATTTTCATAAGTGTCTTGACCTTTGTCTGTTGTAGTCTCTATGTTTTCAACGCTTCTTCCTTGAATTACTCCACTCTCAGTAACAGAAACGGAGCCTTCTCCTCCTGTTTGTACGGAATGAGTAAAACTAGCTGACCATTTTTCATCTTTTTGACTAGATTTATATACTCCATTCTTAGAGCTTATTGTGCGGGTTATTGAATATCTATTATTTAAAGAGTCGTAAGATTCAGAAAACAAACCACTGCCTTTAACTATTCTTGAAAAATCGGCGTACCTGCTATCTATATAGCCTACTTTAGCCATGGCATTGCCAGTCAAATTAAAAGCCTTTAAAGCTAGCTCTTTTGCTTTTGCCACTAGATCTACCTCAGTTTCACTATTCTGCCTAAGAGCAAAGGTTATATTTTGAGTAAAGTTATGTTCATAATTGTCATTAATAGAAAAGCTAAAGTTTTCCCCAAAAGATGAAAAGTACTGAGCATAATCTTTTTTCAAAAATAATGGAGAATCTTTATATATATCTGGGTCGGTTAGCTTTAGATCCCCTGTTTGATCAAAGGCTTCATAAAATTCTAAATTTATGTTGACTTTTAATAAATTTATATGATTGTTTAGAGAAGCTGAACTAGTTGGAAATTCATAAGATAATATTTTTACATCACTTATTATTTGCCCTCCTATGCTGATGTTCGTAACAAAGCCGCTAGACAGTATTTCATCAAGATGAGCTCTTTCTTCTTTATCTACTTTTCCAAAGTTAGTAGACTCTATGTTATTGCCCGGATATATAAAAGCGGTGATAGACAAAGAGACCGTTCTGCCATACTGGTAAATACCGCCATCTATATAGTTGGCGGTTTGAGAAAAGTCTAAGACTTCAGCGTTTGTTAGATTAATAGTCGACATTAGTAACCTTGTCCTGCTGGTATGTTTCCTTGAGCGATAGCTTGACGTAATCTTGGATCATATCTGCCTGCGTAGTGCATCATCTGCATCATCCTGCGTTGCTGCTCTCTATCTCCTTGCATATTAATTCCGTTAACATATACATTTGTAGTGTTATTATTTTGGTTGCTCTGCGACATTCTAGAAGCGTTTGCTCTATATGTTCCCACATCTTGCCTACCCCGTGCGCCCCTTCCGCTGTATTCATAATACATGGCAGCTTCTTTTCCCCATACTCCCCATGCATCTTGATCCTGCTTATTTCCCCTTACGGCTCCTCCATACCCCTGCAATCCGGCAAATTCTCTTCCTGCCCCTTTTGTTAATTGAAAACGGCTATTCGTCATATATTGCTCACCCTCACTCGCTTGCTGTGCAGCTATCATTTCTTGGTTACCCATTGCTATTGTATTATTCTGGGCGGCTCCTAGTAGATTGTTTAGTTCTTTCATCGTGCCGGTTAAAGACTCTAGACCTTTATTGTTTCTATCTATAGGATTGCCTGACTTAAATAATTCCGCAGCTTGCTCTTTTGCTGTCGATCTCATATCTTTTCGCTCATGCCCATGCCAAATCTTTTATTCATGACGCGTATATCTGCGAGTTTGACTTGAGCAGCGCTTCTTCTTCCTTGAGCTACCATATGCTCAGGCAACTTGCCGCCCATCAATTCCTGCAGACCAGCAAGTCTGTTAGCGTTACCTCTGTTAAAACCTGTTCTGCTTCCAGCTCTAGCGCCTACTCCCATTGCCATTTCTCCACTAGTAATTTGATTAATTACTCCATTTAAAGAACTTGGATCCAGAATAGCTTTGCTTCCACCAAAAGACTTAAGTCTCTGCTGTTGTCTCGCGGCAGCTTTCTGAGCCATTGCAATTGCCCTTGTCTCGTAGACTTGTTTTTGATTTTCTTTAAATAGCAATCTACTTGTTCCGTTCAAAGCCTCTAGTTGATTAGCAAGATTCTCAAGAGACGTCTGCTCCTTACCTGTAGCTTGCTCAGCCGCGGCCCTGAGTTGTTCTGTTTGCCTTTCTACAGCCTGAGTATTCATTGAGCCCACGCCACCAGACGCAGCTGACCTTAGAGTTTGTTGGACTGATTGACCGAGAGATGTCCCTGCGAGCTGAGTACCGCCAAAGGCTTTGTTTGTTGCGCTAATAGCGCTTCCAAATTTTTCTGAAGATCCCTGCAACTGCGTTGCTATTTTAGTTCTAGCGCCTAATTCTATTTTTCCGGTAGCATTTAAGAACGCTCCTGCCGCCTGACTGCTGATTTTTATAGTTTCTTTTCTTATCTTTTGCTCTAGTTGCAAGGCGTCTTTTTGCTCTTGTATTGCCATGGTTGCTTCACGAGTCTTTTTAATCAAAGCTTCTCTTACAGGAGCCATAGCTTTATCCTCTTGAGCTAACTTACGTCTTTGTAGAAGCTCGTCAAGCACACCTTGAGCCATTTGTCTGGCAGCGTAATCTCCCTCTTCCATAGCTTTTGTAAGGGAGTCTATTACCATTGGATCCAAACCAATACCTCCCAGCGCATCACCAACTTCCCGTATAGATTTTTCACTACTATCCGCCCTAGAAAGAGCTTCCGTAGCGCTTAATAGTTTGCCAGAACCCAGCGCATTGATGTCTGTGTCGCTGACTGTGCTAAGAGCTGTCCTGCCGACTCCGCGAGTTGTCCTCAAGTCTCTCTCTTCTTTTCTTTTGGCTGTAGCTGCGCTATCAAAGAGTCCAGTACCAGTAATAGAAAAGTCGCTCTTTCTTATCTCTCTTGTGGCTGTGGCTACGTCAACTCTAGTTTGAGCATTTCGTTTTGCATCTTGCTGCTGCTCTACACCTTTCTGAACCACGGCTTGTATTTGGGACGGGTCGACCATACTCTGTATTTGGGTTCTAATATTTGCAGGTAAGTCTTGGGCCGCTTTTGCCATCTCTTTTTGAGCCTGCATTACTTGCCCCATAGTAGCGTTAGAATCGTGAAACACTTTAGAGGCCTGCTCTGCAGAGTCACCAAATTTAGTTAAAGCCCCTATATTCTTTTCGGCTTCTTCGCTGACTTTTTTGAAAGCGGAACTAGCGTCTTTCAATTCGTTGAAAGAACTGTTAAAAGTTTCATTCGCTAATGTGCTTACGCCCTGATAAGCTGCAACCCCCATTGCGGCAACGCCTAGAGGCCCCATGCCCTTAACGCCTGATTTGATCCCTCTACCCGCACTCATGATCCCTCTACCCGCCGCTCTCCCTCCACGTGCGATACCTCTTCCCGTAGCGCCAATTGCGCCTCCTAGTTTACTAGGCGTTGAAATAAATTGACCAGCTGCTCTACTCGCCCCGCCAGTGGCAGAATACGGATTACTCGCCCCTTGCAAATATGCCCCTCCCCCACTAAACCAACCCGCTTTTTTGTTCGTCCACGCTCTTGTGCCTCCCCTTAAACCCGGATCACTAATCCTACCTGAGCCCGGGCCTAAATAACTAGTCGGCATTGCAGCTGTAGCCGGGTGCAGTGCTCTTGGCCCTGCAGGCCCCCCAGCAAACAACTTCTTACTACCCATAGCATCAAGCTTAGGAAACATTCCACCCATCATGCCGCCCATCATGACAGTCATCACAGCACTTTCTAATGCACCTAATCCAGATATTAGCTTATGATTCTCCGATGTCTCAGTGTCTACAGAGTTCCTTAATAGGGAGATTCCTGTACTTAAACCCATCATGATGGCGCTCATCTTCATCATCTGGGCCGTACTCTTATTCATCGCTTTCTCCGCTTTTTTATCCCCAGCGGACATGTCTTCTGCAAAATTAGGAATACCAGCTCTCTTGGGGTTCGCTCCACCAGCAAAACTTCTACGTATGCCCTGAGAAAGGCCTCTAGGTTCGTCCCTAGTATTCCAGACGCCCAAACCCATAGGGTTCACACCTGAAGCAAGGGAGGGGCTGGACCCGACTCTTATTCTGTTCGCTGGGACACCGGCAGACTTCTCCCGCATGACTGCGTTATGTAGAGCACTAAAGTTGGGTATGTACCCTCCAGCTTTACCCTTCTTCTTCTTAGCTATTGTAGGATAATTCTGAGCGAAGTTTGACATCTGCTTGGCTAATTTACTCGAACCTATTGGACTGCCAGTAGTTTTATCTATCAAAGAATTAAACATTTTGTTCCCCAAGCTGTTCATAGCTTCCAAAGAGAACGACCTCTTAGCGTCGGCCCTTCTTAGTCCCGAAGAAAAACCAAACTTTTTCGCAAAGTTTTTATTAACGTTCGAAGTTTCCTCGAAATCCCATACAGCAGAAGAGCTTCCACCTAGGCCTGATTCAAACGCTTTAGCATTTTTAGTTAAGGCATTTATAGTTTGCTCAAAAATCAAACCTTCTGCAGAAGGATCGAAAAGATGCTTACCACTCCTTTTTATATTAGCGGAGGTTATTTTGGGGGCATCATCCATTAAACCCATAGATTTGGAAAAATCATTTGCTAAATTTCGTAAAGGATGAGAGAAGTATTTTCTAACCTTGTCTCCAAAGCTAGTTTTCTGATCCTTCAATTGTCCCTCAAAAGACCTATAGGAAAAGTTATCGAAGGTAACATGAGGAGGCATGCCTTTCCTATTTTTAAGGTTTGTTATTTGGCTCGTAGCAGCCTTCAGTGGGGCTGCTTTCTTTGTGTCGCCGAATAATCCCAATACCCCGTATTTTCTATCAGCATTAAACACGGGCATCGTTGGTACCGCATCGGCTTTATTTTTTGCCATCTGTGCTGAACTTACGTAGCCAGCATCTTTAGCTTGTTTTGCAGATATGTAGTTTTTGTCTCCCGGCTTTAGATTCATTCTTGCCCCAATTTGATGCCTAGACAACGTTTTGCCACCTACACTAAAAGAAGCAAAGTTAGGAACATAGCCTCCGGATAGAGCACCTATGAAATCGTCATAAGCCGGGGTGCCCTTAGGAGGAATAACCGCCGTAGCCTTTTTGCCTTTAGTGTTAGTGAAGTCAACTACTTTTTCGTGACCATTAGTGAAAGCGGAAAATGCCCCACCTCTCCCGTTATGAATAGTATCTCTTCTTACTTTGGGATTAGATAACTGAGCACCTGAATAGCCACCCATCATCATGCCCATAACTTCATCATCTCTAGCAAAGTTAGGAACGAACCCACCACTTTTACCCTTTGGTCTTCGACCAAATTTTCTTGTTCCACCTGTAGTAGCACCAAAGTCGGCAGAATAAGCTACTCCACTTTTGGTTAGGGAGGAAGCTATTGTATTAGCTACTTGAAGTTGTCTTTCTAAAGCTCCAGTTTGTTGATTAATTTTATTTAATACAAGTTGATGAGCGTCCTCAACAGTCATAGTTCCATTCTTAATTTTATTCATTAAGTCCGGATTCTCGCTAAGGACACTGAAAATTTGTTTTTGTAAATTGAGTTGGGTTTGAAAGTTTTTATTTAAACCTGTTAAAGTCTTAAAAGCGTCAGCAGCAAAAGTGGCAAGAGTAGCAAAAGTTTTAAACAATACTCCTCCTATAATAACCAAGCCCGGGCCACCTATAAACTTACCGATAGCCTGAAACACGCTCTTCCCTATCAACTGTCCAGTTTTCGCCAAGTCGCCATCACCAGCAGCCGACTCAAAAGTCTTGTTTATTGCTCCAAATATATTCTCCATAGCTGGAGCTAGAGTTAAAGTGCCAAGCTCCGCAGCCGCTTCTTTAAAGGTATTTAAAGTCTTTTGAAATTGTGCAGCTAAAGTTTGATTCAACTCTTCATTCCTCCTGATAGCTTGGTCAGAGGATCCAATAGAAATTCCCAAAGCTCTATTGTAGATAGATTGTTCTCTACTTAGATCACTTAAGGCGGCTTTCAAAACGTTGACTTGGAAAACACCACCAACAAGCTCTGAGATTTGAGCTCTTTGGGATTGGCTCAAGTTATCAAACTGTTTGGCTAAGTTCTCTAACACCTTCATCGCAGGTAAAGCCTCACCTTCTAAACCTTTTACGGCGACGCCTAAACTTTCCAGTTGCTTTATAACCCTAGGTCTCTGTATTCTGGTAAAGATAGTCTTGAAGCTGTTACCAATCACAGCGCCACCTCTAGCGGTTTTTTGCTGAGCTGTGGTTACGATAGCTAACAATTGATCTAAGTCAACGCCAGCAGCAACAGCCGCAGAACCTACACGACCTAAAGCCTTAGCTAAATCTTCTGAACTTACAGCAAACGCAGCATCAACATTAGCGAGCTTATTAATAATAGCCGTACTATCTAATCCTACTCTTGTAAAAGTATTTAAGGCAGCAGTCAGAGCGTTAACAGCCGCCGCTGCATCCAGACCGGATAACCTAGCCAATATCAGAGCGTCTCTGGTTCTCTTAAGGGTTTCGACTGTACCTAAACCCTGCCTAGCTAATTCGGTGGCAGCTTCAGCAGCTACGCTAAAAGCTTGACCAGTGTCAGAAGCTATTTTAAATAACTCTGATCCGAATTTCTTGAGGTTGCCTGAGGTAGCCTGAAGTATTACATTAATGTCTTTTAGAGATTTTTGTACCTCTATGGCAGCTTTGACAGTTGCTGTGAAAGCTTTCTTAACAGCCAATATTGCTCCGGCTGAAGCGCCGAAAGCCAAGACGCGGGCGTTAGAAGCGTCTAATGATTTCTCAAACTCACCTAGTTGACCATTGATTCTACCAAGGGGCCTAAAACCCTTAGTATTCAAGGCTAGGTCGATATTAATTCTGGTAGATCCTGCAGTAGCCATAGTTCCTTAAACCTTATAACTTCTAAGTTATTACACTTTAAAATAGGCTACAATCCATGCATCTTTAATATTTCCTCAAATTCCATTGATCCTCCATGTTTTTTTATTTCTTTGTTAAGGTTCATCACTCCCTCTTCCCCGCTTTCCATAGACTTTATCTCGTCTTTATTTGCGCCAATCAAAGTCTTGCCTCCGGCTTCACCTTTGTCTTCCATGGAGTTTTTAGCATCAGCAGTCTTACTTTGTAGCTCAAACCACTCTATAATCTTGTCTGGAGTTTTATAATAGTCCTCTGGCGGACTTTTATGGTTAGACATTAAGCTCTTGAAGTACTTAGCTTGAGACATTAAAGCTACCTGAAAGTTAGTAAGGCTTAAGATAGATTTGCCAAAAAAATTGTAAGGGTTATCGTCACAAAGCACGTAGACATTCATAAAGAAAGGACAAACAGCTACTCTTCTTAGCTCATCGCCAGCAAACTTTCTGGAAACCATCTCTCCATACATAGCCAAAGCCTCATTAACCTCTGTCTGGGCTAGGTAATCAAACTCTTCTTCCGAGTAAAATAATTGCTTGAGATCTCTGTCTTTAAAAAAAGAGCTTTGTATAGTCATTTCACTAATTTTTTTATTAGCAAAACTTTCTGCTGTCATCCCAATATTATCCGTTCTTTCTCGTGATAATATATATAGCTCGTCAGAAAGGGGTTTGATCTCCGCTTCTAACTGAGATAATTGGGCCTTAACTATTAACTTGTGTTTTGTATTTTTTAGATTTGATAGCTTGTCTTCAAGGCTTTCGATCTTATCTTCTTTTTTTTTAGACCATATCCCCTCTTCTATAAGAAACTCTATAGACTCATCTTCGGTTTTCAGGCCTCTTTCTTTTCCCAAAAAAAGATAGTCTTGATACTTCCTTTCGGACTGACCTGTCTCTAGGTCATTTAAGTGCTTGATGTATATTTTTTTCTTATTAGATTTGAACCTCTCTTCAGAGTAGCCAAATATTATATCTCTGTACAGATTCTTATATCTGAGGTAGATGTTTTTAGGGTCATTCACTCTCCTTACCCTCAGCAGGATCTTCCGTCTCTTCTGGCTCCTCTGGCTCCTCTGGTTCCTCCTCCGCTACCTTGGTATCCTTTTCTGGTTTAAATGGCTCTATGGGCACCTCAAGGCCCGCTAAGAGCTTAATCTTATCCTCATATACCTCTTGAAGGGTGTCATCTTTCCTAACTTCCTCCCGAATATACTCTAACGACTTATCTACTCTCTCAAAATCTTCAAAAGTCTTACAGTTTCCACCGTTCCATGCAGCTAAAAGATATCCAGATTTTTCGATGGTCTCGGCCTCAAAATGAATATATCTATCTTCTTCTGCTTCTATACGCTCTTCAACGAGTTCGTAGGCTTCGGTCTTTTGCTCGAAATTCTTACCAGCAAATAAGGCATGTAGTCGTCTATTCCACCCTTCTTGTCATTTTTAAATTTTATATAAGTTAGATGCAACAACCACCACATATTAGTCAGTCTAGCTGCCCTAGCTTCAGAAGTGTGTTCATATAAGGCCTCCGCTGTGACTTGGTACTTTTCAAGCTCCGCTTTAAGGTCTTCCATTTCTTCCACTAATACACCCAGTCTCTTTTGCCTTTCTTCGTCTGATATATCCTTATCATCTTGTAAATTTAATTGGACTACTTGAAACTCTTTTTCTTTAAGTAGCAGCTCTCCATATTTCTCGTTAAAATCCTTCTGCTCTTCTTCGCTTAATCCTCCCCCGTCATTCTTATATCTCTTGTTGATCATGGCCCGTGTCAAGAGGCCAGCCTTAACTCCTTCTGAGACCTTGACAGAGTAGAACAGGTTACACTCGTCGAACATCTTTCTGGTTGGTCTCTTTAGGAATATATCTATGTCTTCTAGGACATCTTTTTCTCGAGTGATAGTAATAGAGTTGCCCTTCTCGTCCTTAGACTCTTCCTCTACCTTCTTTTTATATTTCCTAGGGACCTTAAAAGTATAAAGCCACTTTTTTGTGTTTATTTTTTCTTCCCCCCTTTTCTTTTAATGTTTTATCCACAAATTCTAATGCTTTTTCTATCTCTCTAACACAGTCATTACCAGAATCTAAAATTCTTTT
>Ga0098058_1000351_pt1 | contig 15658 bp, 16 predicted proteins | sample 19_taG_FD_75061 | JGI IMG/M metagenome (GOLD analysis project Ga0098058, IMG submission 75061) | Marine viral communities from the Subarctic Pacific Ocean - 19_ETSP_OMZ_AT15317 metaG | ecosystem: Environmental > Aquatic > Marine > Oceanic | place: Pacific Ocean | collected 2015-01-19 | reverse complement strand
GTTAACAACGGACGCCAACGGAAACTCCCTGTTGGCACTGTTGTAGAGGTTCATCTCATCAAAGATGGAGACTACGGCCCATATGCTCGGTCTTTTGTCGAGGGGGCGGCTCTTGATGAGCAGCCAATTTTCTTGGGCCTCAAACATATTGATTATGTCGCGGATGTCTCACCTGAACGGAAGGCAGAAATTGGAGCTGACAGGGCGGCGTATCTGGAAGCACGTAGCCTAGAACAGGCAGAGAAAATCAACCTCGGGGTTTGCGAATTCTCGGAATCCGGTAAAGCACTACGTGCGAATGTAGCAATACGACGAAGCGCCGTGCATCAGGTCAGGCACCGGACAACATTTTTTCCCAAGAGTTTGTGTGAAGAAGTTAACGGGGAATGGCACACGCCTGTTTGGCTGGCAAAAGAAAAGGCGGCTGATGTTGTCTATTATTGGGTCACTAATAGAGGGCGCAAAAGCCTCATGAGTTTTGAAAAGCTATCCATAACCTGTACATTCTCGGGCGGCACCAGCCTTCAAGTGGATATCCCTGCCCTGCACGGAGCGCACAACCGATACTACAACCGTAGGTAAACATGTGTGGAAACACGGTGCAATGGTTTGAAGGCGAAGAAAAAGAACACTGGGAGAAAGAAATATGGCGATGACACCGGAAGGCAAGGTCAAGAAAAAAGTAGTCGCAGTTCTGAAAGAATTTGATACATACTACTTCTACCCGCGTACGGGCGGCTACGGGAGAAGCGGTGTGCCAGACATAGTAGGTTGTTATCACGGGAGATTTTTTGGCATAGAATGCAAGGCGGGAGACAATAAGCCTACCCCGCTCCAGCAGAAAAATTTAGATGATATTTCCAAGCGGGGCGGTCTCGTGTTAGTTATCAATGAGACCAATATCGATGAGGTTCGAAGATGCCTCATACGTATCTGGCAAGACGCTAAGCGGTGAGAGGCGTAATTATCCGCCGCAGTAAGGGCGATCTTCAATTTGTCCTTTCGTTGGAAACTGTGACCTTACCGTGGAGACACGTTAAATCTAGCCCTCCTGTGTTCGACTACTGATACTAGTCGGGCAGGGGGGCGGTCCTAACAACCTAACCTTGGAGACGCACTATGCGAGACGGACAAGACATTATAACTATTGATGGCGTGGGCTATGACTTCGAAGAGATGGACCCCGCGGCACAGTATGCTGTTAAGCAAATTCGTGATTTGAATAGGAAATACGCGGAAGCACAATTCCACATCAGTCAGCTAGCCGCTGCACGGCAGTTTTTTACTGACACCCTTTTAACTTATTTGAAGGAGATGAAAGACCCCGATCAACTCGAACTACCCCTGAATGAAACACAACATAAGAAGGTATGATATCATGAAGAAAATAAATAAACGTGGGCAGATAATGAACTACCTACAAAAACACCCTGATGGTGACGTGCACGAAATAGCGAAGAAAGTTAAGTGCAGTTCGAAGTATGTTTACCTTGTGCGCTCTGAAATTTTCGGACCGAAGAAAGGCGCCAAGCAAGTCGGGGATGGGTTAGACCGGGAAACCTCTCCTGTTGATGGCGAGGGCTTTTTGCTCACTAGCATTACAGATTCGATACAGGAGAGGTATAAACGCTGCTCTTCTCTGCTTGAGGAGCGTGGGGAACAATATGGAGTGCCGGAAGCAAATATTGTCAGGACCGCCATCATGGCAACGGCTTTGCTTGAGGCTTCGGTGAAACCCTCTCACATTTGTTTCATATTGGCCTGTATGAAGATATGCCGTTCAAATCAGACACCGGGAATTACAGACCATGGCGATGACGGGGTTAATTACTTATCGCTTGCTTTTGAGTTTCGAGCCCGTAATCAGTAGTTTAGGAGCGAATGATGGATTTCATAACACTGGACTTTGAGACGTACTACGACAAGGAGTTTTCTCTAAAGAAGATAACAACAGAAGAGTACGTACGAGATCCTAGATTCGAAGTGATTGGCGTTGGTATTAAATTTAATCAGGAGGCTACGGAGTGGGCCAGTGGAACATCGGAGCAACTTCTTAAATACCTGCGTCAATTTCCTTGGGAAAACGCTATGTTGGTTTGCCATAATACCATGTTCGATGGCGCTATCCTTGCTTGGCATTTTGGCATCCACCCTCGCGTTTACGCTGATACTATGTGCATTGCCCGTGCTGTCCATGGGGTTGAGACTAGTGCAAGTCTCCAAGCGGTCAGCGAAAAATACGGAGTTGGTAAAAAAGGCACAGAAGTAGTACGTGCGTTGGGGAAGCACCGAGAAGATTTTACCAGCGAAGAACTATCCCGATATGGTGACTACTGCGTCAATGACGTAGATCTTACTTTTAAGCTGTTCACGAAAATGGCGAAAGATTTCCCCCGCTCAGAAATGAAGCTGATCGACCTGACGTTACGGATGTTTATCCAGCCCGCCTTGGACTTAGATCTTGGGTTGTTGGAACAACATCTTATAGAAACACGTGACCGTAAGGATGCTTTGTTAGAGGCCGCCGGAGTCACCAAAGAAGAGCTAATGAGTAATCCAAAGTTTGCGGAAGTTTTGCGATCTCTTGGGGTTACCCCACCGACAAAGATAAGTCTTACTACTGGCAAGGAAGCTCTCGCCTTCGCCAAGACTGACGAGGGGTTTCTGGCGTTAGCAGAGCATGATAACGAGCAGGTACAAGCGTTAGTTGCGGCGAGGATGGGTACGAAGTCTACTTTGGAGGAAACGCGGACGCAACGATTTATCGACATATCCAAACGCGGTTTGCTGCCCGTGCCTGTCAGATACTACGCCGCACATACTGGTAGATGGGGCGGGGATGACAAGATCAATCTGCAAAACCTACCCAGTCGTGGTGCTAATGGTAAGAAGCTAAAGAACAGTATCATATCCCCGGCAGGACATACCCTGATAGATGCTGACTCGGCGCAGATTGAGGCGCGGGTACTCGCATGGCTTGCGGAACAGACTGAGCTAACCAAGTCGTTTGCCAAAGGAGAAGATGTTTACGTAAAGATGGCTTCTCACATCTACGACGCCCCCGAAGAAAAAATCACTAAAGAACAACGGTTTGTTGGCAAGACCACCATCCTTGGTGCAGGGTATGGCATGGGTGCGCCAAAATTTGCGGCCCAGCTAAAAAATTTCGGTGTTGATATGGACATCGGGGAAGCACGGAGGGTCATCAAGATCTACCGTGATACCAACTGGAAGATAAACAAGTTATGGCGTGATGCTCACCGCTCCCTGGTGGGGCTGACCAAAAATGAAAAAACCGAACTGGGGGTGGGGGGTGTTCTTGAGATCGTACCGGAGGAAACTGCGATACGACTACCCTCTGGGTTACTGTTGCGTTATGATGATCTGCAATTCGAACAAGTGGATGAAAACGTTACGTTCACGTACAAAACAAGGAAAGGACGTACCGATATTTATGGGGGGAAAGTCATAGAGAATGTCTGTCAGGCCGTGGCGCGTTGCATCATCGGTGAGCAGATGCTAAAAATTGCCAAGAAGTACCGTGTCGTTCTCACAGTGCATGACTCTGTAGTGTGTTGTGTCAAGGATGAAGAGGTCGATGAGGCACAGGTATTCATCGAACAATGTATGCGTTGGACGCCCGCTTGGGCCAAGGGTCTACCTATCAACTGCGAATCCGGTACCGGAAAATCTTATGGAGAATGTGGATAATGGGAACTTTGTTTAATCAACTAGAACGCGACCCCCGAGATATCGATACGGATGATATACACGCGGTATATTCATGGCTAACTCATATACGCCTGAAATTATTGGAAGGTGAAGATGGCGGGATTATGCTTAATAGCCCTGCTGCTATGTCAAGTGCTACGCTGACGCTGGAGGTTATGAAGTACCTACAGTTAAAACGTATAGGTGACCTTATGACACGCGATGGTGACGTTAGAGATGAGCAACTACACGGTATGGGGTTAATACTGCAAGATATAGCAGCTTCTTTACAGGAGAATGTGGATGACAAAAGAAATTGATGTAGACAAAGAAATTAACGATGAGTGGGATAAACTTCGCGCATATATTAAGGAGAATTATCCCGATGATTTTAATAAGATACTTCGTATGTGTGACGAATATGGTTTGCTCCCAAAACAGTTATTCGAACAGGGATACCGTAGTGGGTTTAATTATGTATCCAATATGGTTACAGATTCTCTAGTCGACGAGAACTTTACGGAAGTGGTGGAGGTCTCACCGGGGGAGTTCATTAAGAAGAAGAATATACATTGAGCATTAAACCGTGGTCATTCAGTAGGATCAAGGCATTCGAGCAATGCCCGAAGCAATTCTATCATATGAAGGTTGCCAAGGATTACTCCGAATCCGTAACAGACGCTATGCTGTATGGTACGGTGTTCCATACAGCCGCAGAAGAGTACATGCGCGATAACGAACCGTTACCTGCCAAGTTTAGCTATGCTAAGGGCCCTCTGGATGCGCTAAGAGCCAAACGTGGTAAGAAGTTATGTGAAGTTAAGATGGGGTTAACGGAGGCGTTAGACCCATGTGATTTCTCTGCTGAAAATGTTTGGTGGCGCGGCATAGCAGATTTGGTTATCCTAGATTCGGATACTGCTTGGGTGGTCGATTATAAAACTGGCAAGAACACTCGATATGCAGACAAAGGGCAGTTAGAATTGATGGCTTTGGCAGTATTCGCCCATTTTCCCGACGTTGAGACCATCAGAGCAGGGTTGTTATTTGTGGTATCCAGAGACCTCATCAGGGATACTTATTTACGCGACATGATGCCAGTTCTATGGGATAAATGGTTGGGCAATTATAAACGTATGGAGACGGCCCATGCCAACAACATTTGGAACGCTCACCCTAGCGGATTGTGCAAGCGGCACTGCGCGGTGTTGGAGTGTGTGCACAATGGGAGTAACTGATGGCTTATACTAAAAGCCCAAGACCATACGCGCATGAATATCAGTTGCAAAAAGCGCAGATTAAGAAGGAGGGAGGCGTAAAGAAATCTACGCGGCACAGGGCGCGTATGGAGCGTCAACGAGCCAGACGCAAGTATGATAAAAAAGGTATTAGTCGTAAAGGTAAAGATATAGGCCACAGAAAGGCTTTAGCCGGGGGCGGGTCAAACAAAGACGGTACGCGGTTAGAAAGCCCCGGCGCAAATCGTAGTCGAAATGGTAAAAGTAAGAGGTCTACATGAATGATGACAACGTAATCTATGCTGATTTTACACATGACCCCGAAGAAGGACATTATTTTGTTGTGGATAGGGAGGACGGTGTCTTGCACTATCTGGGGGATTTTGGGGGTGGAGAAGAAGGTTTTGTTGATGCCGCCAAGGTCGCCGCCGTAAGAGGTATTGAACCCGTAATGATAATCAATGAGGCTATAGCAAACCAATGGGGGGAATGCATTGTTGAGCGTTATATACTTGGTCCTGCATAAGGGTGGTGCGTCTAAATATTGTTGCCTATCGTGATATGCCAGAATATGAAGTTTTAGGTGTCAATGAGCGTGGCGCGTGGACAGAAACATTTTGCGCACAATGGCTTATAGAACGTGGCTACTGGGTGTCACGAAATATTGCCCACGATGGCCCATTCGATCTGGTAGCAGTTGATAAAGTCGGTAAGATAATCCTTTTTGATGTGAAATATGTCTCCTACAAAGGCCGTAGGCGGGACGCTAGCTCGTTCAGGGCGCGCACGGATCTACAGAAAGTCATGGGGGTCCATCTGCTAGTGGTTGATAACGAAGGAAATGTATCCATAGAACCTCCAGTCAGCGGAGAAGAGGACGGGGAACCTGAAAAACCAAAGAGTAAAAAATAGGAGAATTACGTGGAGATAATCGAAAACGGCAAGGCACTACTGTTAAAGCTAAAAAATCCGCAGCAAGTAACCGCGGCCATACCTAAGAGTAAGGAGTTACCTGATAACAAGGTATTGGTTAAATGGGGTGTGGATGAAGCCCAGGTGCTGAATAACCTGAATATCAATGCACCTTCCCCTATAGAAAAACAATACAAATGGACGGGCAGTCTTACACCTTTCGCACATCAGAAAACGACCTCCGCATTTCTCACACTAAATCGTAAGGCGTTCTGCTTCAATGAACAGGGCACGGGCAAGACCGCTAGTGCTATCTGGGCGTCGGATTTTCTATTAGCCCGCAATATCATCAATCGTGTGCTAGTTATCTGCCCGCTCTCGATCATGGATAGCGCATGGCGTGATGACTTGTTTACGTTTGCGCCCCATAGAAGTGTAGATGTGGCCTATGGTAGTTCAAAACAACGCAAGGAAATTATCGCGCAGGGCGCAGAGTATGTGATTATAAACTATGACGGCGTAGCCATTATAGCTGATGAGATAGCCAAGGGCGGATTTGATCTTATTATTGTAGATGAGGCCACCCACTACAAAAATGCGCAGACCACCAGATGGAAAACACTGAATAAGTTGTTAAGACCAGATCAATGGCTTTGGATGTTGACGGGCACTCCAGCCGCACAGAGTCCATTGGATGCTTACGGGCTAGCCAAGTTGATCAATCCAACCAGTGTACCGCGTTTCTTTGGCTCGTTCCGTGATCAGGTTATGTTGAAAATAACGAACTTTAAATGGATAGTAAAAGACACTGCAACAGATACGGTTTTTAGGGCCTTGCAGCCCGCGATTCGGTTCACCAAAGCCGACTGTCTTGATCTACCCGATATGGTCTACGTAAAACGAGAAGTGCCCCTGACCAGACAGCAGAAGAAATACTATGAGGAGCTAAGGAAGAAGCTGGTCATGGATATCACGGGAGAACAGATAACGGCGGTGAATGCTGCCGTGGCTATGAACAAACTCTTACAGATTTCGGCTGGCGCGATATACACGGACGACAGGGATGTGTTGGAGTTTGACATCAAACATCGTTACAAAGTGTTACGGGAGGTAATTGATGAATCCAGCCAGAAAATATTGATCTTTGTACCGTTCAGACATGCGATTACCATCCTCACAGAAAAATTACGCAAAGATGGGATAACCACGGAGGTTATTCAAGGTGACGTATCTGCACCCCAGCGAACCCAGATATTCAAGACGTTTCAGCAAGCCCCCGACCCAAAGGTATTGGTTATCCAACCGCAAGCAGCGGCACATGGTGTCACGCTAACAGCCGCTAACACCGTGGTCTGGTGGGGACCGACGAGTTCGTTGGAGACATACGCGCAAGCGAACGCACGGGTGCATCGGTCAGGGCAAAAACACAAGTGCACGGTTGTGCAGTTGCATGGGTCCGCGGTGGAGAAACGTGTTTACACATTATTAGATAGTAGAATCGACGTTCACACAAAAATGATAGAATTATACGAAGAGTTACTTGACTAATGTACAAACAATCACTAAATTGAAAACTCCAATAGCCAGTCGGGAGAACATTATGGTTAAAAAATCGGGCGTGTCTGCTGGTGGTCTCACTAAAACGTATATCAAAATACGCGAGGAACGAGCTAAGCTATCAGCGAAGTTTAAAGAAGAAGATTCTGTGCTGTCTCGTCAACTAGACATGGTAAAAAAGGGTCTGCTTGATTATTGCGATGAACACAGTGTTGAAAGTGTAAGGACTTCTGAAGGCTTATTTTTTCGGTCTACCCAACAGAAATACTGGACGGCTGACTGGGAAAAAATGTACTCTTTCGTGCTTGAACACGAAGTGCCGGAACTGTTTGAGAAACGTTTGAATCAGACAAATTTGAAACAGTTCCTAGAAGAGAACCCTGAAGCACACCCCGAAGGACTCAATATGGACACAACCTACTCAATCACCGTGAGGAAGAAATAGATGACCGACGCCAAATATGTACCTATAGAAACTGTCGCCGAATATTTTTCTGTGTCAGTATCTACAATCCGCGCTTGGGTACGACAGAATCGAATCCCACAGCATACCTATATTAGAGTTGGGAATTCAGAAAAACCCACTTATAGATTTTGTATATCTGATATCACAGAAGCCTTAACCCACCGCGATAAGGCATTGGAAGAAGTGGGGGAAGAACCAGTACCAGTACCAGTACTAGTATCTAGTGATGAAGCAACCACACGTGAGATGGGTCAGGTAATTAATTTTGACTCGTTAGATGAAGATCAATAAGGAGAACAACATGGCTGAAACTGCCAATCCAAGTTACAACATCAACAATGTCGAGGCATTGTGGCCGCGCTTAAATCAGACTTACAAGTTTGACAGCACAGAACGGCGCACCCTGCCGTGTGACGCGTTTGATGATGGGGCCGAATACGCGCTTCAATTTCGTATGGAAGAAGAACAGGCCAAAGCCCTGTATAAAAAAATGCGGGAGGCTTACGCAAATATGCGTAAAGCCGAATGGCCCGATAAATTTAAAAGGTCTTTCAAGGAGGAGGATGGGGGTTCTTTTATCCACAAAGCCAAGCTGAAAGGCGCATACGGTAAAGACGCTACCCGCGCACCCGCGCAATACGATGCCAAGGGTAAGAAGTTACCGGAAGATTTCTTGTTAACAACGGGTAGCACGGTTAATATTGCCATTTCGTTTACGCCCTACCACGGTGCAATGGGTACGGGGGTATCCCTCCGGTTGAAGGCGGTACAGGTTATCGATCTAAAACCCATGATGGAACCAGAGTCACCGTTTAGTGTGGTGGAGGGATTTGATTTTGATGCGGGTGAAGAAGACAACCCGTTTGCGGAGTCAGAAGATACACCCGTTAAAGAGCCAAAAAAGAAGGCTGCAAAGAAAGCGCCCCCCGCTCCAGAACAAGGTAGTGACGATCTAGGTTCTATTGTAGACGACTGGGACGACTGATACCCTCAAGCGCATTCGAGGGTATGTACTGACTATATGCGCATTCCAAGTTAGTGTAGTCGGTACCCCTGTCTCTAACGTGTTAAGTGGCGTCAGAGGTAGAGCTAGTGGTGATGTAGCTACACTATAACAACTACCGCGCACCACGCGACTAGCATTCCTATTCATCCTTGGCAGGAGTGCGTCCCCGTTGGAAACAAAAACTTTTTTGGGAGAAGTGCTAGCGTCTGATGGACACTATTGCATTTTTGCTTCCCGCGCTAAAGACGACTACAGAATACAGAGATTCTACAGTTCGGTAGAGGAGGCTGTACATTCTGCGCAAGAATTGGATGCCGAGGGGTGCGATGCATATTTCGCGCTAGCCACATTCGAAGAGCCGAACTCACGTAAAGTAGTCAACGTAAAATATCTTAAATCATTATTTTTAGATTTGGATTGTGGGCCTAGCAAAGACTACCCCAATCAAGAAACCGCGATTGCCGCGCTACGTAAATTCTGTAAGGACATAAACCTACCTAAACCCGTTATAGTAAATTCGGGGCGGGGAATACATGTCTACTGGGCGCTCTCCGAGCAAGTACCATTAGATGATTGGCTACCCGTAGCAGAAAAATTAAAGAAACTATGTGTAGATAATAACTTGTTAGCAGACCCCGCAGTTACAGCGGATGCGGCCCGAGTCTTACGTGTGCCCACCACGCATAATTATAAAGACAACCCCCCGCAAGAAGTTAGTTTCTTGGGGCTTGGTGCGCCCGAGGCCGTGGACTTTGACGCGTTTTCGGAACTTCTAGGTAGTGATTTTATAGCACCCCCAAGACGTTTCACGGGTACGAATACCCCGTTTGTCGAACCTCCTAACATAGAAAATAGGTTTATAGACATACTTCAGAAAACCCTAAACGGTACAGGGTGTGAACAACTACGGCAGGTTACTGAAGATCAGGCGAATTGTAGTGAGCCTTTGTGGAGGGCGGGGCTGTCCATAGCTAAATTCTGTGTCGATGGGGATAAAGCCGCGCATATCATATCCAAAAAACATCCTGACTACACGGTGGAAGCTACACAAAAAAAGATAGATCTGATAAAAGGACCATATAATTGTACTACTTTTGATGAATCTAGGGGGGGAATATGCACCGAGTGCCCTAATTGGGGTGAGATAAAAACTCCTATACTGTTAGCTAGGAGGGTGCGTGAGGCTACAGAAGAAGATAATATAGTCGAGGCTCCCGCAATCGATTTACCCGATACGCCCATAAATAAGTATGTCATTCCTACGTACCCGCGGCCATATTTCCGAGGGGCAAGCGGGGGAGTATACGTACGAAGTGTCAACAAGAAGTCCGGGGATATTGATGAAAAGCTAATTTACCATAACGATCTATACGTTGTTAGACGACTGGTTGACGTGGAGCTGGGTGAAGCGATAGTAATGCGGCTTCACTTACCAAAGGATGGGGTAAGGGAGTTTACTCTCCCCCTTAGCGCGGTTACTTCTAGGGATGAATTCCGTAGATATATGTCCATGAAGGGCGTTGCGGTAACAAAAATGGATGAGCTTATGACCTATACTACAACTTGGGTAAACGAACTACAGGCGAACAACATGGCAGACGAGGCACACAGACAATTCGGATGGACTAGCGAGGAATGCACCTCCTTCGTACTTGGCAATCAGGAAATATTTAAGGATAGGGTGGAGTTCAACCCCCCGTCTACCCAGACAGCGGGGCTATTCGTATCTTTTGAGCCTAAAGGTACTCTGGAGGAGTGGAAAGAAGCCATAAATTTTTATAACCGAGATGACTTCGAACTACATCAATTTGTGGTCGGTACTTCCTTCGGCTCCCCCCTGATGCAGTTTTCCCCCATAAACTGTGCGGGGATGCACATATACAGCAAGGATTCGGGGGTAGGTAAAACCACTGCGTTAGCTTCCGCAATTTCTGTGTGGGGCAAACCAGAAGATCTTATCACTCACGAACGGGATACCTATAACACCAAGATGAACCGGGGTGAGGTTTACCATAACTTGCCATTGTACATGGATGAATTGACCAACGCCAAACCTCGAGAATTAAGCAATCTGGCCTATCAGATAACAGGCGGTAGGCAACGAGGACGCATGGCAAGCAACACTAATACGGAACGGCACCGAGGAGAAGCATGGAGTCTACTGGCGGTAACAACAGGTAACACCAGTATCGTTGAACGGATCAGTATGTTCAAGCAGATGCCCAAAGCGGAAGCACAGCGTATATTCGAATGCCGTGTGGATAAGATGCACTTTGAAACGAAGAAGGAAACTGACGAATTCAGTCAAGCCATCGAAAACAATTACGGGCACGCAGGGGTGATTTACGCCCAGTACCTTATGGACCACCTCGAAGACGCCAAAAAACTTTTAGCCCAAGTACAAGCTAAGGTGGACGAGAAAGCGAACCTAACAGCGGAAAATCGTTTCTGGTCTATGCTTGTGGCAGCGACAATTACAGGGTTGATACTGGCAAAAAGGGCGGGACTTATAGACTTCGACACGAAGAAGGTAACTAAATGGGCCTTGAAGCAGCTAGCAGAGAACAAGCGTCAGGTAGAAGATATGAACGCCTCTGTGGAAGTGCTACTGAATGACTACTTTCATGAACACTGGAATAACGTGTTATGGATTAAAAGCACCGAAGATCGGCGTACGGGGGAACCAAGTCAAGGAGATATTGTGGTCATCCCAGAGATGATGGCGAAGGGTAAATTGGTTGCGAGGTATGAGACAGACCTCAAACGTGCGTATCTAATATTGAAGCCATTGAAGGCTTGGTGCGGGGAACAACAAATAAATTATGGTGCGTTTGTGCACGACCTAAAAAGTAAATTGGGGGCTAAGAAATCTAAGGTGCGGCTAGCTAAGGGTACGCACATGAACCTACCTCCAACGGATGTTCTCATCGTGGACTGTTCAATAGAGAAAATTGATGGATCAGGGGATACTACGGACATATGACCTGAACCCTGACGGGGTGCGGGTGGTTATTAACTGGGAGAAAATGGTGGTTAACGCCTCTATCTTCATCCCGTGCATCAACATTGAAGAAGCACTGAGTCAAATCAAGCGGATAACTGCGGAAAAGGGCTGGGGTGTGGAGACTAAAATATTAATAGAGGACGAGAAATTAGGCTTGCGTGTGTGGAGAACCACGTGATAATATCTTTATGACAGTCTCCCACGTACTGTCGTTCTCCCTAACCTAGCCCCTCGCTTCGGCGGGGGGTTTTTTCTTAATCAAATATTCCGTATTCACTATATTCGCTCATGCTTCGCATAACTTCTGCACGTCTCTTCGGACTTATAGTTATCCCGTTATGCATTAAAGCTGAGGTTCGCATGTGCTGCCGCATGGACGTTCTGAGGCTATCGGCAGTTATTGTGTGTTCGGGGTGCCTCCTGTTAAAGTCCATGAGATCATCAAACGCGGCTGTTACATCACCCCCCATACGTATTGCTACATAGTATGCACGTAGTCTTTCAGTACGTTGCTTGTTGGTCTCACGATCTATTCGTTTGATAGCTTGGTTCTGTTCTTGTTTCCGTGTGTATTCTGTTGGGGGGAAACCCAGCATCTGTGATAGTAGCCCACCAGTGGTGATATCATCAACGATTGGGTCTCCACGTCTGGTTAGAATTCCTTCGTCTCTCGCATATCTACCTTGTAGAACCCCGCCAATTCCTGGGAAACCTTTATATACATTTCGGAACGCTGCTGGCAACATACTTTCTATGCCCCGTTCCGTGTGACCCCGATGTATATCTTTTAGTCCCCTAGTGAATTGAGTGCCTACACTCCAAGCCGGGCCACCTACTACAGCCATGAATAGGTCTGCCTCTGACTCGTCGTTACTGTAGGGGTTGTCCCGGTACAACAGATTGGATAGCCCAATACGAGAAGATATGTCCGTGCCTATTATTGAAGTGATGGGGCCTTTATAAGCAAACTCTGATATATGTTTACGCAGTAGCGTTTCTGCATCGTCTTCATCGTCATCAAGAAACAAATTAGCCATCATCAAGGCTGCACCAACGAAGGGCATACCCTGTACCCCAGCTAACAACGCAGAAGAAAGTAATATCCCGTAAAATTGTTCTTTTGCGATTCGTGAATTTTCTCGGTCGTCTGTTCTATATTTATCTCTCTTGGCTTTATCTAACGCCTTAAATTCTTTTAGCGACATGCCATTAGCGGCGGCTAAATTTGCATCGTTTGCAGGTCTAAACGCGTTATAACCTGTTTTGAACAGGGTATAGTACATCTGCACGCCGTATGATTTGTACATCATAGCCACACGTCCTACTCCGTGTTGAGCTATTCTTGGGGCTGTAGATAAGGTAGCACCACCGTTCATCTCTTGCGCTCGACGCGCTGCCTCGTTCGCCGCTTTTTCCATGTTAGCATCGTTTATCGGGAGACCTTGCTTTCTCATACGTTGCAATTCAAGGTCATAAGTGGCTATCATGGCTACTTGACGGTTGTACCGTTCCGTTAGATGGAAGACGAACGCAGAACCAGCATTTACCTTGTCCCACATACCCCGCTCCCGTCCTGATCCTTCAAGACTTAACGTGTCATAAAACAGAGAACGTCCCGAAAACCCTCGGTCTTGCATAAGCTCTACGAGTTTTTTTATCCTGTTAAGATCATTTATTTCGGTCTTGGAAAGATTCAAATCTGTTCTGACTATCAGATTACCGTCTTTATCTGCTTGATAGAAGTTATCTATGGAAGGCGTACCCCTGACATCCACCTTATCTGCTTCTGGGTCTATTTCAGATAGCTTGCGAGAAAAACGTTTACCAGTTTTGGACATATGCATACTACTGGCGATTAGCCTAGAAGCACGTCCTATAGCAGCGGGTGCTGCTCCCGCCCCCAAGCCATATTTTCCCCCACGATACTCACCACTTAGAATAGGCATCATCATGAGCGGGACTTGCGATATGTTAACTATCGCAGACGATACGTTGAAGCCAATGGTACCCAAAAATGCAATGCGGTTAGCCTGTGCAGCAGCTTGGCTATAAAGAGTGTTTGGCGGGTTACGAGCAAATTCGCCACGTTCCAAAAGTTCTTCCAGCACTAATTGAGCATTCTCGGAATCTATAGTTTCATCTTGCTTATTTATATGCCATTGCTCGGTTAGTTCTGCTTCTGCCTCTCGTATGGAATTACTATATCTTAGCTGTTCTATTTGCCTACCTAAGTTATAGGCTTTTGCCGTAAAGGCTTCAAAGGCATCTTCTCTATACCCACCCAGATTTTCGCGTTTCTGCATGGACTTGGCGAAAGCTGTCTCGGGTAGTGTATTGATGAACAACCGCATAAGTTGTTCTTTGTTTTGTTCATATATCTTTGCTTCTTTTTCGAAAGCTTCTGTTTCTGCTGGGGTTGCGCCCTTCTTTTTCTTTGGCTGGTTAGTATCCAACGTATCGAATACCTGACGCATAAAAGAGCCTCTGGGGGCGTTAGCGTAACTTACATTTTTTAAATTCGTGTATTTTTCTACCTTAACTCCGTTTACGTTTGGTACAACCCTACTATCATTTTCCAACTCGGCCATACGTCTTTTTCTGGCGTCCACATCCTCGTATGCTTCGTATATAGGCTCTGTAGTTTTGGTTTTAGCATCGTAGGCATCGTACCGTATCCAATAATCACCTTTACGATGTAGGGGGAAATAAGGGGCTATGTTATTCTTCTCAAACATCTCCTTGAACACACTATTTTTTAATTTCAGTGCATCCCCCGGATCTTTTACTACCGCGTCGATGTTGCCTGCGATAACACCTTTTAGATTCTCATACATACTTTTGTAGGCTTCACGTAATTTTATATATATTTTATCCCCGCCATTTTGTTTAAGTAGCTTCCAATCCTCCTCCATATCTTTCCAGGTATCTAATTTTGTTTTGTCACCTGCGTAGGTACTTTCTGGGTCACTGGGGTCTACGTTGTTTATTGTGCTTGTGTACACAACATTATTGAATGCTTGTATTACTTTATCGTTAGATTTATTAACCCAGCGTTCAAATACCGTTGCCGTAGTATCTATACGCGTATCTGACTCCTTAACAGCTCCCGAAAACTCTTCTATAAGTTTCTGTAGTTTAGCTGCTTGATGGCCTAGTTTATATTTTTTTGCGAAATCTCTAACTGCTTGTATCGGTAAACTAAAATATATGAATCTCTTGGAGAGCGTTGATAGGTTAAAGTTACCATTTATTATGATGCGGTTGAGATCATCAACCCATTTGCTTTTTGCCCGTGCGGATGTGTTAGCATTTTTAGCCCGCCCAACCATGTCACCAATTATGTCTTTGATGCCTCCTATGTCAGTCCTCAACAGCAACGAACCAGCCCCCCTATTTTCTGGGGCGGGAGCGAGCATAGCCATAATTAATCTATCTGCATTACTAAGTGCGGAATCTATCTCTCTGGTTGGCATACCCATAAGACGGCGTAAGAAGTTAGTAATAGAATTAAAGAACCTCTGAAGAGCACTGATCGGACTACCGTTTGGATTTATACCCGCGAGTTTCTGCTGGAATTCAGGGTTACCAAATGTCTCTGACACGAACTCGTTAACACCCAGTGATCCGTAGTACGTATCTAATAAATCTTTAGTATCGTTAAACAGCGTGGTTAATTGTTTGGTCAGTGGGTGTGACTTGTTAGCAAGTGTGGCGGAAGTAGCCGCGTGCGTCATCTCATGTAAGATCGTATGTGTATTGATGCC
>Ga0098058_1000349_pt1 | contig 15725 bp, 35 predicted proteins | sample 19_taG_FD_75061 | JGI IMG/M metagenome (GOLD analysis project Ga0098058, IMG submission 75061) | Marine viral communities from the Subarctic Pacific Ocean - 19_ETSP_OMZ_AT15317 metaG | ecosystem: Environmental > Aquatic > Marine > Oceanic | place: Pacific Ocean | collected 2015-01-19 | reverse complement strand
CATAAGTTCTCCTATAACTCAGGGGCTTTCGTTCGCTACTTATTATAGCAATTTCATCCGATAATTCAAGTCTTTTAGGTAAAAAAACAGGATTAAGAGGGGGCCGCCCCTTAACACTACTTTTTTAAAATATATACTACACAATACCAATAAAAAAAACAGACCCCGCATTGAGGTCTGTTTTGGCTCGATCAGGAGAAGTGTCCTATCATTGGACGATGACCGAGATCATGAATTAAATTGGGCCGGGTATTACGTTTTGTGTGTTAATTGGACTCTCAGGTTCCCGGCCCTTACTTCTTTTTCTTCTTTTTCTTCTTTTGTTTATCCATTTCTTTCGACCAGTCGATTGCCTGCCACATCCAAAGGTGCATTTCGGCTTTTAGTCCCTTTCCGCCATCAGTCATAAACCTGCTAATTGCAGAGCAGGATGCAGCCTCAACCAGTTCGTCAAAAGTCATATCTTCACGTTTCATTTGAACAACCTTTTTGTCAGACCGCCTTCGGCGGGATTGTCCACAGCACTACAGAAGTTAACGCCGTAATGCTGTGTCAATCCCGAACCAGCTTCCTCAAGATTCGCCGTGTCAATTTGACTTTCGGGATCGAATAGAGGTTTGCCGGTTCGTTTCGCTAGAGCAGAGTTAATGTTATTAAAAACATCTTTTGGGGTCCACATATCTTCTGCAAGACCTTCCTCCTTTGCATTATCCAAGAGACACCGGAAGAATCCCCGTAAATTACAGTAGAACTTCAAGCCCTGTTCATTAGACTGCTCGCCCTTCTCATCGAATGTAATGCGGGCAAGAATCCAGTTATATTTATCTGCTGCGATGCAGAACTTGAAGCGAGTGATTCTCCCGGTGAATCTGCCACGGCTCACGGTTTCTTCCTGCATTTCAGTTAGTTGGGTTAGTACGTGCATGATCAAATTCCTTCCAGATTTTCTCTGTTTTTTCTTCCCAAGCAGATATCAACATCCAAAAGGCGGTAATTGTGACCCCTTACTTCGTAGAATCGTGGAGCACTGCCTCTTGGCCTTACGCCAAATTCTTTCTCGAAGTCGTCAAAGAATCTTTCTTGTGGATCATCTTTCATGTCTTATTATATCCTCAAGACCCAGAAATTCAAGATTCTTCCCGTGCTTTTTCTGCTGCAATGGCGGCCTGTTTCTTCTCTTCTTTGTCGGTAAGCTCAGCATGATCTTCACGAGCCCCCTGTACAACCTTTGATGTGCTCGGAAGGAAGTCCGCAAACCGATCTGCTTCAGCACGTAGCAATTTTAATGCTTTCTCTTCTTGGACCAACTGGGCTTTCGAATTGGCCAGATATTGACGTGCGTCTTCGAGTTCACGCTCTGCACGATTAACGTTGCCTTTGGCATTATTAATCTGGTTTTTGATCATCCCAGCAATCTTAATGGGATATCGTCGTCTCTCCTCCGGATGGTTGATCGATACTAGTTCTTCCACTGCTGGCACGCCATGCCCGTGGTCAAGTCCATAAATATAGTCGTCTGTTCGCTGGTTCATATGTCATCTCCGGCTGAGGGTCCTAGGACCCGGTTTCATGATCTCACCGTATGATATGCATCTTCTTTGGCCACGTCAAGCCGGGTACCTCAAAAAGGCAATTATTTGTCTCATCAATGTTCAGAGAACCACAACAAATAAAACGTGTTTTTCCAATGACTGTGTCGAGCTTGTAGTGGTAATGACCGAATATCCAAAGCTCCGGCTGGTGCTCATCATACATCTGCTGAAGCATCATTTCTGTACCAGACACGTAAACCTTGCCTGTATTAATGTTTCTTCCACAGGCGGCCAATGCTGGGGCTTTGGCAATATTGGGACACTCGTGTGACACCATTATTTTAGGTTTATGCTTTTGGTACAGTTCATGGGCTTTCCACCACTGTCCTGCTGAAAGCTCCTCATCGGGCCACCAGTCTACATGTGCTATCCTTCGCTGTCTGTCAACAGAGAATCCACCTGCCGCGAAAAATAAATCCATGTCGCCTATGAATCCAAAGTCACCCAGACAAGCTGAATGCTTCTTTATAATAGCAGGGTTATCATGATTGCCACGTATGAATCTGTGGTTCTCATCTCCGGGTGAATCGGCCAAGTCTTCTTCATCGAAGATTCCCCAGTCACCAATCTGAAAAGATTCGTCTAGACCGATACTGTGCTGGAGGTTTGCCTGTGATTCCAGCATAGGAGACATCCCATCAAACCAGTGATGGGATTCTTCGGGACGATTCTTGCCGACGCACATTTTGTTGATCATCCATCGGTAGGTTCGCCATTCTCCGTGTACATCTCCTATGAACCAAATTGTACCATCTCCTTATACAAAAACAACTTTCTATCCAATACTATTATAGCATCACTGTAAAGATTTGTCAAGATTCTTCTTGCCATTTTTCCTTCATAAGTCACTTGCCAAGCATGACTTTTCCGCTTAGTCACTTTTTTGGGAACTCCGTTGAACCGGACAAAAGCATCAACAACCGCCTTAGACCCACTACATATTCCTGTCATCCATCGTTTTCCACTTTTTGATATCCATCCATCTCCATCTAAAAAACCACGAAAAAAATGCCTATTGAGTTCTTTCAAATCGCAAGGATTATAAATCATAGATGTTGAGAGATCATCCGGCACGCCTGAACATTTGGCTTGTGAAATTCCATGTCTTCACGGACAATTCCTTCAGCTAAAGCAAGAACTCGTTTTAGTGCTTCTTTGTATTCCATGTGAATCTCAGCTTAAAAGTGAATCAATAAACTTGCCATAAAAAACCTCGCTTCCTTTCGGTTACGAGGTATTATAGTAACAAAACTATTGGAAATCAAATATGATTGAATGATTAGGTCAATCTAATTTCCCAGCGAGCAACATCAGATACAACGCCGTTAACGTGAGCTTTAGCCTTGATCACAAGGTTATCACCACCAAAGCCATTACCGTTCTCACGGACTGTCACAGCAGATGAATACAACGTGCTGTTAAGGCTGGGGTTTCTCTCATTAAAGGTGAACCTGATTTCTGCATTGCTGTCTGTGTGAGCGAAAACAAGACTGACTGGACCGCTAAAGCTTGCGATTGCTGTACCGGTATAGTTTAAATCTCCGTTTTCTACCATGCTCTCATTTACTGTTGTGCCATCAACCGTCAGGGTTGGTTTGGCAGGTAATTCTACTGTAATAGCCATTTTTAAATCTCCTAATATAATTTGCAAATTATATATTAACTATTACAATTCGGTGCTACAAATCCCTTTTTCGGTGCTAGTAATAAAAAAGCCCCGGAATATTCCGGGGCTTTCCTTGCCATCTTTGGCCACACGGTCATTGTCCACCAATTCTGCTTTCGCAGGCGGGAATCGAACCCGCGAGACCGGTTTAAGTACGGACCTAGGCAATTCGGTGCTACCATCATGGACCTCCAGCGGCCAATGATCTAGGCAGTCACTTCTTCATCAGGAGCATCTTCCCACTGCTCGGTATCAGCTTCGATAACCTCGACAGCTTCCTGTTCGGTAGCCTCGACAGCCGCCGCTTCAGCCACGACAGCAGGAGTCGTTTCGGTGCTAACATTTTCTGCGACTTCTGCCGGATGCTGCTTAACGTGATGACCGGCGTATGGGCCATCTTCCTGTTTCTTGTAGCCTTCCGGAGGACGACCACGGCCCTTGACCTTCTTGGCCACGATATTTCCCTCGGCATCGAGATCGATCATCTGGGGAACTTCCTTGGTATTCTCGAAAGCGGGCAGGACAGGCTCGCCATTGTCACCGAGAGTACAGTTGGGAACAGTGACATCGCCGTTGGCCTGCGTAACTGAACCACGCGGATTGCGGCCCTGCTTCTTGTCTTTGCGGAAAAGTTCTTTTCCTTGTGCATCGTTATAGATGACTTGACGGGGGCGTTTCGGTGCTTCGGTGCTAGCGGTTTCGGTGCTAGCTTCTGTTGACGGTGTTGCTTCTTTACTCATTTTGATCTCCTTTTAAATAATGAGTGTTTTTCTGTAAATATTATATCAATTCATTTTAGCTAATTCAAGTCGAATTGTTAATTCGGTGCTACAATTGGCAGATTCATTTTCCACCCATAAATGCTCTTAATAAACGAATCGTCCATCTTTAACAATTCCTCCTTGAACTCTTTATGGGTATTGGAATCATCATGTGCCTGCTCTATCCAAACCCAGAATTGAGTACCAAGGCGAGCATGAGGTTTTAAAAACGATAATTCCGCCGGGTGTCGTCCGAGCTTAGCAGTCATTTTAATCTTCCTTTTTAGGGTAAGGCTTAAGAGCCAAGAAGCCATACTCATGTACAATGAACCAGTCTTTACCCAGAGCTTCCTGAATTTCTTCCATGTAGCTCTTCAGGTCCCGGTGCTCCTGCCAGCCATCTCGGCTCTTCTTACCAATGCCGTCATTATCACCGGGGTGTACAATCACGTAAACAGGGACCTTGAAGTATGACACGTCCCGGATGACATCCGCCCTCACCTCAGCTTCTTTGATAACGTTGAGCACATTGGCGAGCAGGATGTGGTCCACACCATTGGCGGCCCACTTGCAAGCTTCGAAGTTCTCCGGGAGTGATCGATTGTAAGGATCGAACACCTTGGAAATAACATCATTTTTAGCGAAATATTCGACACCTAGGTCCCACTTGCCACCTCCGTAGTCGAGCACGCGGTCCCCAGCTTCCACGTAGAACTTCTGTACGAGCTTCTTGTGAAGAGCAGTTACCTGCTTGCGACTGGTCTTTTCTGATGTGTGTTCTTGTTTACTCATGCCATATTATAACCGCCTCGAACCAAAAATCAAGGTTTATTCAATAATAAATCAAGCATCGGTTCGTCCGCTACTTAATTCTATTATTTTTTAGGTATTGGGATGAACCCTTGTAAACCTGTTATTATTTTTTGTCTGCTAGAGGGCAGTCGGGCTCGTGGGTCCCGTCGCACCTCTTGCAGTGTGGGCAACAACTGTTTTTCATAGCTCTGGCTCCGGGCCGATTAATTCGACCATTTTTCCTTTGAGTTTCTTGACGGCGGCCTTCTCCAGCTTGTTCAGGTTGGACTTCGAGAAATTCATCTGCTCGCCCAGTTTGGCTAAAGTCGGTCTTTTATGATCATTGTTCTCATTCAGCGGGTACCGGGCCCTGATGACTTTCATCTCGACGTCTGTCAGGTCCGCGAGATTCTCCTCAATGACTTTTCTCATCAGGAGCACGTTCTCATCCGCCTCACCTGATTCCTCAGTTTTAGGGTCAGCCAAGAATTCGTTTGCGTGCCCGCTGGAATTAGGCTTCAGGATCAGCGGATCGATGTTCAGGGGGAACCGCTCATTATATTTTGACATTTTCATGGATTCTTTAGCAAAGGCTCTGGGAATCGATAATGTCAAATATGTTGAGAACTTGGTACCGGCTCCAGTATCGAACTTGTCCAGACAGTGGACCAAGATCATATTACCAGTCGATATCAACTCCTCGAAGGAGAGATTCTTTGCCGCCGATTTTTTCACGAGGTTGAGCACAAGGGCCAGATTATAAGCAACTATTTTTTGACGGATTACATTCTTCTCTCGAAGATATTTGATCATCACGTCAAAGTCTGGCTCCTTAGACATCTGCTGCTGGGCGAGCTTATACTTCGTCCAGTTGTACTGATAGAATATGAGCCTCTCCTGCTCAGCAGTCAATACCTTTGCCTTTTTTGATCTGGGTTTAATATCATCCGCTGAACCGTGAATGATTCGAATGAACCACCCCGTAGTGGGTTCCGGAATCTCATCAGCATCCTCGAACAGGATTTTAAATGAGTCGCTTTTTGTAAATAGTGGCGAAAACTTATAATCTACCCCATTTTTTATCATATCTTCAAGCTCTGCTTGCTCATATGGGGTTATGTCGAACGAACTTAGGACTTTATTCATAAACTACTGTGCTCCTCTTCACTTTATCGTATTCGGATAAAATCTTCTTTTTTACTACTTTTTCCAACCCTACCCATCGAGTCTCAATCAACGGGCGAACTTCATGACGAACAAAATTCCGGCGGATATTAAAATCTTCATTAGTTTCATCTTCTTCAATAAAGCCATCTAAATTATAATGGCCAATATATTCTTCCAAGTCTTTCTTTCTGGTTAACAAAAAAGGACGATATACTGTACATGCAAATCTTGCAGTCATCACAGGAATAGGACAATAGTCTGGCTTTCCATTAAAACAGTTCATTAAATAACTTTCAACACAGTCATCCAGATGTTGACAACAGATCACTCTTCTTGGAATTAGAAGGTCACGATTCACAGCGTCATCAATGATTCCATTACACACCTTGTCTAATGCTGCATATCTTGCAGTCCTGCATTCATCTTCAGAATTCAGAATTCGACCTTTTCCACGCCGTCTGATGTGGCATGCCAATCCGAAACCTTCAGCAAAGTCCCGGACTCTTTTCTCCATGACATCATTCTGAGGTCTGAGTTTGTGATTGAAATGAAAAATAGAAATACGGGGGTTCGCCCTCCAGAGGAAATGGGCACATGCCAATGAATCAATGCCCCCGGAAACCATCACAATCAGCGGACCCTCATTCGGTGCCAGGTTTTTATTAAATTGAATAGTCACGCTCATATTCTCTTGTTAATAACAAATTATTTTCGCGGCAAATGGTATTTCTAGCCCCCATAAACATGCCTCCACCTTCATCTGGTGAGAAAACAGTGTTACGACTGCACTTTTTGCAGGTGTACATATTCTTCGGACCCACATATACCCAGTCGTGCATTCCCTTGTCTTCTCTCTCAGGTCTTCGTCCTGCTTTAAATTTTGGCTTTTTCCAAAATACCAATTCGGTGCTACCAGCACCATGAATCTCTGATTCGGTGCTACACTTATTTTCGGGGGAATTATATTCTCTTGAGTATTCCCTCTGAATACCAGACCACAGTTCAGCGACCTGATATGCCCTAAACATCCTCTTATTCCTGTTACGGAACGTTTGAAGCGTACCATCCTCAATGGCCTTGTCCAGTTCCTCACGACCAGCAATAGTCACAACTTCAGCTTCAGTGTAGAGCCACCTAGCCATTACTCAATCTCCTCATATAGCCTGTCGTACTCTTTACGGTACTTTCTCGGCATGCCTTCCTTCTTCTCGCAGTTCTTCCACCATTTCAGAAAGTCTCCATCCTTACGAAGGAAGTCACAAGAGGCGTTAATTATATTTGTATCTGTTTTCATAATAAAGGATTTCCTGTTCGGTGCTACGAATAACATTTTATTATATAATAAAATGTTAAATCACTTGCCACTCCTCATATTCCCTAACATATTCCTTACAAGCCAATTCAGTGCTAGCAATTACTATTTCCCCGACGACTGGCAGCGAAGGCCAAGGGACTTTAACAGACGGAACCGAATAATGCATCAAACGCCTGTTGTTCTTCAACTCTTTAGCAGTAAGTGGGCGTGGCTCTGCCATCTTTGTTCCTTACGGGTTTAAATTCTTCTGAGACACCATGAACTCGTTGACGGTGTTTGACTGCTTAATGACCTGAGATGCAGTACAGATAAATTGATGGCCATCGAAACGGACTCCAGAGAACTGCACTCCATCATCAGTTGCCTGTGATCCAGTGATGACTCCACATCTTCCTGATTCGGTGCTAGACACTACACAACCTACCTGCAAAGCAGGCTTAATAAACTCTTCAACTGTTTCTTGTTTCATATTTTATCCTTTCTAAGTATTATATGCCATTTCAGTGCTACAATCAAGTAAGCATGCCAAAGTATGACCAGATAATGGAGATAATCATTCCTCCACAGGCTATCCACATAAGGACCTCAAGTAGCGATTGAGGCGTCCAACTGGGGTTTTTAAAGATAAACTTTAGCATTTTAATAAATTATTTATTAATTTAAATAGGTCGGTTTTTAGTTGAGAGAACACAAGGGGGCCGGATGGAGAACTTAGTTTTCTAAAAAGTAGTAATACCAGTAACGATGGTGGAGAGCTTAGTTTTACTTGATTCGGTGCTACGTTTTGCGTATTCATTTCAGGTTATATTCACACTTCTTGCAATACATTATAATCTCTCTCATAGGTCCTGTATATTTGTTGACATTTGCATTCCGGTGGTTCAACCTCATCTCCGGCTGTCCATTCGGTGCTACAATATACACAAATATAACAGGGAGGGTGAGGATCACACTTCCACTTATGTTTCTTCATCATATAATCTCTCGTATGTCAATTCGGTGCTAGGTCCTTCACATTCTTCCAGTGACTTTATGGCCCCACAGTGAAGTCTGCAATATTTACAATAAACACCTCCATCATCAAAGCCCCACCATCTATGTAATCTTCTATTATAAGACAATGGCACATCTCTATCTGGAACCGGCTGAGCATTATTCGGTGCTACAATTACTTCACTAACATGCTCTCCATGTGCTTCAGACCTCGCCATCGTAGTCCCTTTCATAAGTTCTCTCATACGCGGCACGGCACAATTTTAACGAATATGTACTACTGGCATTTATTCTGCATTTTCTACAATAGTTATAGCCATCACTAAACACCCACCATAAATGACCAACGCGGTTCGTATAAAAACGCCCACAAGGCTGATCAGGGAAAGCATCATTTGGTGCTACCATTTCTCTTTGTATCTTATCTTCTTCTTCTGTTAGCCTATACATCATAACGTCATAATCTCTCTCGTATACCCTTCTTGGTTCGCCATCACACCGTCTTACACCCGCCTTCATCCACCACCCGCCTACGGTCATGGTGCATTTATCGCAAAAATATCTCTTTAAAACGTCGTCCCAATGCCAGTTATGACCGTTATTATCCATCAATTAAATCCAACAGTTTGTTAGCCTTGTTCTCTGCTTTATTGATTGTTTCATCTCTTTCATCCTCAACAGACTTCCTCGTAAGCCTTGTGCAGTATGAAGCGTCACAGGCACGTTTCCCCTTTTATTTACTTCAGTCTGTTTACTCATCATTTTCTTCCTTTTTAGACTTGGGATGGACTATCCACTGGAATCCAGCACTACCATCTTCATTCTCTACCCACTCAGCGACATTGGCCTTTACGGCCTCATTTCGCCACATTGCATCGCGGTTTGCATCGCGGTTTGGTCTAATGAGAAATACGTCTAACATCGCCATAACTATTACTCCGATGAAGAATCCTATAGTCACCCAAGTCATAGCTATACATGCTCCATCTCCATCATTACTTTTCTGTGATTTACAACATGCCATTTATCTGTCCTTTTCTTTGTTTCTGTTGATTACTCTTTATTATAGTCTCTCTCATATTCTCTCTCAACTTCAAGCATTGCTTTACGCATGACTTCAAACTCTTTTAACTTCATGTGTCTGTATCGCTGTGGTCTTAGTATCCATGAGCCATAGTATCCTTGGGCTCTCCAGTCTTGGTCTGGATATTCCTGTAAATTACTCATTTATTCCCGGTTTTTTTCTGGCGACTCTGGATGTATCCATCTCCATTCAACGGTTCCGTCTTTCTGGGTTCCTTCGTGATGTCCAACGTAGCGGTATATCCTGTATCTTTCATACATCGTAATCTCTTTCATATTCTCTTTCAAACGATGTTCTTTGCTCTGCTCCAGACATAATAAAGCAGTTATTAACTGTATATTTTACTTTCCTAAGTTGATAATGATAGCGTTTGTGATTTCCACTTTCTGCCTCTTTCATTATATACACTAAAAAACTACGGTTGGCAACGAAATCATTGTCGTCGTTAAGTTCGCCATCGACCAAGACTTCATCCCTGAACCATTCATCATACTCGCCTCTGTAGCGACACCAAGCTTCGTATTGTACTTTTTCCCTATCCATTAAGGATGCTCGCATTTCAATAAGATTGTCATTTAATAAACCCTTTCGTACTCTCTTTTTAATATACCACCAACACAGCGATGCCGTGCTGCTGGATCGCTTTTGCCTACAAGACATTTTTCACAACAAATGCTATTACCCACAATCCAGCTATGGGTATTGTGAAGTCTCATATATTCGTCATATTCTATTGTATCTTGACCGGGGTGCATTTAGTAATCCCTTTCGTAGGTTCTGTTGTATGATATCTTTTTATCCTTTCCAGCCACAATATCACTCCTGTTAGGGGCATAGCGTGTTTTTCTTAACTGGTAGTAATATGTTTTATTGTTACCTTTCGCAGCGTCTTCTGTTACATACTCCAAAAAATCTCTGCGGGCGTGTGGTTCGCAATTTGAATTTAGAACGTAGTCCCTGAACCATTCTTCACCCTCGCGTTTGTCGATACACCAGACTTCATATTGTATATGTTCATATTGTATATATTTTTCACTCATTAGAATGCTCGCATTTCAATGTAGCGTCAAAATTATACTTTTTAACTCCGCATCTATTACATTCAACGCCATCCCATTTATGGCCAGATTCTTCAATCCGCGAGTTAAACCACCTTCTCAAACGCTTGTCCCTGTTTTGAATAATCTCGTCAACCACTCCATGCAAAAGATAAATATGCTCAATGTAATAATAAGGAACTGCAATCATATTCTTTCCATCCTGAGTAATATGAACAGCTTCTTCATCAGGTTGGTCTGAATACCAAGGGTCTTCCTTTTCTGCTGGCCTTACTGAAAAAGCAAGAGATTCTGCCAAGACATCTTCTTTTAGTTTAATAAGACAATCTTTGATTTTTGCGGTTTTTTCTTCGTCAAGCTTCTTCATTTTATGCTCCATTGTTACTTTAATCATCTTCCTTATTATATTCTCTTTCGTAGCATCTGTCAACATTAAGGCCGGGACAGGGCCTTAATGAATGAACGCTGATCGATGATATTTCGCAATGTTTGCAGTAGGTATTCCCATCACTATAAGTCCACCAGTTATGGTGTGATAGATCAATGTCCCACCAATCGCCACATTTTTTAACAGGATGAACAGAAGTCGGAATCCGTAGCTTTAGTTCGTCGTCCATATATTCATTCCATGTTTTATTCGTGTGGCTCGTAGTCTCTGTCATATTCTCTTTCTACCTTTCTATTCTCACATCTATCATAATTATCTGGTAGACCGCCATTGCGAAACATAGTTAGATAATCAAGAAATTGCCCCTGAGTTACACCACAATGTTTGCAAACGACTACGTTTCGACTGAAAATAAACCAGCCTCGACGCTCATGTATCCATTCGTGTTTTAATTTACTCACTGTAGCATCTCTCGTATGTTTTTCTTACTGTTCTTTTTGTCTTCCTGACTTTCTTGTTGTGTCTCTTGGCCTTGATTGCGTGAAAGGTATCATTAACCGCGAAAAATATGCCAGCAGAGAGGTATATGCATACTCCAAGAGTCATTACAAGAATCAAGACTATCGTTCAATTGCAATCCAAAAAAGCATGTCACTTTGCTCCACCTTTAACCACTTTGCTCCACTCAAAAACATAAGTTCTTTGTTTATAGATTTTTACGATTTCAGGCTAAATTTTTATAGGATTTATAGGTTCTCCAGAAGGAGAATCCGACCCATTAAATGTTAGCATTTTATTGTCGTAAGTCCTTTATGTTAAAGAATTTACATCAACATAAGCAAACGCTGCACGCGAGCATTTTCGCCCTAAATGTCCGTCTTTGCTAAACTAAGGGCAATTTAAGCTTTTTCACTATCGTATTATATGACTGAGAAATCAGCCTGTCAAGGGGTCTAAAAAGTAATCTCGCTCATATGTTCTTCGCAGGCCACTTTGTAGAATTTCACACTTTTCAAGCTGCTGCATATTAAGTTTAAACTCGATAACTTTTTCATCGTATGTACTGTTTTTAACATAGCTACAAACAGCATACAATGTACCATGAATTATTTTGAATTGCATTAAGCCTGCATGAGAATGTTCATCAGTAACTTCGGTGACATCGAGAAAGTCACCCACATGATATTTGCCGCAATATCCTAAATCAACATCTATTAAATCACTGTCTGATCCAAACTTAACTTTCGTACAAACGCTCATATGTTCGCTTCCTGTTGCAAATCAATGTTAGCTCTGACATTCTGTGTATAATGCTGAGCATATCAAGATCGGTAAAATAAGTACAGATGCAGGTAGCCTTGAAATAGCATCGTTCTTCATCCGGTGAATACTTAATTTCACCGATCAAATTTCCTCTTAGGTATACATCAAAGAATTTTTCCTCACAATCAGATAGGGGAACAAACCTTAAATTTGAACTCAAAATAGCCACACATTGTAATTCAACCTACCGTAAAAATTTCCCTTTATATGATATTGCTAGGCCCTATGGAGGTTAAGGCATTTTCTATGGCATCATTGTAAGCGTCTATGTCAGTATTAAAATCTTTCCAGCAGATAGTATGATGTTTTGCTTTAAATTTTGCCATTATAATCCCATTCGTGTTTGTATGTCGAAAATTGTTGTGTTTTGCTCCATATGGTCTGTTCCATTTCTAGTTCATTCAAATCTCTGAGAACATCATAATCTTTTGTTGGCCAAGAATCCGGCGGTTCAAACTTTTTCAGAGAAGATACAGTAACCTTTCTTTTTCCATATTGTGACGCTGTAACATCAATAACAAGGTCATTGCAAATCACGAACACATGACCTGTCATATCTTTTCTGGCGTATCCTATTTTTGGATAAAATCCCTCGTCTTTCAGCTTTTTAAAAAGGTATGCGGATGCAACAGCACACATACCTGATAAGTTTCTTTTAAATTGATCTTTGTGTTGTTTTCTGAACTTCTCTGCCCACTGTCTTGTTTCTATTGCAAGGGCATGAATTTTTGTCAGATCATCTTTCATGACCTATTATATCAGCGTGTGTTGGGGCTTTCAACATAATCTCTTGTATATTCTTTTTGGCAATAAGGATCAATTTCATCCCAAGGAAGCCAATTTTTTAAATCTAAAAACCCGTTAGTTTCTGACCATCTGATACGTGCAAGTTTCTGATCATAATCCATTCTTATGATTTTGCCAGTCATTTTGTAACAGAAATCGTCAAAAAAATAAAAGTTACCGTTCCCTGTACGCTTTTTGACACTTATAAAATATTGTATTTCTTGATCGGTTTGAAACGGACAGCTTTCCTTGTTAGCTTTTATACGCTTCTTTTCCAGTCGTTTATCTCTATTGCCGCTCCAGTGTTGATAGTAGCAAACAGTCAATCCGACAACTGCCAAAAGAATGATAGATGATAATAGAATTTCCAGAAAACTCATGCCTCGATGCCTGACTCTGATTCTTCGTAAAAGAATACCGGCTCAGCATTGGGGTTTTCACCGGCAACCCTCTGGAAGTCGTGACCGAGTATCGTACTGGCTACATCCAATGCATCTTCTTCAGACAGGTCATGGCAGATTGTTCGCCTGACTGCCTCAGCTATTTCTTCGATTGTTCCTTCTGTTCTTGTTGTTTTTGTGACTTTCATTTTGTTTCCCTTTCTTGGGGTTTTTTGGCTCTTTTAAATCAAGAAATTCATAACGCTTATCATATCTGTCTGCAACGCCCTTTAAATCATGTTTTAGCGAAGAAATATAGTCGCCATCATTTGGCACTTCATTAAGCCATTCAATGAGGCAATACAAGGTTATCTTCATGCCATACTCTTTGAACAGAGGCGGTATATGCTTCATTGCTTGATCTGTCATGGTTTCTTCTTTTTTATCCGAGTTCATCATACTCTCTTTCGTATTCTTTACGATTCATGATGCAGTTGATATCAGATTTATTTACGAGCCCCTTCGCGTTAGCATAATTTTTGGGCTTTTTAATGAATTTTACTGTGTAAATATCTTTTGTACCAACTATGCTAACAACTAGTCCAACAAAATCCCCGCCACCGATCCATCCGGGGATAGTCCCTTTTACGATATCCCCTTTTTTAATTTCAAAATTCCCCATAAACTCTCTCGTACTCTTTCCTTATATCTTCAAGAGAAAATAAAAACTTGTCTTTTGTATGAATTCTTGTGCCATTAACTGTTTCTACTGTACAAAAAAAGGTATCATCTTTTTTTACATGATCCCAAGCGAAACTTTTAACACGGACCAACACTTTGCTCTTTGCGGGCCGAAGGTCGCATCCCACCCAGTCTCCAACCTCAAAAGGCATCGAATAGCCTGATAAATCAGGCTGTGACCGATACAGCTTCACCAGCTTCCATAAATTTTTCAACAAATCTATCTGCCACATCCAATACACGCTCTTTCTTTTCCTGATTCAATCCGTCTACCAAGTGATCGGGAAAAATGTCCATACCATGTTTGGCACCAAGCATGGCTGCGATCATTGAGCCATTGGAATCTGTGTCCCCACCAGCACTTACGACATCATACAGAACTTCAATATTGCTATTGTTGTTCAGGAAAAACATGTAAGTAAACGGCAGACTATGGCAGGCATAACATCCGCCCTCAAGGTTGGCTACGATGCGTTCAAAGTTATACGATGAATGATTATCCAAAATTTTAAGATGCTCCATAAAATTATCATCGTTTGATGTTGCATCATAGTCTGACAACCTTGATTTGGCGTAAGCAGCAGACAATTTCACGAACGGCAAAAACCCTTCTGTTATAAAGGTTTTATTATTATGGTTAAGGCAGTGATAAATCGCATACATATGAGCAATACCTGAACACAGGCCCATTTCTGTATTGTGCGTCATGGATGCAAGGTCAAGAGCGAAGTCCATGACATCCATGCTGCCCTTGGCTCTCAAAGCATGAAAAGCAGCTACAGGAGAAATCTTCATGGCAATACCATTTCCCAAGCCTGCTCCACCTGTTCCGTCAGACGACACTTCATCCCAAGCTGTACCTTCAGACAATGCACGAATAGCCCTCTTTGTGCTCTTACCCATGCCATAAACGCCTTCCTCATAAGCACTTGCGTGTGCTTCTGCTTGTGCGTCCATGCATAAAGGCTTTTTAATTAAGCCCTCTGCAACGGCTAACGTCAACTGGGTATCGTCAGACCAGTCAGATTTGGACGGAGCATAGTCTGTAATTCTTCCATGTTGATCTTTGATACGTTCGGCTGTCCATGTCTCAACAGGCAGACCAAGACGATCTCCGATAAATACGCCCAAAAACATTGCCCTGACACGTTCTTCTAAATTAGCCATATCCGTTTTTCCTTAAAATTTCTCTGTATTTGTCCATCGAATCGTTACGTTTACTTTCTTCTTTTTCTACATGCTTATATTCTTTGTATCCCATATACAGAACGAACCAAACAAGTGCGGCTCCAAGAAATGACCCCATTTGGGTCAATAATATATATGATATAGGAGGAACAAGCACAAAGCAAACCATGAATGCTACTTTTGTTGCAAATACTGGCTTAAAGAAAAATCCCAAGAGTGATCTCAATACTCGCCCACCGTCCATTGGGAACATCGGGATAGCGTTAAAAACGAACAATATTGCATTGACATATACAAGGAAGCCAAATATCATAGTAATAAAATGATCTTTAGGCAAATGATCCACACACAAAATTCCACATCCAATTGATGCAAGCAGAAGCAGAAATGTTACAAATGGACCACCGAGAGTTGTTATAAGTTCATGTTTTGGAGTACGATACATATGTTCCATGTCTATCATGGCCGCACCACCAAATATCATTAGCACT
>Ga0098058_1000345_pt1 | contig 15824 bp, 30 predicted proteins | sample 19_taG_FD_75061 | JGI IMG/M metagenome (GOLD analysis project Ga0098058, IMG submission 75061) | Marine viral communities from the Subarctic Pacific Ocean - 19_ETSP_OMZ_AT15317 metaG | ecosystem: Environmental > Aquatic > Marine > Oceanic | place: Pacific Ocean | collected 2015-01-19 | reverse complement strand
TAGCCTTTATCATGTTTAGTTGTGACTCACTAACTTTATATGTTTTGGATCCAACAGATTCCCCCATTTTATATTTTCCTCTTTTCTGTTTGTATTTTTCACCTTTTGGTTTAATTGGTTTCAACATAGGTCTTCCACCTTTTCGACCACTAATTGTGTTAAAATCTAAATGTATAGGTCCTTCTTCCAGTTGATCATCCTCATTATCGGGAATGCCATCGGAATCCATATCGGAAGGGCCGGCACCATAAAAATCATAGTCATTGGTATTGACAGGATCGCCGTCAGAAACCTTATCTCCGCAACCACCTTGCTCCTCATCAGGATTAATAACCAACCAGTCACCATCCTCAAAAGTTACATCCTCCTCATCGTATTCATACTCGCTGGTATCACCAGAATCAATATTTTGGTCAATAACAATAACATCTTCATCTTTATGAACAACCTGCGTGGGGTCATATTCAAAAGCGCCCTCATTTAAATTGGTCTTTGTTTGACCTTCTTCCATAGAAGGTGGATTATCTGGTATCATACCGTATTCAAGATCACCAGAATCTATATCAACATCATCACCCGGAGCAATTGGTTTGCTAGTATCGGTTATCTTTACCAATTTACCACCCAATTTATCAACAATTACGGAAATGGCATCCTTTTGCGTCTTATGATGCATCATCTTTATATTAGGGTCGTCTATCCTTCGCCATATATCTCCCTCTTCTACTTTTTTAAGTATCTCATAATCATAGCCATAACCATGAACAACTTTATATCTTATACCTTGTTCGGCTTCCCACTCAGCATCAGGGGGATGATCTAAACCACTAACTCCTTTTCCCAATCTGTCTTCCTCAGAATATTGTTCACTCACGCCATGAGACATAAGTTGCTTCATTCTTGATAATTCTTCATTTATATTTCTCATAATACTTCTATTTACAATTAGCTTTTCTAATTATTTCAACAGATCCTTCTCTATGTTCGTTTCCACGCCAAAATGCGATACCGGCAATATGAGATGCTAGACCTTGTTTACCCCACCCGCCTTTGGTTGCAACTTCAGAGTATTTTTTAACTAGATCACAGATTGATCCGTCCTTTTCATATTTTTTAATAACGTCATGAATCTGTTTCATCTCGTTTTTATTTACATTAGCTGATCTAATTTGGGAATATATAAATTCAGCGTCAGGACCCAAGAACTTATCACTCATAAAAGATTCCTTATCTTCTTTGGCCGCCAACCTCTCTTCATTCTCTTCTGGAGTTTCGTATTTTCTCTCCTTTCCATCACAATACCAACGTGTGTCTTTACCATAAACCCTACCACCATGTAACCAAGTGGAATCTTTGTGTAATTCCCATGTTGATCCGGCGGATGATCCTACATAAGCATCCTTTTCTTCATCATATGTTCCATCAACCGACGCACATTTTTTTAGATCTTCTGGCCAATATACTAGACCTCCCCCTTTTGATCCTATATCATCTTCTTTTTCTTCACCTGCACCCTTTGCAGCTCTAACCACCTTACCATCTTGACATTTATAAGCCCAATCTGCACCACTTCTACTTTTGGCTTTCCCATCACTGAAGTAGGTGTTGCCCTTATCACTCACATAAGTTATTGTACCGTCTTCGTTTGTTTTGGCTTCAAATCCTTCACCAGTGACACAAGAGAATTCTTCCGGCCAATCTATAGTTGTTTTATCATCTTTTACAACTTTATCACCTTTGGCACCCGTGGAACAATATTCCTTTTTTATTGCGGTCATGGCGGCGGATATACCACCAACAGCATTCTCAACGCCTTCCCAGGGTTTTACCTTAAAAACACCTCCCTTATATCCCGAATCAAGAAGTTCAAGAGCCTTTTTAAATTTTGCATTTTGTCTATCACTGGAATTACCCCATTTATCACCCTCTGCGTATTTGTAAAGATAATCCTTTTCTCCAGTACTTTTATATTTTTGAATGTTTTTTGATTCTGGGTTATATCGATATACATAACAATCATGTAATCCCCCAGCCAATGCAATTGGACCTGTTATATCTTGTGTCTCTGCACCCTGTTCATTTAATATGTCCCAACTGGTGTTTTCAGATTCTTTTAAAATACGTCTATTGGCATCTTCTATCAGCTGCCTTTTAATTTTTGATTCTCTTCTTCCCATTATTTTAAAGTTTTAATATATTGAATCACCATAAATGTCCTCCCACGCTGCCTTTCCTTTGGTTATACTACGTGGATCAATCTCAGAAGCCTGTGCCACACCCTTTTCACCTAATATACGTAGGAAATTTTTAGCACTTCTCATATCTCCCAACATCGCAACTTTATCTGAGGAATTAGGTCCAAATAGCCTCACCGAACCACCGTATATACTACCTTCAAATCTGTGAAGTGAAGAATCTTTATCTTGTGGATCCCCCGCAATCTCAAGTGGTCTCAATTTTATTGCAAAGTCTCCATCACCATGATTATAATCCATACTATCAAAGTCATATCTAATTACTTCTTCAATGGCACCAGATCCTTGACCCATCCGTATAATGATGGTGAAATCATCAGTTCTTGGAATGTCTCCCATTTCCTTACCATGTTGGTAAAAACTTTTTTCAAGTGATCCAAATCCTTTTTCTTTTGCCAATTCGGCGGCGCGATTCCATGTTGAACGACTTACTTCACCCAATCTTCTCTTATTGGCCTCTTCTATTATTTGTCTTTTTAATTTTGATAATCTTCCCATAATAACTAATTTCTATATAAATATATCATTGTGGAGGAATAAATAAATTATTACCAATCCATTTCGTGCATTTCAGGATAAGCATTGTCATCCATATATTTTCTTATCTTATTTTGCAAAAACTTCTGTATGATATAATAATAGTCCATCCATTCACCACCCATAAGTTCTGTAACACTAATGGCAATAGCTGAGGTGGTATGATCATTGTCCTCAGCGGCAAGCTCAGTAAATACATCATCACCTGTGGAAAAGGTATAACAACCATTACAACCATAACATAAATGATCTTCAAAAGTATCGGTAACCAAACAAACCTCCCAATGCTCAGGAACACCAGAACCTGGCAAGACACCACCATCAAATTTTATGGTGCCGTTTAAATATTTTAAAATAAGGGATAATAACTTCTTATCCTCGAAATCCTCATAGGCGCTATCAAACTCCGCTTGTCTATCGTATTCTTTTAATAACTTTCTGATTAAAGGTCTCATATCTTATAAATACCTTATAATGGGCAAAAAAATACCCCGGAAAATTTCCGAGGTGATCTCTAATCTCACCAGACTTGCTTAGTTATCATCATAATGTTTTCCACTAAAGATAATAATGGTTCCAGCACTACCACCATCAATAACCCTATAGTCTTCATAATAATCCTTCCAACTAACTCCCATGGCTTCAAAATTGGGGTCGCCCAAAATATTATTAAGATATTCCGATGGCATATCCGTTTCCAAAACTATTGTATCATCCGACTTGGATCCTATACCCGGTTTCTCCATTACATTAAATTGATTACCAAAAGCTTCATGGTTATTTAATATTTGCACAATGGTGGGTTCAACGGGCTCAGCATCGCCCACATATCCACTTGGGGGTGAAAAACCTGCCCAATCATCAGATGCACCTTCATTATTTAGCCTTATACCTAAACCCATAAGTTTCTTTATTCTATTAACTTGCTCGTTCAAATTGTTCATATACTATATTTTTTAATCATCCCACCCACGCATATCCGTTTGTGGTACTTCACCCATACCTAATTTTTTATAAATAGCTTCAAGTGCCGTCCATATATCTATATAATCAAGAGTGTTGCTCCTTATATGATTTTTCCATTCCTTTTGCCATTTCTCATCCGCAGTGGGTGGCTCTGGTGGGGGAACTGAATGATCAGGGCCCATAAAAGTATCAAAATCAGCAGATTGGTCATCTTCAGGAGGATCAGGCTGCTCATTTATAATATAATTTAATTGCTTTTCTGTAATCAGTATCTTCATATAAATAAATACCCGGAATTTTTTTAATAATCTCTAATTACACCAGAACTGCTTCGCTTTTTCAAAAACCGATAATTCTGAAAAAAAACCTCCAGAAATTCGCAAACCACATCACCCCCCACCTTTGGACTAAAAAAGGGGCACCCCAGGGAGGGGGATACCAGACACCCTAGAGGGAGGGGATGTTATAGGGGGGGTATGTTGGCATAAAAAAAGACCGGAGGGTGATTTCATATCCCCTATATGATCGTCTTTCAGATATTACATATGGGGGGTGTAGGCATAAAAAAAGACCGGAGGGGGATTTCATATCCCCATCTCCGATCGTCTTTCTGTTGTGTTCCTACCCTTTAGGCGAGGACAACATCATTTACTACTTCGAACAATTTATCATTGTACTGATTTACCATTCGAAGATTTTTCACTTCACCAGCTTCTCTGTAAATGGTTTCACCGGAATCTAAACAATGGTACTGAGTTTGTACTCCACCTCTTATGAGTGCCTCTTGAACTCTGTTCGTAACTATCCAACCATTATTTCCTTGGTCACCACTTCTTCGAACTTTAAGAACATCATCAATTACGGGTTGGAACTTCGCCCCATTAAATCTGATATCCATTGCCCTCTGAGCCAATTCCCTTTGGGTATCGTTATCCAATTCAATACCTTGTAATTGTAAAACCTTATTTGTGGTTTTCAAAGTATTCTTTACGAACTGATCGATGTGAGGGTTTAAATCAAATTCTCCCATATGTACTTGTCTGATACTACCGAAATCGGCCTCTTTTATTATCATACCATTAGAACATACTAATCGGAAAATTCCAGCCTCAAAACGAAATGCTCTACTCCCATTATTAGAGTTGATTAAAACCATTTCAGGAATAGTATCTCCTACTGTGGTCATCATTCTTTCGGTGTGTTCTTCATTTCTGAAATGTATCATATGAAAGTTATAATGTTTCTTCGCCTCTCCCTCACTTCGAGTACCGGTTTGTTTTGCGATTACTGGGTTCCAACCTCTTTCTCTCATACCATCTACGATATCCTCTGTAGAGATAGATTTATATTTAGGTGTCAACCATTTAGCCGTATCGGAATAGGCTGAGGGAACTAATTGTCTAAGATCGTCGTTTGTTAAAATTTTTTGTGTAGCCATAATAATTTGTTTTAATTTAAGTGAATAATGTGTTTTTCTTTATAATATAAAGATACGAATAAATGCCGACATTACCAAACTTTTAGGTATCTTTTTTTAAATTATTTTTAATGAACGTTTGTAAGGTTATTTCCTTTACATAGTAAAGATAAGAAAAATTGCCGACATTACCAAATCTTATTGTAACTATTTTCACATTTAATTTAACGTATATGTTTTTTGTATATGTGTGGTATCGCTGGTTCTTCCATTACTCCTACCGTCTTGCGGGATAACATTATAAAGATACAACTTTTTATCGGCATTACCAAATTTATTTTAACTTATTTTAATGTACATGAAATAGGTTTTTGTGGACATAAATAAAGTATATGTACATGGTGTGTACATGAGGTTTGTTGGCAATATAAGAGGTTGTTAAGCCACTGAAGGATGGCCATTTTATCTGTTTGGTAGTCGGCAATTAAACCATATCGAAGGTTTCCCTTCGGTTGCTCCTCATAACTCTTTATCGGCAATATAAAACATATGGTCCTCCAGTAGGCATTATAACACAAGCGGTTAACCGTGTACTCTAAGTCCGATCCTCGTTTGTTCTGTTTGGTAGTCGGCATTTGAACAGTAGTTTTAGGGGGCCTTACGGACCTCTTTTAAACAGATCATCTTTATCCACATGTGGATCTATCCCATCTGTTTGTTGGCAAGGAAAGAGTACTCCATGTGCTGTAACATCCTGTGTGGATCTATTGCATAAAAAAAGGGGAGACATTGCATCTCCCCCAAAACAAAAAACAACAACTATGTTTTTATAGTAACCTTACCGGCCCTAAATGTGTTTGGACTATTGTATTAGTATCAATTATAAAGTCCGATAGTTTTTCAAAATATAAGACATCAAGTGATCGTAAAGCAACTGCTCTCTCTTGTTTAGTTTGCCCTTTTTCACTTTTCTTACTTCGTTTAATTCTTTTAATTCTACGATCTTTTTTTCTACCTCTATCATAATACATCTTTTTGGTTGTTTGTTATGTTATTTCAATTTTACTTATAAACCCATTATATGTTCTTTTCCCTATTGATGTTGGTGTGAACTCTTTTGTTATATATACCCCACTTCCGTAATCTGCTGGACGAACACTACTCTCAAATTCTTGGTGTGTCATTCTACGAGTAGTACATTTCTCATTCCAATAACTTTCTTCTTTACGAGTATTTCTTCCATTTCTATCAAACTCATTATAGAAAACACAATTTGCCGTAATCTTAAATATGTGGAAAAAGTTTGTGTCTATCCCTCTACCATTATCATCAACCCTTTGTCTTTTTAACCAAACACCTTTCTTTATAAGAGGTCGAACTTTTAGGTTTTCGATATCTCTTTTGTAAGTACTTATTTCACTTCCTATTTCATTCTGTAAGGTGTCTACTCTCCTTTCTAAAAGTGTTATTCCGTTTCTGATATCATCGTATGATTTTATTATGATACCAACGATACCTTTATCATAACCCAATGTTTTTAGAATGGTTTGGTAAATAACCATACCCTCTAATATTCTCTCTTTTGTTGGGTAATCTTCTCTCCCATTTAATAAAGTATCATAGTGGTTAAAATTATTTATTTGGGTGTTGTCATATTGAAATGTGGTAACGTAATTCCCATCAACGTAGTCATTACTTTCTCTAATAGATACTTTGATAGTAGGTCGATAATATGTTCTATCACTATTTACTGCTCCTAATATCTCTACTCTACTATAAGTCCATTGAACTTTCCAACCCGTTGTGTCAAAGTCCAAACCCTCTAACAATTCGGTTTGTAGTTTCTCTATCCTTTCTTGTTTAAGATTTAGGACTTTTTCTCTAATGACTTTTAGTCTACTTTGTCTTTTCTCTAAACTTCTTATTCTCTCTTTACTCATAGTTGTTTTGTTTTGTTATAACAAATATACGAATAATTCCCCACTTTACCAAATATTTTGCCAACTTTCTTCAAATTCTTTTTATCTATATAATGTTACTACACTACCAAACTCTTTTCTACCTGTTCTTTCATATTACATTCCTTGTGATGCTCCGTATAAAAATAAACATATAATAGTTATTGGGTTACAAAGTAATACTATTCCAGTAACTACCACCCAGTAAACTATCTCATTGTGTATGTATAAACTTCTGTCTTTTATTTCAAATATCTTTTTCATTCTAATCCTTGTTTTAAATCTTCTATTGTTCCTTTGAGAAGGTCCTCGTCCCAGTCATCCTCTGTTATTTTTAAAAGTTGTGGAATAGTTCTCATTACGTGTGGGTTCTTTAAATAGATATTTGTTCCACACCATTGTCCACCTTTATATAGATAAATCCATTCCACCCACGACTCAACGGCCGACTCAAAAATATTCAGTATTTTAATTGGTTGATTCCACCCCATTTCTTCGTTACCCCATTTTGTTTCAAACATTGTTTCTCCTAATGATGAAATGTAGTTAGGGTGTGAAAATAATAGTTTAACTTTTTTATCGGTGTTATAGTGTTCATTTAGTATTCTGCCTACATGTGACGGGTAACCATCAAAGTGGATATATTTACCCACTACTATACCCTCTTGTTTTTCTCTAAATATTACTGATCTTGTCGCCATAGTTTTTGTTTTGTTTAATACAAATATACGAAAAGTTTTTCACTTCTCCAAATATTTTAAAATCTTTGTTCCATCATCCTATCCAATAACTGATCGTATATATCAGAAATGTACCCCAACTCTTTAATTTCAATGTATTTTTCTACACCCCAAGATGTTGTGGTACTGAAATAGTTATGATAACTACCAAAGTCTCCAGGTGGGTTTTTAGCTTGTACCCCCATTATTACATCGTAACACTCGTCTAACATTTCTTCTGTTATAATCATAGTCTATTGAATTATACCTTTTGGTCTTGGATCTGGTGTGACCTTTGGTCGAAAAGGTGTTTGATAGGGATTTTGTTTTGGTGGTGTCTTAGTCCCAGGTTTGGTTGTAGGTTTGGTTGTAGGTTTTGTCTCGGTGTTGTTCATTTCGGTTATTACCCATTCTGTTGTTCTACTCATAGTTTTAGTTTTTTGTTATTACTAATATACAACTTTTATTTGACTTTACCAAATATTTTTAATCTTTTTTCTACAAAGTTTTTTGTTGTTTTCTTTCTTCTTATCCTTGATCTTTCTTGTACGATATCGACCATCGTAGAACCCTTCAGCCTTCATCTTCTTTCTTGCCGACTTCTTCTCTATCCATATCAATATGTCCTTTGTTATTTTCATTTAATATAAAGATACAAAAAAGAATTTACTTTACCAAATATTTTACTGGTATTTAAACAATAGATTTTTTGACATCAGGAGGGGGGATTTCTCTGTTGTTCTATTGCCGACGGCAAAATAAGAGTTTGAGTCTGCAGCATGTCAGATCTCTTTTGCCTGGTAAAAGCTGTTAATTGTTAAGCTAAACAGATCAACTTAAGGGACCGCGCAAAGTGTTGTAATGCCGACATGCAATAAAAGAGTTGTGTCTATAGATGAGGAAATCTATTTATCGGCATTTAAAGAGTTGGTGATCAGCTGTTTTGGGCAGTGTAAATCTGTTGCATAAAAAAAGGGGAACTCATGTTCCCCCTGAAATAACATTGTGTTATCTTTTAAATTTTTGGTAAGCGTTATATGTCAGTAAACCCTAACTCTTTGTGTGAGCGTATTTGGGTTTAATGTTGGTAACAAAGTAGTTACCTTTTGAGGACGCTTCGTCCAATTTGGACTTCTCACCAGCGGCACCTGCGTAGGTGTAACTTTGTCCGTTAGTTAATGTGACTTCTAAATCACTTCCGACAACTTTTGAATTTGCAATTAAAGTACTAGCCATAATTAAAACTTTTTTGGTTTTGTTAAAAAATATAAAAATAAGGTTGGTTTGTTATTACCCTGAGTAAACCATACCCATAAAACATTCAGCGCTTTTTCTGTTTCTTATTTAACGTCGTAAACTCTCCGCTACAGAGGATAATCGAATACTATACAAATATAAGAAAAATAAATGACAATGTCAAATTTTTCCTAATGTTTTTTTAATTCTTTACTCTTTTTTTATACCCCTCATGATATTGTGGTTCAATACTCTCCAATATCAATTTAACAATATCTTCTTTGTTATCATTCTTTGACCAATGTTGATCAACCACATATTCCAAATCTTCATCAGTATATGCTGCCGCTGCCAACACTGCCCCAATGGCAAAATCATTTAATAAATCTTCGTATCTACTTACTACCCCGTCCATAATAACTATTTATAAGGCTCAATAATTCTTTGTCAGATTCTTCTATTGTAGGATAAAATGGTGTAGAGTGTTTCTCTAAATTGTTGATGAATTCTCTAACTCTTTTTCCCAATGTTTGATCGTTTGGCTCTGACCCCACCAAATATTTAATTTGGTCCAATAGTTCTTGAGGATAAATATTCTTTGTCATAGTTTCTACCATTTTGGTGGGTTATCATTTAAAAATTCTTTACTATATAAGTGTGAGTTATCATTGTATTTGATAACATCTTCCCACCATCGAATTCCATACTCAAAACGTGGAGATGCGAACTTCATGATATCATCATCATGTATGTGGAATAATAGATCGTTTCTTCCACCGGTATCTTCAACTTCGTTTCCATCCTCATCGATATCAGGATTGGTAAGAACTTCTGTGTAATACTTTACCCTTACTCCAAAGGTATCTTCCATGAAATCAACGAATTCTTTTTTGTCTTCCTCTCCTACTATCGTAGCGGGCCAAACACATAATTGGTTATAATCTTCCATAATTGTTTTTATTTTTTTAAATCTTGTTCTATATAATAAATGTAAAAAGGTATGAAAGTGATGAACACTCCCATTAAAATACATAATGTTGCTATTTCCTCTACCATTGTTGTCTTTGTTTTGTTATAACAAATATACGAAAAGTTTTTGACTTTACCAAATTTATTTAGTTTTTTTCTTTTTTACTTTAGTTTGTTTAGGTGCCGGCAAATAAACATAAGGAAACTTACCCCGCATTCTTTTCTTTTCTTCAGGGTCCCAGTCAACTATATATTTTTTAATGAAATTATTAACATATTTAATAATTATATTCATAATTCTTCTTTTAAACTTAGTCTTTTTTTTATTTCTTCTTTATATGCTTTAACATATGATCTCTCATCTTCAATAATACCCCAAGGTTTCCACTCCACTTTTCTCCAGTAATGGTATTGTCTTAAATGATACTCATATAATCTCTCTAAGTCGGCAAGCGAACAGTCTTCGATCCCCTGTATTTCCATGGGATGATCTTCGTGATATTTCTTATGCATATCTTGGGTCCACTCTTCCATTATACTTTTAGGTTTTCGTATTGTGTAATCATGTCAGCAACCAGATCGTTTATTTGTGCGTCTGTCATGTTCATTCTTGGGTTCATGCCTCTTTCACATTCTAATTGATGTAATAATACTTTTTTTAATACTTCCATCATGATTTGTTGTTTTGATTTCTTTCTTTTTTTAATTTGTCTTTCCAATCTTTTAATAGCATCCAACCATTCTTTTCACAGAATACTTTTCCATCTATTATCATATAACCGTCTTTGCTGTTTATCAGGCTTTGCCCGTTAAATGTTTCCATAATTATTATTTTTATATTCTCATTAGTGGTAGTTCCTCAATTCCTGCCCAAGCACACGCTTTTTTAATTTCTTTTTCGAAACCCTCAGAGGATAGTCTCATTGAATGATCGTCGTTTATCCAATTCAAATGTTTGCCGGTGGTATTACTCCATATATTTTTACATATCTTTATACCTCTGCCATAATCAACGGCAACGCATGTGTCATAAGAAAAGTAAAAGGTCACTCCCCATATCTTTATATAGTTAGCATTACTCGCAGAGTTTTCATTATAATTCCCTACTATTGTTGGTTGGTTTATTTTTCCTTTAGCCATAATATTATTTCTTTTTATTAAATGGTGAATCTGGATGGTTTACATAAATGTCTACATAGTTTCTCATGTTCATACGATTTGTTATTGTAAGACAAGCGGCACTATCCTTTTGTACCTCTTCAGTAAAAAGGTATGTATGTAGCTCTTCGTTTGTAAGTGCCATCATTTCTGTATAAGATAATTTGTGATAAGGTTTCATTGTGTTGTTGTTTAATACAAATATACGAATAATATTTAACTTTACCAAATAAAAAGGTAATAACTTTCGCTGGCATTCAAACAGAGTTGAGTCGACGGTTCAGATCTTTTTAATCTAATAACCTCTTCCTTGGTGAAAGCAGTAAGAAAAACTTTCATTATAATCATAAGTTATTGCCATCTTCTGTAGTTTTTTCTTTCCTTTATCGTAGTTGCGAAAGATTTTATTATAAAACTTCTTTCCTCTGCCAACACACTCGTTGACAAGGTCACTCCAACTATCATCACTACAGTCAATACCGGCACCACCATCATTCCCCAACCAAGCATCATAATATAAATTATATAGGTTGTTGAATTTTCTGGCTTGGAATTTATCCAGTTGTTGGAATACCCCTCTGTGCAGTTTAGCGTATTTCTCCCCGATTCTTTTATAATTAGGGTCTTTTTCCCACTCAGCTTTTTCAATGAGATTCCACAGTTCTTTCTTTGTTAGTTTTCTAGACATAATGTTTTTGTTTTATTTAAGGTGTTTTGGTAATTCTTTTATATTTTTAGCGAATTTATAAATATCTTCCCAGTCTGGGTACTCAGTTTCTAATATGTGTTGGTAGGCATCTATTTTACCTTGTAGGTATGCTCTTCTGCTGTATTCTTTACCTCTAGAGTTTTGAACATCTATCAGCTCTTGTTTTTCTGACTCAGCTTCTTTTATCAATTCTATTAGTTCAAACATTTTCTTTATTTAAATTTACGAATAATTTTTTACTTTACCAAACTTTTATTAAATTAGTGCCGTGAAGAGTTATCTTCTTTTTTTGCCAACCTGTCTCTGTAATCTTTTAATATAGGTTTCATTGCATCTTGAAGTGAATTCCATACATCGTCAAAGTCCACGCCGGCAATTATTCTGTTTTCAGAGGAGGGAAACTCATTGCTTACACCTGCTTCATAATCATCCTCATCAGGACGTGTCGGCAATGGAGAAGGTTGTTCGTCCAGGCTAAAATAACTCTTGTTAGCTATTCCATCATTTATATAGGAGTTCAATTCAACAACCCCTTCAATAGTATAATCAACACTATGTACTGGATACCTATCGCCGTCTTCAATCCAGATAATGGCATCATCATCTTTCTTATCTTCAGGCACTGCCTGCAATTCCTCTATCAGTTCTCTTATCTTCATAATCCTCTTGTCTTGTTGTCTTGGTTTTCTAATGCGTACTCAATATCATCCTCCATCTCGACAATTTCTTTGGCGAGGTCTAGAAGATTTCTCAGTCCATTTTGTTCGTAAGAACATAAATCATCAGTTTTACCATTCTGAATGGCATCTAAACAATCCTGTAAATCGTCGGATGTGTTTTCGAATCTGCAATAGCTCATGTTTCCCATAATTTTCTTATTTTGTTTTTAGTTTTTATCAAATTCTTTACGAATCATATCTTTACCTTTTTTGTATTCCTCTTCAGTTTTGGTTTAATAGTTCTCGTATATTCACAATAACTTTTATTTGAATTACAATTCATACAAGTATTATCATATTTGCTTTTTTTGTAACCTTTACATATTGTTATCTTACTCATCTTTTTTTTGTTTAATACAAATATACGAATAATTTTTTAATTATCCAAATTTATTTTAAATTTAATGGGTTCTTAGTGTATGTTGTACCGTCGTCCACCCTAATGAATCTTGCCAACGATCTATATCGTTCTGCCTAATACCAGCATCCTTTTCTAGCTGACGTAAGTATTTCTTGTTGTTTCTCTCTAATTGATTGTAAAGGTTCTTTTGTGTGTTATTGAATCCTTTAGCTGGTTCACCTTGACTAAGAGCTGATAGAACACCAAGCACCTCTTCTTCTGAAATTCCTGGAAAGTTAGATGGACTCGATATTTCCGGATAAATTTTTTGGAAAAACGAAGTATCTTCAGGTCCTCTCTTCTCATCTCTGTTGATTGTGTTTTTTCGGATCTTTTGACTATCTTTGTAGGAATGTATGAAATCTTTATAACAATCCAATACTTCAACGTCCTCATCGATGATAAGCTGACAAATGTTTATTCCGTTTGCCGACTCAAGCCCGTTATCTTCCATATGTTTTATAATAGTATCAATCAATGTCATCACTCTATCTTTTGTTTACGATTCTCTTTTTGTCTCTTCAGTTCTTTTCGTCCTTCATCTAAGTCTCTAACGGGGATAAGTAATCCATTACCGATTACGTACCATCCATCATTTCTTAAAGTCAATTGTAATTCTACTGAGGTATCGAATTCCTCCCCATCTGAAAATTTTAGTATACTCATAGTGTTTATTGTTTTGTTTATACAAATATACGAAAAAATATCGAAACTACCAAATTTATGAGGAATTTATTTTATTTTTTACCGGTTCTAACCACGCGGGCGTGCGTAAATAAGTATGGTGTACCACAAATAGGTAAAGTTACCATCCCAGATCCCGATATAAGGTATTCCATTGCCGACAAACAGTTCAAAATGAGTCTGACGAACCATGTTGCAGCTCTTTTGCAGCAAAGAGATCAAAGATCTGCAGCTTCACCTCCTCTGAAATCAGTTATGTTGCCGACAAACAGATCGATGTCACCGTCGTCAGCCTATGTTACATCTTATATTGCCGACAAATCACTAAGAGCTGCAACCAGTCGATGGGGCCAGGAGACGATGTTCTATATTGCCGGCAAACAGATCGGGATCAGCTGTGGATCTGGGAGACGCAACTGTTTTCACTGGGAAACAGCCGCTTCTCAGCAGGGCCAGCTGAGAGGACTCAGTCTAAATGCCGACAAACAGATCAAAACCGATGGGCCGCTCCGGCGTTTCAACCTTATTAAATGCCGATATCCATTCTGGATGTATTTCAGGAGTTGTTTTGCCGACAAAGAGATTTATGAATACACTTAATTAATGTTTTTAGATGTCTTCTACTGCCGGCTCTCCAGATGACACGCTGAGAATGGTTTTTTTGCCGATAAAGAGATTTGGGGACAAGCTCCTGGATCTAGATCCGAGGTCTTCTACTGCCGGCAAACAGATTAGGGGACGATGAGGGCTGCAATTTTTGACCTCTTTGCTGCACGCGAGAAACAGATCAAAACGCCGGAGCAGCGTCGCGTTAAACACCACTTTAAATGCCGACAAACAAATAAGGGGACATCTACGACATCTTTTTTTGACTAGCTCTAATGCCGACAAACAGATCATAAGGCCCGGTGACATCCAGATTCGACCTCTTTACATCCGTATCCGCCTTTACTTATCCACATATTATGTGTATATTTGTTTATAAGTTGTTAACAAGTTTATTTACCCCCAAAATGCCAACAAAAAAAATGTGGATAACTTTGGAATGCCGATTATTTAGGCGTACCTTTGTATTATACCATTAAAGACGCTCACCTGGAGACGGATACGGAATCACCGTCCCATCCTGGTGGGTAAAAACAAAAAATGATACTTAGGTAAGCGTATCCGCACGCACTTGACTGCCGATGGATACGCATCCCTACAGTGGCCCGCTGTTTTTTGCGGACACGTAACCTGCGGCGCCCTTCTATGCTCATTGGGTCTCGTATCCCTATATCCCGGTGGGGTTTATAGGTCTCGTATCCATATATTACCCATATTTTATCCATAAAATGGGTCTCGTAACCCCAACCCGCCGCTCCAGTAGCCGCTAAACCACCCCCTGAAAAGGGGATACGGTATCAGTGGGGTGTCCTGGGGGAAATATTGGGACACGTATCGCTCATATTAAAAAAAATTACATGGGTCTCGTATCCGCAGTGGGTGGATATAAAAATTGGGTCTCGTAACCGACATCCTGCCGACATGCAAAGGGATTCGTAACCTTAGCCCCCACAGAGAGCGCTTGGATGCGTATCCCTATAAGCCCCATATACAAAAGGGATGCGTGACCGACATCTCCAGAGGGGCAAGCGGATTCGTATCCGATATCTCCCTATATTTTAATGGGATGCGTGACCGTATAGTGGGTGTAATTTAATTGGGATGCGTGACCGTACTATCCCTATATAATTTGCGGATGCGTGACCGAGGTATGGGTATATATAAAAAAATATAGTCGGTACTGAAAAAAAGTAGTCGGAAATATAGTGTAAGCAAAAAAAATGGGTGTAGCTAGATTGCTCTGACTACTACCCACTTTCACACAACACAAAAACAGATTTTATCTCTTTATCTATAAGATAAAGTTATACTTTTAATCTCATTAAGTCAATAGTAAATCTCAACTATTTCCAATACCGGCGAACAGGCACCCTTGCTACCTTTCAATCCTGGGGGATTCATTCGCCACTACCAGACCCTACCTACCCTCCTGAGTTTTTGCGAAGCCCGCATGGCACTCACTACCTATTCATCTTCTCTCCTCTTCTTTTG
>Ga0098058_1000344_pt1 | contig 15831 bp, 13 predicted proteins | sample 19_taG_FD_75061 | JGI IMG/M metagenome (GOLD analysis project Ga0098058, IMG submission 75061) | Marine viral communities from the Subarctic Pacific Ocean - 19_ETSP_OMZ_AT15317 metaG | ecosystem: Environmental > Aquatic > Marine > Oceanic | place: Pacific Ocean | collected 2015-01-19 | reverse complement strand
TCTTTCTTTTTCAATTTGAGACTTCGTAAGGATATCATCCAGAGCCTCTAATGATTTAAGAATCTCAGATTCGTATAACGTCTCAGACATCAATCTCTCCTTAAAGTCCCAAACTTTTCTGGATGTGCGGAGACAATGCCCCCGTAGTTTCAAATTTAATTACTTCAGTGGGGGAAATATTACCGGCTTCCACGCCTTTCATGAGAGCGCCGATAATCTGGTGACGATCAGGTGATTCCGACTCACCGAATCCACCTTTTTCAAGATAGTTGTCACCTTCGACATTTTCTGCAGATTTATTAACGTCAATATCGTCAGCTGTTTCGTTAATAAAACCGAGACTCTTGCTGAGGGAATCAAAGACTCCATCAACACTCTTAGCAAACTGGTCGTAATTGGTGTCCATTGAGAACATTTGAGATCCAAGACGGTCTTCCAAATTAAGGAATGAATACCCAATGGACTTAACCATTTCATATAAGAAAGGAGAACTATCAATTCCAGCCATTAAAACAGGATTATCTGAAACAAAATCAAAAAAGGATTTCTTAACATCCTCTTCCTCTTCCTCTTCCTCTTCCACTTCTTCCTCTTCTTCCATAGCTTTCAAGAGGGATTCATCTTGAATCAAAGAGGTATAAAGACGTTGACTCTTCTTCCACGTAGTACTGACATAATCAGTACCATTTTCAGCCATATGATCTTCCTCTTCTTCCGTTACCTTCTCAACGTCTGTACCAGCCCAATCAACTCCCATAGGCTGATGATTTCCAGGCTGTAATTTAGTAATTTGGTTGGCCATACTATGTTCTCCTGCGAGCTGACATTCGGAAGATCACATCTGAAAGATTTTCAGATGTTCTTTGTGAGTAACCTAATTGACGTTGTATCAGATTTGCAAGACTTTTTTCAGTATATTTTTTACTTTTTTTACTTTTTTTGTCATCGCCCCCATAAGTAACAACATATTTTCCATCATTAAGGGACTCAGGAACAAGAACATTTCCAACTGCAGATACTGTTTTTTCTAAATTTGGATCTACCCAGGTATACTGATCGAACGCCTTAACAATATCTAAATATGTATTGTAATTAATTGGGGCAGTTGTGATCGCAATATCCTGAATCCAACATTTTAAGATCGAATTTCCATTACGACGAACTGTCTTACCCTGAAGAGAAAAACCTACTTTTCGTTTAGCATCAGAATTGGTCCCAAGAGCATTAATATGCTCCCAAATTGCGTCTGCTGCCTTCTTTCCTTTGTAAATCATCCCCTTAACATACAGACCTTTAGGAGTTATCTTTACTTCCCAAGGTTCACCAATCTTATTTTCTGCACCAGGCTTATGATCCCAATTAAAATATCCATGCTTTAAAAAGTAATCAAAATTGATTCCAGACTGGTTTACTCGTTCATTCTGGAGATCTAATTCAGGAGTAGATGCAATACCCTCAATAACTCTAATTTTACTATCTTTAGAGTCTTTCGCCTTGCTTAAAGGCACCCAGAATTTAAAATTTAGAGTCTCATTCATTTAATAAATCCAATTTCCACCACATTTACCTTAACATATATTTTTCTTACATACGGTAGTATTTCACTGGTTTTTTGTCGACACTGCCTGACCACTTTCCTTCTTTGAAGAGGGTTCACCAAATAACTTCCTTTTCAATGCACGATACGATGTTTTCAACACTTGCTCGCTTTCAGCAATCGACCAGTTTTTGCTACGCGCCAGTCTCTTAACAACAGCCTTCAATTCCCTCGGAACATCCCCACGAACCAGCTGTCCACGAATCTTCTGCTCAGGGGTAACAGATTCCAAAGCAGCCCTCTTTTCTCCCGCCTCTTTTTCTGGGCTCCATTTCTCTCTACGCCCCTCCGTCTTACGCTCCAACTCTTGTAGAACATTCTTAGCCCCAGCCCATGACAGGCTCACATGTTTATCTCCTTGATATCCCCTATCTAGTCTAGCTTTCTTTCTCTGCTTAGCAGTTGTTCGTTTGTCAAACCGGAGATTGAAAGGTCTCTCAGCAGGAAGATACGGTTTATCCATCGTACCAGCATGTCTAACGTAAATACTCTCCTTCTTCAGTCGTGGCCGTTCTTTATGTACCTTACTTGCCTTTAGTGGCGTAAGCTTAAACTCTTCTCTAGGACTATAACCGAGTTTTCCACTGCTTTGCACATACTGAGGAGCCTTCGTTTGATACCGCTCTAACTGCTTTCCCCCTTGCGAAGGAAGAGACTGTTGTTGCAATCTTTCAGTACCAGAAGTTTCCGACGCTTCTCTCTTCATCTGTGCCGAAGCAGTCTCCTTCTTACCTTTACATAAAACATCTACAGCAACAATCCAATTACTCATCTTAATCACCTAAAAACTCAGTAATATCTTCATTGGAAAAAGGACTAGTATCAGAGGATATTATAGCTTTTCTTAGTAAAGGTAAAACTGACTCATATTGTAAAGGATTTAAACTTATAGTTGGCTTATATCCTTTTAATGTATCTACGTAAGGACAGTCATTAGGAGCTACTCCCTCACTAATCATACCTTTTAAATCTAAACACCAGGCAGCTTTCTCAAATCTATCTGAATATACCGTACAGGTACTTTCATCATTGATAGATTTATTAAATTTACAGCTTAAATCTTTAACTAATATTTTAAACGGAGAAGCACTAACGCTTTTAACAGTCACGCTAGGCTGACAACATGCTCCACAATTAGTACAATAACTCTCTAAAGACTGAGATTTAGCTAGAGTATCTAAATGTGTATCGATTTGTTCTTTTGTTAAAAAATTACTCATCATCAACCAGAAACTTATTAAAAAGTTTTTGTGAACTATCTAATTTATTTACTTCACTCTTAATAAGAGAAAGTTTAATGGCTATACTAGCAGGATCATTATATCTAGAAAGAGATTTTCTAATCTCTTCTGCTAAAAGCCGAACAGTATCTATTTCAAAGTCTACTTTCACTTACTTCTAGCTCCTTCTCTTAAGCTTAAATCTTCTTGAGAAGATCCTTTCTGTTTCCCATGCAATAAATCTTTCAACGCTTCTTCTCGATGATGTTGAGAAAAATGAGCATGGGCATCAATAAGCCCTTGAAGCTTAGAGACATCTTTACCAGCAGCCGATCTGTCTCTTAATACGTTCATCAAGTGTTGAACTAGAGCGAAATGAGCGTGACTAGCATCTCTATGGTCATCCCACCTATAATGCTTGGTGTTATTAATGCCAGAATGAGCGTGAATATCCTCTCCCCTCGATGTACTACCAATTACATGCTCTGGATGATGTTTATACACCTGATAACCCTCTGGAGTACCACCCCCCTCAGTAGGTTGAGCGAGTTTCACAGCGTCAGAATTACCAGCATTCCATTTTTTATAATAAATAGGTTTACCTGTAGTAGCACTAAGTTTCTTAATATGACCCCCTTTAGGACCATATTGAGTTTTAGCTCCACCCCCACCTAATTGACCCGTATACATACCACCTAATTCACCAGCACCTTGGGCTTTAGCACCTTTGTAATAAGGTGCCCCACCTCCAGTACCAATAGTACGAATCCCCTTAAAAAACTCGTCCTCTATATAAAGACCCTTTCCCATAAAAATTACCAACCAGCTCGATAATTTCTATTTTCACCCTGACGCTTCATCACTAACAAACGAAGATTCATAATCTCTTCTGGAGCAAGACGCACTTTAGTCATGGCAAAAGGACTGGGAGGAGTTCCCATATTTTCAACACCAGGGGCCACAATACTGAGGACCGCTTTCTCAAACCCAGTAAGTGCTATCTGGTCTTTGGCTTTATCCATTGCCTCAAAGATTTTCGCGCAAGCATAATCGTAATCGAGCTTGCCTGTTGCGTATCTACGAAAAATAGGATTAGCAGGTTGCCATACCGCTTCAGGAGCCTTGTAGTCGACTGCCCACTGTTGCTGTTTACGCCATGAAGGATTCCTATCTTTACTCATAGGAGAGTTGAGAGGAACACTTGTCTTAACTTTATCTTCTGCCATTTCTTTCTCCTACGAAAGATGTGAGTCATGCCAAAGAGTAATATTCATAGATTTCTTACAATCTTCACAACAACCATTATTGTCATTACAAGATTTAGAAACCCTACCGCACACGCCACAAGATTTACCAATATCGTATGTGCGGGCTAATTGAGAACCGTACCTGCGTTCAATGATAGACTTCTTAACGCTCTTTTTCTTCTTATCATCTTCTTTTTCACCTTTAGGAGACCATCCTTCAGGAACGTATTCACCTTCAGGCTCTTCACGAAGTTTTTCAGGAGATGATTTACCAGAAGCCCAAATAACATCTTTATCTTGTTTCTGAGGTTTAACAGCACAAGCTCCCCCAGATTTACTAAGAGTAACCGAAGTAAATAAAGATTTGCCTATAGAGGCACCTACTGAAGACGGCTGATTCATCTGCGTCGTAACTGAAGGAAGAGGAGCCTGTTTAGCTAGTACCTTATCGTCAGGAACCTCGTCACCAGTAATATTACTTACTTCTTCTTGTACAGTCTTTTCTTTCTCAGTCATTCTACTTACTCCTCACTAACTTCCCGAGTATTATTACTCAACATCTCAGGTGGAAGTGAATTTAAAATTTCTTGAAGCTGTTCTTTTTTACCTTTTGAGGATTCCTCAACGTTTACCATTTCTTCTTCTGATGCTTCTTCTGGTGCGGCTGCTCCCTGTTCAGGAGTACCTTCCTGAGCAGCTGCTGCCTGTTCTTCAGGAGGAGCTTCTCCCCCTTCCTCACCCGGTTGTGCGCCTAATTGCTGCTGTTGCATATCAACCTGTTGTTGTTGTGCAGATTGCTGTTGCTGTTGGGCTTCTTGTTGCATAGCGACCTGTTGTTGTTGAGCTTGCTCTTGCATAGCCATTTGTTTCTTCTGCATGGCAAGCTGTTGTTCTTGAGCCTCTTTAGTATCTTTACGAGTTTCAGCTTCAACTTTCCATTGGTGATCTATTTGTAATTTTTGTAAGTACACAGGATTAAGAATGATATCCCCATCTTCAATAGGTGATAAATCCTCATCAGCTCGAATTTCATTTACAGTTCTAAAGTATTGAACCTGAGATTGTCTAAGTTCAATTCTTTCTTTCTCAGTTAACTCATCTAGACCAACAAAATCGAGATAAAAATGATCATCAATCTGATCAATCACAGTCCTATTTAAAGAATCTGCATAAAAACGAAGAAGAGGACGAAGACCTCTATCCTTAGACGCCTTTAGTTTCCACTCATTATTAGAATCAAAACCAGGCTGTTGCATACCCCCTGGAGAAAGATAAAAACCAATCTCTTCAGGAGCAATGAGAAAAACTGCACAAATAATCTTAATTAGGTACTCAAGCCATCGTGAGTATTCCATATCAAGATTGTTACTCTGTAGATTCAGATATTGTATCTCTTCACTTTGAAGAATTGGAGTCTTCCAAGCATTTTCAGCCCCAGCTACATTAGCTACCCACTGTCGTTTGAATGCCTCAAGCTGCTCAGGAGCAATATTATCTCCACGGATATTAAGTAGCCCCTTAGGCGCAGACCCCTGTTTAAAGAAGTTTCTATTATACTCCTCAGCCCATAACTGTGACGTAATGATATTTATTAATTGCTCAGTTTCAGCATAACCATAGCCATTAGACCGAATATCAGTTCTAGGATTAGAAATACAAAAGGCAAGGTCTTTATATTTATAAGCCCTAACAATAGACCCTTCCCACACTTGTACATACGCAGCTTTCTCACGTTTATTAGGATCTTGTACAACCGGGTATGAAAGGGCAGAAGTTGCGTAACTTCCCAATAACTCTTTAAGTTCCTTAACCTCTTTTTGTTTATTTCTATGACTATTGGCTTTAGGACCCGCAGCAATGCGAACAGTTGAAGCATCTACAGCAATAAACTCAAAAGGAGAACCCTTACGGTCAGGAACAATCTCAAACGTAAGTTGATCATAAGTCATTCGATCTCGAATTACCTTACGAGTGAACTGCTCAAAATTATCCCTCGGTTTAACTGAAAACCTATTTTGTTTAGGACGACCACAATTAGATACAAAGGACTCTAATTCAACTATAAACTTTTTCTCGGACTTAGATAATTTGTGATCTTTATCCTTATGCTTAATTTCAAATCCGATATTACGTGTACGTCTATAAGGAGACGTGAAAGTAGCAACCTGGTTAACTCTAGTGTTAACAATAGCAGATAAAATACTTAAAGAGCCCACCATCTGCCGTAAAATATCATATGTTAGATTACTACGACGGTCTTTATATCCAAGAGAGTATACCAAAGACATTGGATCCCAAGCGAGTGCCTTAGGAGGTCCAGCTGCATCTGTATTAGGAAGTTTCTTCCAACCCTTAGATAATTCCACAGACGAAGGAATTATAATCGAAGGGGCTAATACTTTTCCTAATGCTTTATCTAATAAACCCATTCTTATACCTTAATAAACTTTTCAGATTGAAACAGAGATTTATTAACAATAGGAGGAGAAGGTTTACGAGCTACAGCTGTAGGTTTAGCTGTAGGTGTCGGACGCAAAGAACGTTCTGCAACTCCATATGACGGTCCACGATGATACTCTTTTGTTTCTCGCGCAGCTAATTGAGTACCTGTAGGACGAACAGGTAACTCTCTAGATTCCTGAACAGGCATTGATACTTGTTTTGTAGGGTCTTCATAACCACCTACTCCATATTTTTGAGCAATATAATGTTCTTTAGGTGCAATAGAAGTTCTAGGTTTCCTATCAAGAGATGCTTTTTGACCCTTTAAATCACCATGTTTATACGCATGCTGAGAAGCAATACGTCGTTTTCTAGCACGTCCTCCAGACTCATAACGGGGAGACCAATTTTGATGATGCTGATGCCCCTTATCTGATTTAGCTGACGTATAAATATCCTGACGATTAAGTGCTTCCAAAAACGTAGTAGGTAATCTTTGTCCCCCTGGAGCACCAAATGCCCAATCCATCTGGTCACCATGTTTATGGCCACCCCCTTTACCACCCCAAATACCCGCAGGAACCACTAAAGACTGTTCTTTCCCCGCATAAGGCTGTGTCTTACCCCACTTAGTACTCTTCCAATACTTCCATGCAGGATTATCATCTTTCTTACGCTCCGACGTAGAAAGAGAATTATAGATTTTATAAAACTCTTTCTTATGACTCACCATATTCTGCATATCGTTCTTGAATGCGTCATATTCTTGGGGGTCAGTACGCTTAAAATCTTCTTCTGCACGCTTATAAGCGTTAAACATACCTTGAGTAATCTTAGCACTAAAAGGAATACCAAAAAGAGTGTGTTTACCGGGTTGAATAATAGGACCAGTACTTTCATCGGAGATACGAGACGCATCAATTTCAGCAGCAGTTCTAGTAATACCTTTATAGATATCTTTATTCACATAGAACATTAGACACCTACCTTAGCAGCTGCCTCACAACATGCTTTAATATCCACACCAACGGTGTCCCATTTCCTCTTTTTGACGTGAGCATGATGCATCACGCCACCTTCGGCTATGGCTTTATCTACTTTAATGGCTCTAACATCCCTTGGGTCGCCGCTGTCGCCAGTAGGAACTAACTCCAAATCTGGTAAATGCTTATTTAATGCAGCAAGTAATGCCACATATGCATCAATCTGAACCTGATGAAACCCTAAAAACTCTCCAGGATCCCATCCATTTATTTTATACCCACTAATAACAGGTCTCTTAGGCTGACCTTTTTTAACAAGATAATCATTATATTTAGTATATACAGGATTATTAAAATCTATACCCACACTTTGTCGGTTAATTTTAGAAATACCAGCATGCCATGCCTCATTCATTACGTCTACTAATTGATAAATAGTGCCGTCCCAATCAATACAAAAATGAGTCGATATCCCCTTAGCAGCTAACACACGATGACACTTACTAGCTGAAGTACACACGTCCCAATGGGTGATGACCATACTGATATAACGTTCTTTCTTCTTTCTAAACCCTTTAGTTAAAATTAAAGAACCATCTTCTCCTGGTACTATAACTTTGTCCCAAACTATAGGTAGCAATTTACCACCAATAAGGATTTGGTCTCCTACAGCTGGCTTGTCTCCGTCTACCTCCCTTTCCAGCTTAATTCTTCTAAAAGTAGTGGGACCGCATAATCCATCAGGTTTTAAATCAGAATAATTACTCTGAAAGTCTTTAATTGAACTTTGTAAATCTCCTCCAAAAGACTGTGTTCCAAACCATGTTGGAACCCATCCCAGTTTTTTAGAAGATCGAATATTATAAGAAGACACACTTACCTCTTCTTCTTATTTCTCAAATACTCTAGTAATTCATCCTGCATCCACCACGGTACTTTAGCTAAAGCATCTATTAAAGACATTTTCTTATTTAAAACCTGTCTGGCGTAAGGAGCAACAAATGCCGCGCTCTTATTAAGAGATTCAGAACGTTCTTTTAATTCTTTTGCAAACCGATCAAAATCCTTTTCTCCTCCCATCTGTTGATAGGAACCCTTTTTCCCTGCTGCTAAAACTGTTTCTTCATGTTTCTTAGCTGCTCGTCGTAATACCTCTTGTGCCGTCTTTTTCTTGCCACCTTTTCCAGAAGGAACTTTTCCACGTAGTTTTCTATGGGGGGGCTCAGGCTTCTTCCTCTTTACTGTTTCTTCTTCTGAGGAAGAGGGAAGAATCTTAGGTTTAGTCTTAGGTCTAACTATAGTTTTTTCTTTAATTTGAGGCTTTACTTGAGCTTGAGGCTCTACCTTAACTTGAGGCTTAACCGAAACCTGAGACTCTACCTTAACTTTGGGCTCTACCTTAACTTTGGGCTTTGCCTCAGTTTTGGGCATAGCCCGCATAGCGGTCAAAGCAGCAGTGTCCCGTACAGGTTGCATAGTCCAACGTGCAGCAGTGCTATTTAATTTTATAGCTTTACCACTCTTTTGTGCCTGTGTAGCTCTATTTAGCACCGACAAATTATGAGCCCTATCTGCCAAAGTGCCTGATAACTCTATAGGTTTACTATATATCTTATCTTTTTCCATACTAGCCCTGCCTCGACCAGTACTTCTTGCTCGACCAGCACCTCTGACTCGGCCAGTACCCCTAACCCTAATATTTTTAACAGATTCCCTCGCCGCAAAAGGTTTAATAGCTCTAGCTTTAGGAGCTATTTTACTCACATCTAGCGCCCTCTTGATCATTCGTGCAGCTGCAGCTATTTGTTTTGGGTTTCCAACAAATGATTCTTTAACTGAAGGCATCAAATCTTCCCAAGTCCCTAACTTTCCTTCTCCTTTAGTATATCTAAAGTTGTTAGGGGCCATTATTTGAGCATTGGAATCTAATTTCCCCGATTGAATCATACGAATAAGTTTTTCTTCAGTAATAAGACTTACTCTTCCCTGCCCACCAGGAAGAGGAACATTTTCCCCCTTCAAGGGATCACCTAATTTAGAATCAGCACCCCCAGGAATCACCACAGCATAAGTTGCTGGAGCTTCCTCTCCACCTTCGCCCCCGCCAGATACGCCACCACGAACGTACTTTGACTTAACGTCGAAAGGATCTTTTATCCCACGATATGGGCCTATATCGTGTTCTGGACCCCATTCAACTGGCTTCTTCTGAGCACCTATAGAAGCACCAGGAACAGCTTTTGAAAGGCGATTACGAACATCTTTTAAAGACCTAAATGATTTCTTAAAATATACCGAAGAATCTAAAAACAAAGACTTCTCCACCTCTTCTTCCTCCTCGCCTTTCTTCTTTTTCTTTTTAGCTTCTTTCGGGTCTACGAACATCTTCGTATCAGGGGTTTTACGGGTAGCCTCTTTAGGCTCTTTAAAATGCAGGTTATCTTGCACTTTGTCAGGACCAGCTTCCTTGTGATCTATATAATGCATAGTATCAGGATTCTCATCAGGACCAGCTTCTTTAGTTTCCTTAAGATGAAGTGTCTTAGGTTTCCTGAATAAAGCTTCTTCAATCTTCTTAGGTTCCTCTCGTTGCTGCTTCGGAGTAAACTTCTGCTCAGGAGCAAGATCACTTATCTCTTTTAACTTTTCCGGTACGTCTTCAGGCTTAACTGGCAAATTCTCTAAACTTCTAACAGCCTGTTTACCACCAGACGGTGGGCATACATAACGTACACGCCCCATCTTAGTAAGCGTCTTAGTACAAACATGCTGCTTAGCATGAACTGGACGAATACCCCGTATACCAATCGGACCAGTACCAGGAGTTAAACGTTTACTAATAATATCATCTTTGGAAGACATTTAGCACCTTATGTAAAATCCAAGATTAAGACTCTTTTTAGTCTCATCTTCTTTCTCTTCCTCCGTAGGAGTATTGCCCCCGCTTACACCAGGAGTGTCTTCCCCGAAAGAATGTTTAAAATAAGCCCGCTTTCTTTCCTCATTAAGCGTCTCTGACTTAAATAGATTAGAGTTTAAAAATAAACCCAACATAAAATTAACTCCTCTTAAATCTAATCTACTAGTATCAGATTTTTTCAAAAGTTCTGTTATAGAATCTTTACCTTCTTTACTAAGAACATCAAATACGTCAGGATTTCTTTCCTTCATAAGTGAGGATACGGATTCTTTAACACGGTCTTCTTCCTTCTCCATATGACGAAGTAAGACCTTAAATTCGGCACTTTTCTCATCACGCTTACTTGGGGATGCATACCCATACTTTTTAAATAAAGCACTTCTATGAACTAAAAGAGCGCTGCGGAAATCATCTACCCATTTCTTTAAATTATTTAAATTCTTATCTTCTACAGAGGTTTCTCCTCGTTTTGCTCCTCTCCCAAAGGCCCACTCATCTAATGCATCCTCTACTTCTTCATCATTAAGCTTACGCATTTCTCCGGTGACTTCATCACGAATCTCTTTCTTACGTAACTCGCTCCGCTTAGTCTCCCCAGATCGATCCTTTTCCGATTCCGATTCTCTAGGCGTTACTTTAGGCTCTCGCTCAAAAAGTTCAGCTTTAAGTTCACCTTCCTCGAAATCAGGAAAATCAGGAATCTGTAAATGATCTTTTTTCTTACGTTGTTTAGAGACCTTTTCTTCAGAAGAAATACTATCTGAGGGATCGACACGTTTTGAATAATGCTCTTCTACATCCTTCGGAATACGATTTATTCTATGTTCAGGATCATCTACCCAAAGCTCAGAGCCTTTCGCAGATCGACGACGGAACCTTTCGATATCCTCTTCAGGAACCCCTACCTCTTTCATCTGCTTAAAAGATTTTTCTTTCTCTGACTTAGCTCTTCGCTTCCCCTCAAGTATTTTTAACTGATTGGTAAGATATTCTTTTCGTCTCTGCTTACGAATTGGAGCGTTATGCTCTCTTTCTTCTTTCGCTAAACTTTTTACCTTGGACTCATAATCTTTATCTTTTGTATCTAAAGCGGCTAATTTATCCTTATAAAGCTTACGTGAAGCGGCTAATTTATTCCTATAAAGCTTATTTGAATCCTTCTCACTAATCTTGACTTCAGGAGCGCCAAAAAGAGTTAACTGATCTAAACCCTTATTTTTTAACTCTTTTTTTATCTTATTTATCTGAGAATCTAAATCTCTCTCTAATCCATGGTGCTCAAGAGATCTCTTAGGAATACCCTCCTTTCCCTCTCTTAATGCACGCGCAACAATACGACCGTGTTCACTGTCTATCTTCCTCTTACTTATACTATCTCTAAATTCATCTATAGCTCTTTGTCTCTGGGACTTTAACCCCACTACAGCTTTACTTTCTTCTCTTTCCTGTAGCTTTCTTAATTCCTGCTTATAAACACGTTTTCTCTTAGACTCTATCTTAGTTCTGTTACTGGCATCTCTAAATTCAGCCATAACATTTCGATTCTGTTCTTTTAATTCTTTTATTTTATCTTTATTTTTATCCTTATCTTTAGATAAGCTATCCAATTTCTTTTTATAAGTATTTCTATACTTATCGTATGTGCCCAATTTACTTGGAACATCTCTAAATTCAGCTATAGCTTTTCGATTCTGTTCTTTTAATTCTTTTATTTTATCTTTATTTTTATTGTCTTTATAACCTTTTCCAGAATTATATAATTCTTTTAATTTATCTTCAAAAACTTTATTTATACTAGATTCAGTTCTACCAGCCTCTGTATGTTGATCTATTATCGCCCGTCTATATTCAGATGGGCTTAGCAAGTGAGAGAAGTGTAAGAGGAAGAGATTATCTAGAGATTTATCAGTCTCAGCTTCCTCCCGAGCAGCCAATTCTTCTTGTTCTCGTGAAGCAAGAGGTACTAACAGGTGTTGTTCACCAATCTTCCCTTCTAATTTATCCGCTTCTAACATTTCACGGGCACGGGATATTGCACGTTTATCGGCATCCCCTCCACCAGAAACCCTACCTCGATGTATAGACCCGTCTTCAAGTACCACAGTAAACTTATGTTTACCCTTAGAAGTACCTGTTTTAATTGCCCCAGCCTTTCCTGTACTCTTTATTTTATCTATCTGTTTTTGCTCTTCAGCTTCTTTCGTCTTTAGTTTACTCCTACGAAACTCAGCACGTTGAGTACCAACTTCCGTAGGTTTAGGCCGCCGAGATGCAGTAGTCGCTGTACCCTTACGAGGTGAAGTCCCTATAACAAGCTCTTGTTGACGCTTAGAAGGATCTTTCTTAACTCCTTCCTGCGCCTCATGCATACTTAGCTGTCGGGCTTTAGTACGTACTTCTTTTTTTATAGCATCATCACTGAGACGATTACCTTCTCTGTCAGTGACATTAACTACGACCTTCTGTTTTGTACCGTCACCCATAGTAACAGTATGCGTTTCCTGATCTACATCAACCTTCTCAAGCTGCCCTCCTGCTAATCCAGGAGCCTGAGTAGACACACTAGAAGCGCCAGTACGTCCCGTCTCAAGAGGTATATGTGGTTTAATTTTATCTATTTGCTCATTATGGTAAGCAATTTTAGCAGCTCTTAGAGCACTTTCTTCTTCTTTTCCAAGTTTCTCTATAGCCTCCGTATGCCCTTCAAATATCTTCACTAATTTAGATATTAAATCAGGTGGGCATGACTGTATGGCTTTAGATAAAGTTTCCATCATGGTGGATCACACTTCTTTTTTTGAGAAATAAGAACATCGACATCAGTTCCTTCACTTTGATCTTCTTTGTACTTCTCAAGTTCTCTCTGCTCAGATTCTGAAAGTTTCTTTACAGCCTCCGTATGTTCTATACGCGCAGGAAAGTGCCCATGTGGGACTACACGGTAACCAGAAGACTCACCTGTCTCCATTGCGTTCTTTGCATGCTCTTTATGCTTATCCGTGGGTTCGCCTTTTTCGTAGGTATAGCCACGCCTATACATAGCACCGAAACTGTCCTCTGCCGTGTTTCTTCCATATGACGGATACTCTTTCTGTTGGGCCTCAAAGATATCTTGAAGATCTTGCTTGATCTTCTCGCTCTCCATAGATTCTCCTGTCTCCGCTATCTTCTTAATGCGAGCTTCTAGACGTTTTCCTTCTGTGACATGTTGATCCCGCTCTTCTTTAGTATGCGGGGTTTCCCGCTGATTATAATCAGCGTAGCCCGTTGCACCATACGGCTTATACGCTCGTTTCCGTCCTGTATGCAGACTCTCAGCAACATCCTCTAAAGCTTCCTGGAGATCTATATGTTGGGGACCAAAATTCACCTGCTCCGTACCATGCCCCGCCCTCTCGGCGTAATACTTGAGACGATTAGCGAGTTCATCTGTTTCCTTCGTTTTATGCGGAGCAGCATGTGCCGCACTTACATCGTCAAAGTGCTCTTTCGCGTCTTTCTTTCGGACGTGGAAAGTCAGTTTAGGTTTTCCATTCGACAACATTTCTGTGACTACCCAATCATAACCCCTCCCCTTTCTTGTGTCTTTACCAAAGAAAACGTGTCCGGTTTCGTTTATGTCTTTGTCTTTGATATCTAAACTTTCTAAATGTTCGTAACCTTGTCCTTTCTCTTTTCTTTGAGCAATCTCCTCATCCAGAATTCTCTTAACCACCTTCTTCGGGTCTTTCACAGCCTTAGGCTTTATGGCTTCTGGCAAATCGTCCACACCTTTCACCACGTACTGAGCACTCTCTTTGTGCTTATTTTTCAGTAGCGTCGAACGATGTTCCTCTAACTTCTTTCCAAGTTCTTTTGCCTCTTCCCGAAGAGCATCGAGGTCCTCACCATGTGACGCATCCCTTAGCTTAGTGGAAACTTTTTCTGCTTGTTTGTAGTCCTTATAAATCTCTGGGTGGTCTTTAACAGACTTGTCACGGTCCATAAGACCTCTAAGAGCACCATTATGCCTCAGAGCATTGCGACCAAGTTTCTCATCCGCATCTACTTGCTCCTTATCTCTACCTGCTGCCCTGACATACCCCTCATTTGACGACTCAACCCCTCTATTTACACTCTCAATAGCTTCTTTCCGCGTTTTAAACACTCCGAAATAAGGAGCTGTTCGCCAATCAGTACCATCCTTGACGATCTTATGAACTGTGCCATCGTCAGCCATGCGCTCGATAGTCCCCTTCTCCTCAGCCGCATGCCATCCTTCATGACCTTTCACAGGCTTACCAGATAACTTAGGCGCTTTTGGTGCTGGTGCGGCTTCCTGCTTAGACGCTTCTGGTGCCGCTGGTTCTTCTGAAACATACCCCTTACCCCCTCGTAATATATGGTCCCCCGCATGCTGCGCCTGGGACAACTGAACCCCTTCTTCCGCTCCAGCCATTATAGAAGTCCGTTTACCTTTATCATTAACTTCTACATCAAAGAATCTATCACTGGCGTGGGGGACTATCCTTACGCTTTTACCTTCATCATTCTGAGAAAAACCAGTCTTACGCAATTTCTCAAGGTGCTTACTTCCAGCCCCCGGCTGCATAACCTGTAAATCACGCTTATTAATAGCGTCTTTAATAGACTTGTTACCTATATTTCGGCCTTTATTATCTGACCAAGACCCCTCTCCTTTACTAAATAAAACAATAGGTGTTCCATCATTTGCTTCATGATAAATAGAAGTCCCGTCAGGTAACTTATTAAGATTAGTAATATGATCTTTTGCGGGCTCAGGACCTTTTTGTTCGGCCTCTTCTGATGCTGGTGCAGCAGTTTTAGATTTTTGTTTAGTATCTTCTGGTGCTGGTGCGACTTTCTGCTTAGACTCTTCTGGTGCAGCCTTTTTCTTTCCAGGCGTAATACCTTTCTCTGTTGCCTGCTTATCCAATGCTTCGGAATCTACACCCCACGATTTCTCAGGTGCGTCTTCACCTGTTTTCTCTTTATAGGCAGTACGTAACGCCTCAATAGCAGAGTCGGGGAACTTAGCAGCCGCTGCATCCTGGTCTTCTAAATCGAACCTACTTTGTCGTCGCTCTTGAAGCGTGCCTAGATAGTTTTTAAACAGATCTCTAATACCAGTAGATGTAAATTTCCCCACAGTATCTTCACCAGATGCAGTCCCCCTACCCTGCACAAGACTCCCCTCAAACAAAACATGGTACAACCACTGAGCTAAGGGATTAGATTCAATCGGGTGGGGATCTTTGGGCTTGTAATCTTGAACGACCTCGCCGCCCTCACCAATTAACTGCCCCTGTGAAGGACTAACTACATAGGCTAACTGTTCAGCAGAAGATAAATTATTGAACTTTTGTCTAGGACCGTCCGGCAAATCATCCCGGTGGTCGCGAACAGCTTGATAAGCATCAGC
>Ga0098058_1000342_pt1 | contig 15862 bp, 14 predicted proteins | sample 19_taG_FD_75061 | JGI IMG/M metagenome (GOLD analysis project Ga0098058, IMG submission 75061) | Marine viral communities from the Subarctic Pacific Ocean - 19_ETSP_OMZ_AT15317 metaG | ecosystem: Environmental > Aquatic > Marine > Oceanic | place: Pacific Ocean | collected 2015-01-19 | reverse complement strand
GTAACTGCCATTGTTATTGGTGACATGGGTGATGCTACTATGGAAGCCCCTGTGAAGGACCAAATTGATGCAGTTACAGGTGTTCCTGGTGCAGTTGTGGGCGACTTGTTCGCACTTGAAGGCACTGGCGACATCCCAGAAATCGACATCAAGGTAGATAGCATTGCTATCACAGCGCAAACCAAGAAACTGAAAGCCAAGTGGACACCCGAATTGGGTCAAGACTTGAATGCTTACCACAACTTGGATGCTGAAGTTGAGTTGACCTCGATTCTTTCTGAGCAAATTGCTCTTGAAATTGATCGTGAGATCTTGGCTGACCTTGTGAATGGTGCTACTGCTGGGACTTATTACTGGAGTCGTTCTCCCGGGCTTTTCGTTAATCGTGCTACTGGTCAAGAATTGGGCGCTACTGCTGCTGCTCCTGACTTCACCGGAACGGTTTCTGAATGGTATGAGACTCTGATCGAAACTATGAATGATGTTTCGGCGCAGATTCATCGTAAGACCCTTCGTGGTGGAGCGAACTTCGTTGTTTGTTCTCCCGAAGTGGCTAACATCCTTGAGTTTACCTCTGGGTTCCGCGCTAACATTACCGCTGATGCTGATAAAGGATCAATCGGTGCTGTTAAAGCCGGCTCTCTCAGTCGCAAATGGGATGTTATGGTAGACCCCTACTTCCCTCGGAACGTTGTTCTGATCGGTCGTAAAGGCTCTTCCTTCCTTGAATCAGGTTATGTATACGCACCTTATGTGCCGCTACAAACCACTCCCACAATCTTCGGACCAGAAGACTTCGTGCCTCGCAAGGGCGTGATGACTCGTTACGGTAAGAAGATGGTTCGTCCAGATATGTACGGACTGGTTATCGTGCGAGGTCTCCTCGGAGAGTCTGGTTCCTAAAAATAGCCTAGCTATTTAAATTAAGCCCCCTTCCAGAAATGGTTGGGGGTTTTTGTTTTTTATGTACTATTTATTAGTGATCGCACGATGAGTGTGAAATCGTATTAAAGGAGATATTAATTATGGCTAAAGTAGGAAGAGCGGCGAGAGTCGCAAGCAAGCAAAGGACTGAAACCATCACCGCTAGCAAGACAATTGGCGCAGCGGAGACTGGTGAGATGTATTTGATTAATCATAATGCTGCTTCGGCGGTTACGATTACTCTGCCCTCGGCAGCAGATGGGGCTTATTTTAAGTTTCTCTTTATAGCAAGTATGACTGACGGTGACGCATCGCTTGTTATCACCACAAACGGCACTGATCGGCTTGTAGGGACCATCTTCTGCACAGAAGATGATGGCACGGATGCTATCAACAAATGGGATGATGGATCTGACGACACAAAAGTCACCTTATCAGATGATATTAATCGTGGCTCTTGGGTGGAAGTCGTCTCTGATGGATCCGCTTGGTATATTACTGGTATGGTCGATGTGCCTGCATCAACAAACGCTTCCAACGTTGCGTTTGCATAGAGGTGATTGATGGGTCGTAAAGCTAAACGAGCTAAAGTATTAAAAAGGATTGAAAGGCTGAATGCGGAAGCATCTCGGCCTTCTCCTGTTGTTGAGAACTCTGTGATGCAAGAAAGAGTAAAGGAAGAGAAAATTGATGTCGCTCCCGACACAAAGTTCACTCCCGATATTGTTGAAGAAATGATCAAGGAAGTCGAGGAAATGGTTGAAGAAGTTAAACCGAAACCGAAACCAAGGACAACCAGAACTCGCCGTCCTAGAAAAAAGAAAACTGTTGAGTAAAAAGTCCTCCTTTTCCCCCCCAATAGTTATTGGGGGGTTTTTCTTATATGAAAATCTAATTACCATGTAAGAGAACTAATTACTTTAGGAGAACTAATGAATGGCTATACCTACTTTAACACCAACAGCAACAACTTCAGCAATTGTTTTGACCTCAACAGGGTCCACTGCTCTCGTGGCTGCTGCGTTGCCTCTTGGAGTATATTCTAGCTCAACACAGTTTCTTTCAGGAGCAGCGGCACAAGTAGCCTATACATACAAAAAACTTGGAGGGGATGTTCTTGATATAGAACTCACACCATCGAATGTTTATGCTAATTACGAAGAAGCAACATTGGAATATTCATATCTCCTTAATATTCATCAAAGCAAAAATGCTTTGTCTTTTGCTCTTGGGGATGCTACCGCCTCTTTTGATCATAAGGGTGAGGTTACTGACGGCACAGGAGCAGCATTAAAATTTCCCAATTTTACTTTTGATTATCATCTTAAAATGGGAGACAAGTTCTCTCATGAAGCTGGTATAGGGGGCTCAACACCCATCTATTCAGCCTCCTTTGATGTTGTTAATGAACAGTCTGATTATGATCTTCAATCAATTGTTTCAGCATCAGCCGCAGCGGGTGGGGTGGCTTTTTCTGATATCGACAGAACAAAGAAAATTATTATTAGAGATGTGTTTTACAGAACGCCGTATCAAATGTGGAGATTTTACGGTTACTATGGTGGCCTGAACGTTGTTGGAAACTATCACGATTACGGACAATATTCAGATCAGTCAACTTTTCAAGTGATCCCTGCTTGGCATAATAAAATGCAAGCAATTGCTTATGAAGATCATCTTTATACAAGAACATCACACTACTCATATGAAATTCTTAATAATAGATTAAGATTATATCCGTCTCCAACTGCCGTGTCGCCGCAAAAGTTTTGGTTTAGGTTTTCCATCCGGACAGGAGCGTTCGATACCACTTCTGATGGTGAAGTTGGTGGCATTAACAACATGAATACTCTTCCTTTTGAGAATATTCCTTATGAAAGTATAAATTCTATTGGGAAACAATGGATTAGACGGTTTGCCTTGGCTCTTTCTAAGGAGACCTTGGGACAAATTAGAGGCAAATTTGGTGGAGCTATACCAATCCCCGGAGATAACATAACTCTTAATGCTGATGCTTTGCTTGGGCAAGCTAAAGAAGAGCAAAATGCGCTAAGGGATGAATTAAAAGAAATACTAGCTGAGATGACCTATGACAAATTAGCCGAGACAGACAAGGCTATGGTCGAAAATCAAGCAGCGATTGTCACACAAGTTCCAATGAAGATTTTTGTAGGATAGGAGGTGAATTATGGCTAAATGGACAAAACCAGCAGCACCGCCTCCGCCAATGTTTCTTGGAGAGAAGGAAAAAAACCTTGTAAAGCAAGTAAACGATGAAATTATTGAAAGAGTAGTCGGGCAACAAGTTTTATATTTTCCAATTGATATAGAACATACAAATTTTCATCCGCTATACGGCGAAGCTGTTAAAAAGACTTACTTGTCCCCAGTTAGAGTCTACGCAAGAGTAGAATATGGTGGGATTGAAACAAAATTCATTGACAACATCGGAATTGATAAAGATACCCCTTTAAAGGTCATGTTTCACAAGCGAAGATTAACTGAAGATCAAAACCTATTTGTTCGTGAAGGTGATTTCATCAGATTTGGAAGCCTCTACTACGAAATAACTAAATTATTGGAACCAAAATTACTTTTCGGTCAAGAAGACACCCAGTTTGAAATAATAGCAGAATGCATAAGAGCCAGAGAGGGACAATTTAATGCAGAATGACCCCCAAATGATTCCAGCCTCGACAATAGAGACAATTGATACAGGTTTATTCGAATGGGTTGATAAGTATTTAAACTTACACACTAAAACCAACAAAGGGTTTGTTAAATCACCAGTTTTATGGCTTGGTACCGAAAGAGTGTTTCAGATTAAGAGCGATCAACGAATTAGAGACAAAGCTGGTAAACTTATATTGCCATTGATCACAATCAATAGAAGTTCTATGACAAAAGACTCAGGCTTTAAAGGTTCTTTCCAGGCTCACTTACCAGGGAATAGCGCAGGGACTTCTACAAGGTGGAAGCAACAATATAACCAAGAAAAAACTTCAAATTTTCAAAAAGCGAATCATTTTAACGACTCACGGGGCAACGAAACAGGTAAACCAGAAGAAGACAAAGCAATTGTTTACAATCATTACAATACACAAATGCCTGTTTATGTGACCATGATGTATGATATCACTATGAGAGCAGAATACCAACAACAAATAAACGATTTAATACAACCTTTCATCACTACGACCGGTCAAATTAATTCATTTATATTTCAATATGATACTCATAGATATGAAGCATTTGTGCAACCAGACTTTAGTCAGAATGATACTATCACCAGTCTAGGTGAACAAGGCAGGGTCTTTGAGACAAAAATAACCATTAAAGTATTGGGCTATTTAATTGGAGAAGGAATTAATAATCCCAAGCCAAGCGTTTCTAGAAAAGAAAACCGAACTAAAATTAGATGGACAAGAGAGAGAACCATGGTTGGCGATAGAATTCCTCACAAAGACAAAGATGAGGATTATCGAGATTAATGGCTTTTCCCAAAAGAAAACACTATTTATTGTGAGTAACATTAATAAAGGAGAATTTTTTAATGCCTAAGAAGTTTGATTTCATTTCACCCGGTGTGCAGCTTAACGAGATTGACGAGTCTGTTTTACCAGCGACAGTTTCTGATGCCGGCCCAGTTTTAATTGGAAGAGCATTGGCCGGACCGGCCATGCAACCAGTAATAGTTAAAAATTATGCAGATTTTGTATCGATTTTTGGAGAACCCATATCTGGCGAGGGAGCATCTGATGTAGATGTCTGGCGAGACGGTAATAAAGTTGGTCCAACATATGCTTCATATGCTGCACAGGCACACTTGTCATCTGAGACAACTCCTATCACATTTATTCGATTGCTGGGGGAAGCAAACACCTCGAATCCTTCCGCTGACGGACAAGCTGGTTGGGACCTTGGTGCGGCTGGTGGGATTAGCACAACAATTGCTAGCAATAAAACTGCTTATGGTTTGTTTGTGTTTGGATCAGGATCAACAGATATAGATGGTACGCTTGGTGCTATCATTTATACTAATGGTGCTGCTGTAACCCTTTCCGGAATCATCGCCGGCACTGCTGCTGACACCACTTCTTCTGCTGGGGTCATGATTGAATCTCAAGGAAACGTAGCTAGCCAATTCAAGATTGAAATTTGGGAAAACGGGACGGCTCCCGCTGTTAGCAAGAATTGCCACTTCTCAGAAGGAAGCTCTAATTTTATCAGAGACCAACTTAATACCAATCCACAAAAATTGGACGCTAGCAACAACTTCAATGGCACAAACCTAAAATATTTTGTGGGCGAAACTTTTGAACAAGCAGTGAACGATCAAACTTTGGGTGACACCGCTGCTAAACAATATGGTATAATTTTGCCACTTCAGGACGGTAGTTTTAACCTTGCTGACCACCGTCAAGACAAGCAACCTGCAAAAACCGGATGGTTTATCAACAGAAAGCCCGGGGATGAAAAGCTGTTTCGCTTGGTCTCTCTTCATGATGGAGAATGGTTTCAAAATAATTATGAACTCTTTATTGAAGATCTTAAGCTCGGAGATCGACTGAATGCTTCTACTTTTTCGATTGTCTTGAAAGACCTAAACGGATCAGCTATTGAAAGCTGGAGAAGTTTGAATCTTGATCCCGCTTCAGACAATTATATTGCCAAGAAAATTGGAAATCAAAGTTTTCAATGGAATGCTACTGAACTTAAGCATAATGTCCGAGGACTTTATGTAAACAAATCTGATTATTTCCGAGTTGAAGTTGCTGATGCTGTTGCAAACAACACCCTTGACGATACCTTGGCTTTGCCGATGGGATTTGAAGGACCTCTTCGTCCAAAAGGATTTAAGTTGGCACATGGCTCGACTGCACCCAACCCTACAGCCGATGCTGCAAACGAGGGTGCTAAAGCCGCAGAAACTCTTACTTTTGTTGATCAAGCTGGACTACAAGACTTCGATTTAGTGTTTACAGTAGATGGCACAACTTATACGATTAGCCATGTTAACGGTGGAAATAATGAAACCGTATGGACGGCTGATGGGGACAATTGGATCGCTGAGATTGACGGAACAGCCGGTAACAAGATAGGGTTTGCCAATCTGGTATATACTCTTATCAATAAGATTGATACTGCTAACTGGACAGCAAGCGGGGGTGGTACCGACAGATTAGTTTTGGAAGCCAATGTTGCTGGTCCTCACCGAACCATAGTTTACTCTGAAACAGGGACCGACAACAATGGGGCAGTCTCAAACACTGCTACAAGAATAGGAACCGACACAAATACAGAAGCCGATGCTGTCGTTAAAGGAAATGCTGAGTATCCTTTAACCCACGGAGATTGTGATAATGATTTGTTTGCTGTTATTCCCAATGGCGTAATCGGCTCTGTTACTTTCCCGACATTCAGAATGACAGTGGCAGACTCTAATATTAATGCAAATTATAAAAGAGGTGATTACTTTGGTATTCGGCATATTCAAGGCCAAGGGACCAGTCGAGATAAATCTTGGGCTGACCTGACCTACGCTCTTCCTAAAAACTATACCGGAGGGACGACACACGAATCAGATCCCGCTGGTAGTTATGAAAGAGCATTCACTTTCCACCTAGAAGATGTATGCCAAGATTCAACGAACTCACTGAGGTTTTACTATCAAGCTGATTCTTACGGAGATGGCGATTCTACTGCTAACGCTCAAAATGTTTCTGCGAAGATTGGAGGATCCAGCACTGGTATTGGATATCTCTGTGGAAAAAAGAAAATTAAACAATATCGTGCTGCTTTCTGGGGCGGATATGACGGACTTGATATTAAGAAAGTAGAGCCCTTCTCTAACACTATACTTAAAGCTGCTGACGGCAATGCTGTAACTAGTTATGCTCTTAACAGTGTTATGAAAGCAATCGATATCGTAAGAGATCCTGAAGTTGTTGAGATGGACATGTTTTCAATGCCCGGATGCACCAACGAAAAAGTAACAAACGAGATTCTTGAAGTTGCTACCGAACGTGGTGACTCTTTGGCTATCTTGGATGTTGAAGGTGGTTTCCGACCAACTTGGGAATCTAATTCAGCCGTTGATTATGGTTCTATTAGTAGCACCCTTACAACCATGGAGACTAGACAGTTAAATAATAGTTATGGTGCAACTTATTATCCATGGGTTGTGATCCGAGACTCTAATGCTGATGTTGTGCCTGTGCCTTCTTCAGTTGCTGCTATCGGAGCGCTTGCTAAATCAACTGCTGATTCAGAAGTTTGGTTTGCACCTGCTGGATTTAACCGAGGTGGTATTAAGCATCTTGGCTCTAACACCAGCGGACTGATTGTTACCCATACTATTGAACACCTTACTAAAGATAACCGAGACGATTTGTATGCATTAAATGTTAATCCAATTGCTCGGTTCCCAGCTACAAACCAGATCGTCATTTTCGGACAGAAGACTCTTCAACAAACTGCTTCTGCTCTTGATCGGATTAACGTTCGTCGCCTGCTTCTCTTCCTTAAGAGACGAATTGGTAAGATCGCTGATACAATCTTGTTTGAGCCCAATGTTGAAACAACTTGGAACAACTTTAAAGCTGCCGCTGATACAGTATTATCTAGTGTACAGTCCAAGCTTGGTATTACGGAGTATAAATTGATTCTTGATGAATCAACGACAACTGCTGACTTAATCGATCGTAACATTATGTATGCCAAAATCATGATTAAGCCTGCGCGAGCAATTGAATTCATTGTTGTGGACTTTGTTGTCACACGCAGCGGTGTAGAATTCTAATTGAAACTAATTAATTTAAAGGAGATAATGATTAAATGAGTTTTTGGACAAGCAAGGGGTCTAACCCTAAAAGAAAATTTAGATTTATGGTTACTATCGGTGGTGCTGGTTGGAGTGGAGACACAGAAATTTGGTATGCCAAGAGTTGTACTGCGCCCAGTGTCGAAGTATCTTCTGTAGAACACATGTTCAGCGATCATGTTTTTAACTTCCCAGGCAAAGCAAAATGGGGAGATGTTGAGATGGTCCTCGTTGACCCTGCCGGTGGCGGGCTCAATGCCGCCGAGGACACAACAAATACAGTTCGGAATTTCAATGAACTTTTGAAGACTTTCGGTTATGAAATACCTTCAAATGGAAACGACCCAGGAAACTATGGAACTATCTCTAGAAACAAAGTTCAAGCGTTAAATATTCATATTAAAGCTTTGGATGATAATGGTGAAACTATAGAAGATTGGACGCTTCACAATGCTTTTCCGATTTCGTTTAAGTATGGTGATTTTGATTATAATGCAGACGATCTTCGTGAAATGAATGTTACATGGAAATATGATTGGGCTGAAGCCAATACAAAAGGTGCTGCCTCACCCTTCTTAGGTCGAGGAGTTTAATTAATCATGGCGTTCTGGTCGCAAAAAGATGCGGCTCCAGTTCAGAGTCATAAGTTTAAAGTTGATTGGGTGCCGAATTTAGGAAGCAAAGCTCCTGAGCCATGGACAGTTAAATCTGTAACAAAACCACAGACAGAAATCACTGCTGGAGAATACCAAGTTGGTAATCATATTTTTAAATACCCGGGTATTCAAAAGTGGAATGATATTACATTAGTATATGTTGATGATAAATCGACAACCAGAAGACTTATACAAATGCTCATTGACCAGGGGTGGTTAAACCCGCAAGGCCAAATTGAAGAGGGTGGAGTAGGATCGGAGGGACAAGATACAAGAAAAGGGAAAAATCTTTTTCAACCAACATATACTGATACTTTTTCTGAACATCTTTCTAAGAAGGGAACCAATAGTCGCGGGTTACAAGAGCTTCATATAACGCAACATGCGGTTGTAAGCGCATGGAAAGTATACGAAGAGGCAAAAGAGGGAACTTTCACCAAACCACCGACAGCCGAGATTGGCGCTGTGGGAACTCTAGGCGAAGGGGCTTGGTCGATAAACGGGGAGAGCTTATTGGCCGGATGGAGTGGGTTTGAGGCCGAGGGTTTTTTGGAAAAATGGAAATTAAAGAATTGTTGGATAAAATCAATTAATTTTGGACAACTTGATTATTATAGCGACGAACTAATTAATATTGAAATAGTGGTTTCATATGACTATTGCCATATAGAATATGGTAGCCCAGATCAGACTAAAGATCACAGATAAACAAGAGGTGAAATTTGAGTAGAAACAACCCGGAACGGACGGGAGCCCGTGAAAGTGCAGAGATGCCGCCAGAAGTAGGAAGAAGTTTAGAGTTTGTGGCACCAACAGAATTTGTTGAACTACCGTCAAGAGGTAAAGGGTATGGAGAAAAGCACCCATTACACAAACAAGAAGTTATAGAGATTAGATTTATGACTGCTAAAGACGAGGATATTCTTTCCAGCCAGACTTTGATTAAAAAGGGACTTGCAATTGAAAGGTTCTTACAAAACATTATTGTTGATAAAAGAATTAAATCAGAAAGTATATTATCAGGTGATAGAAATGCAATTTTAATTGCTGCTAGGAAATCTGGTTATGGTGCTTATTATGAAACAAAAGTTACTTGCCCTAATTGTCAAGAATCTAATGATTGTGTGTTTGATTTAGAAAATCCCGAGATTCAAGAATCTGTGGTAGACCCAGAACTGGGAATTACTGAAACAAGCCGTGGAACATTTATTGTTGTTCCTCCTTTGAGCAAATTCAAAGTTGAATTAAGGCTTTTGACCGGTCGAGAAGAAACTTTGATGGCCGCTAATTTAAAAAATAGACAAAAAAAGAAACAACTAGAATCTATTGTGTCGGATCAGCTTAAAATGATGATTGTTTCTGTTGAGGGCCATGAAGACCCTAAAACAATTAACATGTATGCGAACAATATTCCAACACAAGACACACGTCATCTGAGAAAAGCATTTAAATCTATTTCTCCTAATGTTCGAATTGCTGAAGATTATAACTGTACCTCTTGTGGATTTGAACAAGAATTGGAGGTTCCGTTTGGCGCGGACTTTTTTTGGCCTGACCGATAAATATATGGAAGCAGTTTATGAGCACTTTTTTGTGCTTAAGCACCATGGCGGGTGGTCTTTCATAGAGATGTATAATTTGCCAATTGGATTAAGAAATTGGTTCGTTGAGAGACTTAAAAAACAGTTCGAAGACGAAAAGAAAGCATATGAGAAGGCTAGTAAGAAGAGATAGACTTACTAGCTTTTTTTTTGTCAACTAATTATAGTAACTGGAGGTCTATATTATGATTATTGACTTTACTAAGAAGAAGCTAATTACTGAATCCTGGCTTAAGCAGTTTGGTAACTGGAACAAAACGTTATTACAATATATGTACGGCGATGATGTTAATATGGTCGCACAGCTTGGGGCGCATGATCTTCTTAAAGGAATGATGAGCGAAGACGAAGAAGGTAATCAAATCCAATTTGTTATTCGTGGAGAGCAACGAGACGTTAAAGCATATGCTGATGCTATTGTGGCAGAAAAACAATACCTAGATATGTATTTGCAATATGGAGAAGATCATCCTCAAACAGCAAAAACTAGAGAAGTATTAAAGCAAGCAGTTCGGAGATTTCAAAGTATAACTGGAATCACTTGGCCGTTCAAGGACGAGGGCTAAATGAATGCCAGAAGATATACCAGAAGTAACAGATGAAACGCTAAGAAACATGAGCAAACTGTTGGATATGATAAATCAATCCAATTCATCGTGGAAAAGTGCGGTTAAATACCAAACTGATTTCAATAAACTAAAGAAAGAAGAACTGGGTAGGCTGAAAGAAATTGCTGTATTGGATGCCCAACATTTAGAAACCGAAATGAATCTTTTGATGAGCCAAGGCAAAAGACGAGATGCTGCTAAAAAACTAGTTGAGCTTGAAAAACATTTAGCCACTTCAATTAGCTTAAGGGAAGGCTCCTTAGCTAAATCGGATGAGTTAGAAGCAGCGATCATGAAAAAAAGGGAGGAAATGAATGAACTAGACGAAGAGTCTTTAGAACTAGCAGAAAAAGAATTAAAAATTCTAGAAGACTCTAAAGAAGAAAGCGATCAAATTACCAAAAATTTAGATACTCAAATCGATCACATGAAAGAAAAAGTAGATGTGATGGATAAAGAGATTGGTAAGCTTAAAAAGGTTTCTGAGAGCTATGATAAATTAAAGGACACTTCTAAAAAAGCTACATTAGATATAGGACAAAAAATGTTCGGGCTGGTAGATGTTACGAACACTTGGGTCGGAGGGTGGCAAAACGCAGTTAGAGGTATGACTGGTGCTGGTGATGGAGTTGGTGCCATAGGCGCAGGTATAAAGGAGGCGTTATCCCCAACAAATCTTGCAACTTCTGCCATTACAAAATATACAGAATCAATAGGGCTGATGATTGGAAAGCTTGATGGCGCGGCAACTTCTTTTGCAGCGGCAACAGGAACCGGGAATGAGTTTAGAGGTTCATTGGAAGATATTTATCAAGCCGGAAACACCATGGGTCTTACCATGGGGAATGCATCTAAAGGTTTGCAGGGCCTCTGGGAAAATCAAATTGGTTTTACAAATATGACGAAAAGTGCTCAAAATGCCCTCGCAGGCCAAGCGGGTATGCTGGAGACACTTGGTGTCTCCGCTAAAGATACTGCTGAGATGATGAATACTTTTAGTAAAACCATGGGGACTACTGCCACTCAATCGTTAAAGCTGACAAAACAATTAGCAATGATGGGAACAACCCTTGGTATTACTGCTTCAAAGATGATTAAGGATTTCCAACAAGCAAATAAAACTTTGGCTGTGTACGGAACTGGATCAGTTAAAATGTTTACAAATCTTGCTGCCGCTGCAAAGGCTGCTGGTGTTGAAATGGGCGCACTTTTAGGCATAGCAAGTAAATTTGATACTTTTGAAAGTGCAGCCACAGCAGTTGGGCAATTAAATGCAGTTTTGGGAGCCAATCTTTCCGCAACAGAAATGTTAATGATGACAGAAGACCAAAGAATAGAAACAGTTATACAACAAATGCAAATTAATGGCGACTCTTTTGCGCAAATGGATCGCTTTAAACAAAAAGCTCTTGCTAATATTGTTGGGATCACTGATATGGCAGAGGCAAATAGAATATTTGGCATGTCTATGAGCGAGTATAGAAATTATAATAATCAAATGACTCAAGCGGAGATGACGCAGAGTAAATTTGAAGATGCGATTAAAGCCACACTACCCCTTAAAGAAAAGTTTTTCGCTTTAATAACGGAATTTGCTCCAAGGGTTGAGCCTTTGTTAGCTACCATCCATAATGTCTTGGATAAAATATTAACCGCATGGGAAGCCCTGAACGGGTGGGGTGGAGGATTATTTTCTACTTGGGTTGCTGGTGCTGCTATGACTTTTGTAACTTTACAAGCAGTTCAGGGAATATTACTTCCTATCCGAGCAGTCTCTGCTGCTTTGCTTGCAATAAAACAGTTGACTTTCTTCACGGCTCTTAAGCAAAAAATACTAACAGGGTCAACAATACCAATAAAACAAGCTGAGGCCATAGTAACGGGAGAACAAGCGGTTGCTGAAAAAGTGCTCAACAAAATGAAACGAGAAGGAATTGTTACCACAACAGCATCAGGAAGAGCGGCATATGGAGCAGCGGCTGGGGTAGCGGCGTTGGGAATAGCAGTATTGGGGATCGGAGTAGGGCTTGGTTTTGCTGCCGAGGGTCTAGGAAAAATGGTGGCGGGTTTCAAAGGTCTTGGAGATGCAGCTTGGCCAGCAACGGTGGCTATTCTTGGGTTTTCTCTTATTTTTCTTGGCTTTGTTCTTCTCCTTGCTAAACTAACTGCCACTGGGATTTTGCCAATTGCCGCCGGAGGTTTGTTGGCAGTTGGTGCAGCCGCATTACTTTTAGGAACTTCAATCATGCTAGCTGCTGAAGGGATGGCAAAGTTTGTTTCATCGTTTAGGGACCTTAACCCTGATAATATAGAAAGAACAGCAATAGCATTGGGAAGCTTGGCTGCAACATTTGCTGGGATTGGTATGGGTGGGTTTATGGTCGCCACAGGGATAACAGTAATTGGGATAATGGCTGATGATATCGAAAGGTTAAATGATTCTATCGATGCAACTCTTGTTTCTACTTTGGAAAATCTAGTTGCTTTAAGCGCGACACAAACTCTTAATACCATTAACGAAACTTCTGCCGATATTCGTGTGGATGAAATGATTACACTAAAAACCACGTTAACTCAAAATCTGAAACTTGATCTTAGAATCGGTGATAAGAAATTTATGGAGCACGTTAAAGACGCGATACAACACGAAGATTTTGGATGGGACAGCAAGACAATGGGTGTTGTTAATTCTAAAATATATGCCGATGGGAAGAAGGTGATAGCATGAGCACACCTAAGAAATATTATGGCGATGATAACGCAAACGATGATGCTTCGGGAGATTACGCTGAAAAACGGGGATATTTATTGGAATTTACTGATGCTAGAAATAATGGAAACTATATTTCTTTTATCGCTTTTCTGACTAGTTTTTCACAAAATTTTACATCCAATTGGGGAACGGAAGAAGTAATGGGAAGAATGGATCCGATTGCGACATTCAAGAATACAACCAGAACTGTTAATATTAGTTGGGACCTGCCGGCTACCGATGTGTGGACGGCAGTAGATAACTTGGGTAGATGTAATCAGCTTGTTAATATGATGTATCCTTCGTATGTTAAACAAGGAGAAAGTGAGTTAAATGCTTTAGCAATGTCCAAGCCCCCTATGATAAGATTAAGATATGCAAATCTAATTGAAGGGCCAGAACAAGAAGGGCTTTTGGGATTTATAACAAATTGTGACTGGACTCCTATTTTGGAAATGGGGTATTTTTCACTGTCAGTGTTGGTAGGTGAACCCGAGATTTATCCAAAAGTTATTAGTCTGTCGATGCAGTTTCAAGTTATTCATGAGCAAGAACTGGGATGGGATGAGAACAATGAAAAACTAGGAGACACATCTTTCCCTTTCCCTGGTGCAGATGATATTGTATTTTCAAGTGATGAAGAAGAGTAAAAAGGAGGCCTTATAAATGTCCAGATATTCAAATAGACCTATTGCTATTAATAATGATCAAAATTATCAAGATATATTAGATAAAAGGGGAGTTAAGAAAATAGTTCAATACACAACTCCAACTTTTAAAAGACCAACAGATGAACAATTAAAGAAAATTAGATATAAAAAGTATTTTTGGAGTGTTGGCGATCGTTTTTGGCGAATAGCTCAAAAAACTTACGGAGACAGGAGATTGTGGTGGGTTATTGCAAGATTTAATAACGTACCAACAGAAGGGCATTTGTCCCCAGGTGATGAAATTAAAATTCCAACCGATATTCTTGTTGCCAGGGAGATGCTAGGGTAGTGGCAGAAAAACTTATACATGAAACGATAATTGACAACGATCGCCAACAAGGTCGTCCGGACATGGCGGAAAGCGAAATAACTGCTGAAGATTGGTTCGATGAAGCTGTGGGGACAGTGATTAGGACGACTCCAAAAGATGGAGATTTTAGTTGGTTACTTCAACTTGTTGATGGCACTCCAAGAATTACAAAATGGGCTATAGCGGATTCTGAATATCCCATTCTGATAGCACTATACTGTTTGGGGCTTCCGCTGCCACCGACGATTCCGCTGCCACCGTCGATGATGCCCGCGCAACTCCTCATAGAAGAGTTGCGCGCCGATGGTATCCTTGGTATGGGTACGCCAACGACTGCGGCTGTGGAGTTTATGGAAGAGATCGATGCGAATAAGGGCGTGTTTCAAATCGACTTGGGAGATATCAGTTCTTTAGCATTGTATAAAAAATATATTAATTCCAATTTGAACAGCATTAATAATCCTTTTAAAGAGGGAACCCCAACTCGTTTTGAAAGAAGTAGAGGAGTTCTTGGAGAAAAGTCTGGACCTGAAGATGATGATTATGGATTAGACAAGTTTAGCGACAGAACTTTAAAATATTTACAAGGTGAATCACCAAGCGGAAAAATTTTTGATGATCATGACTTAATAAAACCTGCTTGGGAACAACTTTTGTTGTTCCCAAATCCGACTGCGCCGTGGGTGGAGGAAGCTGGTGATGCCGGTGAAGAGGATTGGCTGAAAGGTATTATAAGTAATGAAGGCGCGCAAGATGCATCTCTTTTTGTAGACATGGTGTCGCTTGACCAATTAAAGTTTAGAGATAACGAAAAGAGTGTCGAGGAGGGATTTGGATACTATGATAAGTTAGTGAAGGTTCTAGTCTGCTTATGGGCGGGGCATCTGCCTGGAGAGCCCGTAACCCCACGTTCATTTTTGAATTATGCAGAAAACCTTTTCGAAAGTGTAACGAATTCGGTGGCGGGAGTCTTTGGTGTAGGCCCTTGGGATCTTGGGGATGCCAATACCTACAGTAGATCACTTTGGCGACCAGTAAATTGGGCAGAAATATTTACAGATGATTATCTTGATCCTCCGGTGAGAGACGAGGCGAAACTAGAAACTTTAATGCCAGCAGAAATAACGGTCACCGGCACCGACGATAAACTTTCAGAACCTCTTACAAATATCACGGGAGTGTTGAAAGACGATGTTGGTATGTCAGATAAAAATTGGACTTCGGAAGAATTTAAACCTTTGCAAGAATTGTTATTAAAAGAAAGTAAACAGCCGAAAACAAGACTTGAGCCCGATTTTTATAAAGATATGAAAGAAGCTTATCCTACAAGTGGTAATGAACTCCTTCCTATAACACTAGATGATCTTGATGGTGATACCATCAAAGAGTTGAAAGTTAAATCTATAAAAATTATTAGCAAACCTAAACAATTAGTCGATTATAGTGGATTAGGTTTTCATTTTGATAGTAACCTTATG
>Ga0098058_1000340_pt1 | contig 15878 bp, 26 predicted proteins | sample 19_taG_FD_75061 | JGI IMG/M metagenome (GOLD analysis project Ga0098058, IMG submission 75061) | Marine viral communities from the Subarctic Pacific Ocean - 19_ETSP_OMZ_AT15317 metaG | ecosystem: Environmental > Aquatic > Marine > Oceanic | place: Pacific Ocean | collected 2015-01-19 | reverse complement strand
GAAAAAATGGGGAGTGAAAAAAGGACAAGATAATGTTGTTAAACTTTTGAATTATTTTGCTAACAATCCAACACATTTAAGGAAGTTTGGATTTGCTGAAAATGTAGAAGAAGCAAAAGAAAGGAATTATAAAGAAGAATATAAGAAATTTCAGTCATCTACTAAATCAAAGAAATATAGAGCTGAGTTAAACAAGTATAACAGAAAAAAAGGAACATATGGTAATGGTGATGGTAAGGATGCATCACATAAGGGTGGAAAAATCGTTGGATTTGAAAAAGAATCCGTAAATAGAGGTCGTAAGGAGAAAAGTAGAATGAAGAAAGAACAAAAACTTACAGAAGCTGGAGTAAATGTTTGGCATTTTTACAAAAAAGCTAACAAAGATAAGAATAAGTTTTTTAAGATGCTATCTGATTTTCGTAAAAAACATAGTGATACTAAATGGATAAAGATGTTAAATTATGCTCTTGAGGATTTTAATGAAAATCCAAAGAAGTATAAAACAATTGATGATAAACAAAATATATTATTCAAAAACCTTCAAAACAATAAAAAAGTATATGAAGGAAAACTTACAGAAAAAATAAAAGATAAAAAATTACAAAAAGCTATTGATGATTTATATAAATCTGTTGTTCAGTTTGGAAAACATCCATCGGTAAGGAAAAATCAAAAGATAATAGCTGGTCTTATTGTACCAATGACACAAGGTATAGTAAAGATGGAAAAACAATTAGGTGAAGGAAAACTTACAGAAGCAAAAGAAACTCCTGTTGAAGTAGCAAGAAGAATTGTACAGAATAAACAATACGAAAAATATAAAGGTATGATGTTAGATACATTTACAGCAAGTGCCATAGTAAAAGTATATGATGCAGTGAATGATGCGAATAAAAAGAAATTAGATACATTAAAATTACCTAAACTTGTTAGTGTAGTTTGGAAATTATTAAAAAGATAGGAGGATAATAATGAAACTTACAAAAGATAAACTTAAAGAGATGATTAAAGAAGAATTGTTGAATGAAATTCAAATTGAAATTGAAGACGTTCAAGATGTAGAAGCTTCTATTTTTGATATTATCATAGAATTTAGGGATACTTTTCAAAAAAGTGAATGGAAGAAAAATAGAAAAATTAACACATATATTAACCAATTATTTAAGATAGAAAAATTATTAGATAAAGAAGTTAGTGAATTGAAATAGTGAAACTAACAAAAACAGAATTAAAAGAGATGATACGAGAGGTGATAGAAGAGGCTGGATTTGATGCTACTTATCCACGTGGTACTGGAAGAGAAACATTACCAGCAGGCCATGGTTTTTCAAATAGAGAGGCTAAAACGATAATGGATAAATCACTTAGAGAGTATTCAAAAGTTTTGAGGAAAGCACAGCAAAAGATTATAAAGGATTGGATGAGCAAGGCGAAGAGTGGTATATTGGATTATTTTGATATAGTTAAAGGTATATCTTCTGGAGATGCATCTAGAGCATATCCATACGAAACTGATTTTTTATTATCTATATTGACCAAAAATAAAATAATAGATAGATTTAGAAGTTATTTTGGTGGTAAAAAAGGTAAGCCTGGAAGAAATAAATAAATGGCGACTAATAAACAAGTATATGAAGCAGTAAAGTCAATAAAAAATTTATTGTCATATTCACGGAATTATACTAATATTTGTAAAGAATGTATTTCATTACATGTTAATATAACTATAATGAGGGGTGATATTCAAGAGATGCGGAAAATAATAACAAACGGTGTAGTTAACAATTCAGGAGTTCAATATGGCCATAACAAATAGATTAATATTAGATGAAATAGAAGATATAAAGTCAAAATTACCAAATGGTGAATTTGTTTTACTAAAAAAATCAATAACTGATTTATCAGATGGTCAATTGAGTTTAAAGGAAGACATTAGAGATTTGAAGAAACAATTACTTGATCCAGATGACGGAGTGATTGTTAGAGTAAATAAGAATAGTGAATTTAGAAAAAATGTTGAATTACGAACACCACAATGTCAGGAAGATTTTGATAAGATAGAATATAATGTATCAGAATTGATGAATTGGAAAGGTGGAGTAAGTAGAGCACTTTGGATTTTATTTACAGTAGTAGTTGGTATAATATTAAGAATTTTATTTTTTAAATAACGATAGGAGATAACAATGGCAAAATTAAAAGACATATTAAGTGAAGCGTTTGAAGAACATGAATCAAAGATTAACAGACATCAAGTGTCTGAAAATGTTAAAAACTTTGGTCATATTGGAAAAGCACTTTATAACAATAACAATATTGTAGAGATAGCAAAACAACTATCTAATATTGCTGAATCGGCTCATTCTCATATTATTGATGAACAGGATGATTGGTTTGATAAAATTTCAGTTAATAAGAATATGAAATCACTTAAAGGTAGTGTTGTTGAATTTCAGAAAACAGCTAAAGAAGCTCATATGTTAAATCAACGATTAACGGGTCTTTATGAAGATATCGGTCATGTGTTAAATAGATATTATGAAATAGATGAAGCACTTGATCCAGTTGATACAGATGATGTTGAACCGGAAGATGATTTTGAAGATAGAGAAGATACGGATATCGATAACGATGGAGATACCGATGATAGTGATAAATATTTACATAAGAAAAGACAAGCTATCACAAAAGCAGTTCAATCAACAAAAGAAGAATTGGATAAACGACCAAAGAAACGATTGAAAGATATTGGTAATATGGTTGGTGGTATTCCATCACTTGGAGATATGATTAGAGGTAAATAAGTATGACAAACTATTTTGATCATCATATGGAACACTTGTTGATATATAGTGTAGTTATTTGGCAGATAGTATTAGGGATATGGTTATTATTTAGCTGGTTAGTGAAGAATGTGAGGTTTGGGAAGAATACTAATACTATTTTAGGAATTGAAAAGTCACTTGATAATTTTAGTAGTGGTGAATTGTTCAAAAACACAAAAAAAGATTTAGGTCCAATTGAAGTGGACATAAAGAAACACATTAACATAACTGAAGCTGATATATCGCATATAAAATCAGATGAGGTGGTGAAAGGCAAAGTGAAAACACAAAAAGATAAACTTAGGAGATTAAGAACATGAAACTAACGAAGAATAGATTAAAAGAAATCATCAGAGAAGAAATTCAAAAGATAGGTGGGGAGCACCTACTTAATGAAGAAAATAGTGCTGCTAAAAAAACAGCTACTCAAATTAAATCAGCTGCTAGAGGTAGTGAGACTGGTATATTTCCATTAACAAAAATGGCTAAAAATCTTTATAGTGGTATACGTGGTTCAAAAGATGGTGGTATATTAAAAACAAGATTAAAGAAAGGTGTTGATAAATATGATTGGTATGTTCAAACATCAGAGCTGACTGGGTTTATTGTTTTTAACCCCGATCCTATATGGGATGGTGATATATATGAAGTATGGTCTGACGAGGGTGGTGATATCACAGCAAAACTATCCAAAAATTGGAAATCAGAAATAAAGAAGCACGGGTAGGGGAGAATAAAATGAAACAACCATTAAAAGAAATGTTAAAAAAGATAGGTGGTGGACATCTACTTAATGAGGGTGATAATGAATTACAGGATTATTGGGCTGAATTAGTTAGTAATTTAGAAGGTAAAATATTATCCACTAGTGTTGGAAAATTTGATGCGGATGTGGATATGAATAGTGGTGGTTTAAGTTGGAATGGCCAAGAGAGAGATAAACCAGATGGATATGAAGAAGATTATGTTTATATTTTTGCTACTCCTGCTTGGGAGGGAGATAAATATATCACTTTCGAAGAAGGTTGGGGGAGTGGTGTTAAGTTGGGAAAAATTCCATTAAAAACAACAAATGATGAAAAGAAAGATACTAAATGGTATCTGGCTACAATGAAAAAACATTTACCAAAACTTGTGAAGAAACTTAAATAGAAGAGAAATAATGAAACTCACAAAACAAAGACTTATAGAAATAATAAAGGAAGAATATCAGAGTATTCTTAGTGAAAAGACTGTAAGATTACCATCTATGGATATTAATTTTAGAGGTGATACAGCTCAACTTCATGTGGTTAAAACACTTAAATATAATCTATCATTTGATATGAAGAAAGATGTAAAATGGTATTTATCTAATATGAAAAGGTATTTACCAGGAATATATAAGGATTGGGTAAAGAATTAAAATAAGAGGTTAATTATGGCAAAAGCAATCGATTGTGGGACATCGTACTATATCGCGGCTACAGAAAATAGTATAAAAAAACAACGGAATGTATTCCTTACAGTAGATGGAGACGCGGCACAAGTAAAAAGAATGTTAAAGCGTCAAAAAATACCATTCGTTGAAAAAGCAGGTAAAGTTCACATTGTTGGACAACACGCATTTAACTATGCACAAATCTTCTCAACAACAGAATTAAAAAGACCAATGCAATCAGGATTATTAAATCCAAAAGAGAAAGATGCATTACCAGTATTGAACGCAATCATCGGTGAATTGGTAGGAAAAGCAAAAAAAGATGAAGTATGTGTATATTGTGTTCCAGCAAAACCAATCGACCAAACAAGAGAAGTTTCATATCACGAAGATGTGTTACAACAAATCATTCAAGGTTACGGATACGATGTTAAAGTGATTGAAGAATCAATAGCATTAGCTTATGAAGGTTTGGTAGATGATGATTTAACAGGAATAGCAATTTCAATGGGTGCTGGTATGTGTAATATATGTGTGATGTATCAAGGTATGTCATCATTATCATTTTCAGTAGCTCGTGGTGGAGATTGGGTTGATTCAAATGTAGCTATGGATTGTGGGTGTTCAGTTGCTAAAGTAACTGCAATCAAAGAGAACTCACAGTTGTTAGATTTAACAAAAAGTGCTATCAATGATATTTATCAAGAGGGAAGTGAAGAATATAATATTATTAATGCTATTCGTTCTTATTATGGAGCATTGATAAATTACTTACTTACAAATTTAGCACATCAGTTTAACAATACTGAAAGTGTTCCAAACTTTCTAGAAGCGATTCCAGTTGTATTTGGTGGTGGAACAGCATTAGTAAAAGGTTTTATGGAAGTTGTAGGGGAACAATTCAATCAAGATGAGTTTCCAATAGAAGTAAGAGAATTTACATTAGTGGAAGATGCACATACAGCTGTTGCAAGAGGTTGTTTATCTGAAGCAGAACTTATTCAGGAGGAAAAGGATGAAACTAACGAAGAGTAAATTAAAAGAAATCATAATTGATGAGATGAGTCAATCTGTATCTGGAAATACAAAGTTTATCAAGAAGAATTTTTTACCAATGTTAAGACAACTTGGTGTAAAACATGTACAGGCTAAAGATGACCCATATGATAGTAAAACCAAATTATCTTTTGATACAGGTAAAGAAACAGAAGAAAAGCTCAAACAGTTGATATTAAAGAAACTTGGTAAAAAAGGTAGTGCAAAACGGAAGAAAATGAATTTTACTGTATCTATGAAAGAATTAAAAGAAATGATAAGAGAAGAAATTAATTTTATTATTGAAGAATCTGCGTACAAAACAGCTACTAAGAATGAATTAGCTATGTATTTAACTCAATTATCAAATACTATTAATGGTACTAAAGACAAAAAAATGCTTCAGTTTTTAAAAAGAACAAAAAAAGAAGTTAGTGATGAATTAAAAAGTAGGAGAAAACTTACAGAATCTTCAGATGGTAAATGGGTAGTATGGACTGCTGAAGATGCTTATGATAAAAATCAAAAAATTATGAAAGTGGCTAAATCTCGCAGAGCTGCACTTATTTTCTACAATAAATTGGTTAAGACAGATAAATATGAAGCAATTGGTATGGAATCCGCAGAACATTGGAATAGAACCAATTCACCAAAAGTTAAAGAAGGAAAACTTAAAGAAATGATGAGTGAAGCTTCATTAGATGCAAAATCTGTTAAAAATATGATATGGGATATGAGAGAAGATATTGATAAGTTAGTTGATATTGGTGAAGATTATGCTATATTTCAGAGTGCAAAAGCAGCTAGTAAAGCATTAAAACAAATTCAAAAATTATTAAAGAATGTTCGGTAGGAGAACTTAAATGAAGTTCACAAAATACAGATTAAAAGAAATTATAAGAGAAGAGATACAAAATTTAACAGAAGCAAAATCAGAAAAAGTATATATGTTAAATGGTATGTTGTGGTTATCTTATTCACCAAATAGTGGCCAAACAACAAGAATTAGAGGTAGAGGGTGGATAACAGATAAATCAAGTGAAAAGAATTTTGATTCTGGTGTAAAAGGATTTGCTAAATGGTCACAATATCAAAAGCCAATAAAGAAAAAAACAGCAAGTAATGGAAGTAAAGTATCATTGTTTAAGATTCCAGAATATTCTGGAGGTGATGCAAAAGAATATGACATATGGGGTGGTGATGAAAAACCAAAGAAATGGGCTTATCTATTAGTTTCAATTGGTAAAAAGATAAATGTAATTTCAGTATTTCGTTCAAAAGCTGAGGCTATGTCTTGGTTGGGATACACATCAGAAGGAAAACTTAATGAGGGAGCTGATTGGATTCTTTTAAAATCAATAAATAAAATGATTGATTCATATAGTGGTTTCTTTTTAGATAAAGATGATCCAATGTTTGGTGAGCCTGTTGAAGCTGGTAATAAAGAATGGAAAAAACTTTATAAGAAAGCATCAAGTAAGGATAGAAAAACTATAGATTATATTGTTAAACAACTGAGGTATTAAAATGAAATTAACCAAATCACAATTAAAAGAAATGATTAAAGAAGAACTATTGAATGAAATACCTGATTTTTCAAAACCAAGCGTTAATGATTATGTTAGAGATGGTGGTATGTTTGGAAAAGTAGTTCATGTTGATAAGGTACTCGGTAAGAATCGTGTATTTGTAGAACTTCAAAAACCAAAAAGTAGAGGATGGATGATGTATCTCACAAACAATTTAAAAGATACCAAAAAGAGAAATGTTGGTAAAGTAATTTGGGGAGTAAGATAATGAAAATAACTAAATCAAAACTTAAAGAAATGATAAGAGAAGAGTTAGTAGAGGCATCAGATAAGATACAAGTAAAGGGTGTTGGCACATATGATTATGATACTTTAAAGAAGAAGGTTCAGAAGATGTCATTAGATTTAGTTAAGAATGCGAAAAAAGGTAATTGGAAGAGATTATCTGTTCATGGTATTAGAGCTTTTGCTGAGATGTGGCAGGCGTTATCAGAATATGAAGAAAAAAAATAATTGGAGAATTAAAATGAAAAAAGTAACAATCAAAGAAATAAAACGATTCTTAAAAACATTAGAAGAAAACAGGTATAGAAAACTTGTTCATGCTGATGCTAGAAGAATTGCTTGGTTTGTTAATAATTCTTTATCAGAGGATTTTGATACAATGCCCGAAACAATGAGAAAGAAATGGGTTAAAGCAGAATACAAAAAAGAACGATATATGGCAAAGAAATTCTTGGAATCAATGAAACGGAATGAAGCTGTTGAAGAAAAAGTTAGACAAATTGTTAGAGAAACAATCAAAGATTTAATGGAAGCTAAAATGGTTCAATGGCAAATTCCAGATTCAGACAAGAAAATTGTGATGACTATATTAAAGAAATTAAAATTAAAGTCAGGTAAAGATTATGATTTTGGTGTGGGTAAAGGTGCTACATTTGTATTAGAATTGGATAAAAAATATGAAAATAAAGTATTAGAAATGTTGTTACAGAAACGAGTTAGAATACATGGATTATAAAATAAGAGGTTAATATGGCGATACGGGTAAATGTTATAAATAATAATGTTGAATTAGCATTAAAGAAGATGAAACAAAAGATAAAAGATAGTGGTATGTTAGTTGAGTTAAAAGAGAGATCATATTTCAAAAAACCATCAGAAATTAAGAGAAGAAAGAAAAATCTGGCAAAATCACGACAAAAATATAAACAAATTAAAGAAAATAATAGACATTATTAAATTAATTTAAAGTTTTTCTTTAACTGTCATATATTTATATACATAGAATTATAAATACACCACTTTAAGTGAATTTGTGGTGTCTAAACATTTCACATAAACTTATTAAGTTTCCTAATAAACTTATTCCTAAAATATAATATGAGGAGAAATATCATGAGTGATATTTTGAAAGAAGCCATAGCAGATGCAAAGGCAGTTCGTGAAACAGCACTAGCAAATGCGAAGATGGCGTTAGAAGAGGCATTCACACCTCAGCTACAATCAATGTTATCTGCCAAACTTCGTGAAGATGATGAGGAATTTGAAGATGAAGTTCCTGTTGAAGATGAAGAAGAGGAAGAAGCAGAGATGGAAGTTGAATACCATGATGATATGGAAGATGAAGAATCAGTTGAAGAAGATGGGTATGAAGAGGAAGATGAACCTGAAGATGAAGTTGATATGGAAGAAGAAGGTGTCATTGAAATCAATGGTGTTAAATATGCTCCAGTAGTTACTGAAGAAGATGAAGTTACTGAAGAAGATGAAGTTACTGAAGAAGATGAACTTGATCTTGAAGCTATCATCAAAGAACTCGAAAATGAACTTTCTGAAGATGACGAAATTTCTAATGAAGAAACTGTAGTTGAAGCTGAAGAAGAAGAAAAAGAAGTTTCTGAAGAAAAAGAAGTTTCTGAAGAAAAAGAAGTCAATGAAGAAGAAGAGTTTGAAATTGATAAATCTTTATTTGAAGAAGATGAAGATGAAGATGAAGAGGAAGAGGAAGTTGAAGAAGCTATTAATCCACTTCAATCTGAACTTGATGAATATAAAGAAGCTGTTCATTTCTTGAAAGATAAACTTCATGAGGTAAACATCTTGAATGCTAAACTTCTATTTACAAACAAATTGTTTAAAGAGTTCGCTCTGGATAACAATCAAAAATTAAAGGTAGTTGAAACATTTGATAGAGCACAGACTACAAGAGAGATTAAACTTGTTTATTCAACTCTTGCAGAACAGTTATCTGATAATGGTACAATTACACGTAGATATAAAAACATTAACGAATCCGCAAGTAAACCTGTTAGTTCAACAAAACCTACTAAAGAATCAAAGAAAGTGATTACTGAAGAAAGTCAAGTTGCTAATAGATTTAAGAAACTTGCTGGATTACTATAATTAGGAGAAAATAATCATGAGTGATTATGTAAACGATGCCCTGTTAGGGGCTAGTCCTCACAAAAAACAAGCCGAAGAATCTAAAGCTCTCGTTGGAAAATGGGATAAAACAGGTCTTTTGGATGGTTTGAATGATGACTTTCAAAAAAGTGGAATGGCTACGATGTTGGAAAACCAAGCTCGTCAGCTTATTTCAGAAAATAGTGGTGTTGGTGGTCGTGCAGCAGGTGCGTCAGCTGGTGCCAGTTCAGAAGAATGGTCAGGTGTTGCTTTACCATTGGTAAGACGAATATTTGGTGAATTAGCTGCACAAGAATTTGTGTCTGTTCAACCAATGAATTTACCAAGTGGTCTGGTATTTTATCTTGACTTTAAATATGGTAAGACAACTGCAGGCTCACAAGCTGAAGGTTTCGGTACAAACAATCATGTTAAAGTGCCTGGTGGTGATGTAGATTCATTACAAGGTAAATCTGGTCCTAATAACACATCTGGTTCATCTGCCCCTTACGGTGTTGGTGGTCTTTATGGTGCTGGTCGTTATGACTATTCAATTAACACACAGACAACTGATGCAACTACAATAGGGGCATCTGTTGCTGCAGATACACATACTACTGCTTCGGCTACTTACAAAGATATTAATTTTAGTCAAGAACATTCTGCTTCCATTGATAACTTATATAAAGTTACTTTCAGTTCTGCTGATTTTACCAGACCTGATTGGAAAGCTGCTAGATCATGGAATCTATCTGGTTCTAGTGGTGCACATGTACAAGCATTACCTCAGTTTACAACTGTAAACGCTGCTGAAACTGAAGTTTCCTTTATAGTATCTGCTAGTGCTACTATTGGTGCTGCAGCTGCTAAGTATAAAGTTATTTATAATGCACAACCAACTGAAGCTGTTAGAGGTGACTTTGAGGATACTGTTGGAACAGTTGCTGATACATTAGTAATACCTGAAGTTGACTTGCAACTTAGAAGTTCAGCAATTGTTGCTAAAACTCGTAAGTTGAAAGCAGTATGGACACCTGAATTAGCTCAAGACTTGAACGCTTATCATAGTGTAGATGCTGAAGCTGAATTAACATCAATGTTATCTGAATACATTTCATTAGAAATTGATTTGGAAATCCTTGATATGTTGATTGCAGACGCAGTAACACAAGACTATTGGTCAGTTACTCCAGGTGAAGACTATAATGGTACAGGTACTAATGAAGCTGCTTGGAATACCACTACATTCTACGGAACACGATTTGAATGGTGGCAGACACTTGTTTCAAAGATACAAAAAGTATCTAATGAAATTCATAGGTTAACTATGAGAGGTGGTGCTAACTTCGTTGTTTGTTCACCTAAAGTGGCTACTATCCTTGAATCAATTCCTGGATATGGTGTAGCAACAGATGGTGATAAACAATCATTTGCGGCTGGTGTTCAAGCAATCGGTTCATTACAAAATAGATGGACAGTTTATAAGAATCCTTATATGACTGAAAATCAAATCTTGGTTGGTTTTAGAGGTTCAAACTTCCTTGAAACAGGTGCGGTTTACGCTCCATATGTTCCATTGATTATGACACCTCTTGTATATGATCCATCTGATTTTACACCTCGTAAAGGCGTAATGACCAGATATGCTAAGAAAATGATAAGACCTGAATTTTACGGAAAAATTGCAATCAAGGATTTAAACTTGGTGTAATTTAACATAAAATAAAAGTTAAAACATAAAAAAAGAGGGATTTATTTCCCTCTTTTTTTGTGCAATCATTATAATATCTCACCCTTTTTGTTTTTGATGTTTTTTTAATTGTTTTTAATATTTATATATGACTTATAGTATTTTAATGTAAACGGAGAAGACGATGCCAAAAGCAGATTATATTTATTCAGATCCAACAAATCATGCGAGTGGTTCTACACCACATGGAATTTATGATGATGATTCTACATTTCAGACTGATAGTTTAACTGTTTGTAAATGGGTAGCTAAGAGATTAGGTCATCCAGTATTACAACTTGAATTTGATAGTGGTTCAATTTACGCTATGTTTGAAGAAGCTGTATCAGAATATTCATTACAATTAAATTATTACAATACAAAGAATTGGTTATGGGAACATTATGGTGCTACAAATAGAGAAAGTGGTTCAACATTTAGTTCAACAGGTTCACATGAACCAGAATCACCACACATGGGAACGACATTTATGCTATCAGAGCAGTATGGTGAGGCTGTTAATGTTGGTGGAGATGTAACTTTATATTCAGGTTCAATTACACTTACTGGTTCAAAACAACAATATGATTTACAAGCTGATTCAAATCTTGAATCTGGAGATAGTAGTACCAGACTTGAAATTCAAAGGGTATTCAACTATGGTCCTTCAGCAGCACTTAAATTCTATGATCCGTATGCGGGTTCATTTGATCAACAACAGATGTTAGATGCGATGGGGATGGGGAATGTATCACCAGCTGTATCATTTATTTTAAGACCATTACATTATGATGTGTCTAGAATGAAAGCGATTGAGAACAATGATTATTTACGAAAATCAAATTATTCATTTGAATTGGTAAACAATAAATTAAGAATTTTTCCAATACCTGTTAGTAGTAGTGCTGGTGATAAGATATATTTTAATTATTATTTAAGAAATGATATGACTGATGTAACAAAATCAGTGAATAATAGTAAAGTGTCAGATCCAAGTAATATTCCATATAAATTTATTACATATTCTGAAATCAATTCAGCTGGTCGTCAATGGATACGAAAATATGCATTATCTCTTTCAAAGGAGTTGATTGGTATTATCAGAAGTAAATATGCATCAATGCCATTACCTAATGGTGAGGTAACATTAGATGGTGAATCGTTAAAGTCTGAAGGGAGAGAAGAAAAAACTCAATTGTTAGAAGAAATTAAAGAGTTTCTTGAGGCAGTATCTTTAAGTGAACGTTCTAGACAAGAACAGGAACAAGCAGATGCTCAACAGTCAGTATTGAACAAAGCCCCATTACCAATTTTTATAGGATAATATAATGTCAAGAACAAGTCCATTTTTTTTACCAGCAAAAGAAATACGAATGATTGATTCAATGAATGAAGAGTTAATTGATGAGTTAATTGGTCAATCGGTTGATATTTACAAAGTAAATATAGATAACACAGATGAAAATCTTTATGGTGAATCAACAACAAAGTATTATGATGTAGGTTTTAGAGTTAATTGTTTAATTTTATTTAATGAGCCAGAAGTCATTCAAGATGAATTTGGATCTGATGTTAATTCTAACATTGAGATGTATTTTCAACGGAATAATTTAGCAAGTGGTTCATTGAATTTTTATCCAGAGATGGGTGATATTGTGGATTGGAATGATTTTTATTGGGAGATGAATTCAGTGACAGAACCACAATTGATTCATGGTCATCCTGGATATAAACATTCAATTGTAGCAACGGCACATCGTTCAAGATTATCATCATTACAAATAGAAGAGAGGCCAAGATAATGAGTTTAAAAGAACATATAGCAAGATTTGAGGAGTCTTTAGGAGAATCTTCAATTATCAATTCAACTTTTGAAAAAGAGCAAATAGAAGATAAAGAGCAAATTATTGAAAAGTTAGAAGAAGAAACACATAATTTATCTAACCAAGTTTTTAATTTGGAAAGTGAAAAGAATAATATTTTACAAGAGTTAAATAAAGCAAGATATTTTGAAGAAGGTGTTTTTTCAATAAAAGAAAAAGATTATATAAATGAAATTAAATCAAAAGAAAATATTATAAAAGAAATTAAATCGGAGTTTAATCCTTTATATAAAAAAATAGATGAACAAAAGGTTAAACTTTCTTATAAAAATGATATAATAAAAAAATATACAAACATAAATAAAGAATTACATGAAAAAATAAATAAACTTAATTATAGGTTAAATTCTGAAAATGAAAATAGTAAAGAAATTATTGGTGAAATTAAATTAGAAAGAAAAAGGACTTATCAAGATTATGTGAATAATTTAGATGCTTATGAAAATACAATAACATCAAAAAATGAGATGATAAATAATTATAAAACTAAATTAGAAGAATCTTTAGATAAGTTAAAAGAAGCTAATAATTTAATTATTAATTTAAAGAAAGATATTAAAATTAATGAAAATGTAAGACAAGAATTAAGAGAAAAAAATGAAAGATAGGAGATAATAATGGCATACGAAAACAGAAAATATATGATAATCCCATTTGCTGATGTAACAACAGAGATGACTGACAATGCTATGGAAAACCCTGCTTATTTAAGGCATTCTATATCTGGAGTAGACAGGGTTATATTGAAGTTTGAGGGAGACACACCTGAAGTCTTTGATGGAATTACGACTTATACTCATCCAGAGATAAAAGCAATATTGAATGACCCTGATGGGGATTGGGTGGATTCTGGTGATTAAATTCTTGGCAGGTTAATTAAAAAACACGGACTATTAGGTGTGCTGATGGTTATTGGTGATATGGCTGTAAAGGTTACAAAGACTAAAAAAGATGACAAGGCTTGGGAAAAAATGAAAGATAGGAAATTATAATAATGGCAGTTCAACAGATATTAGGAAAAAGAATAACCAAATATGATATGAATGATCCAAATTATAAACCACTAAAACCGAAGATTGTAGAAGAGGTTAATGGTAATTTAGTTGAAAATCAGACAGAAGATAACATATATGGTGAAAACACTTATCAAGCTCCGACAGAATCTAATGGGAACTTAAAATTAGAACAGATGATGTCAAAGATGATGGGAAAGATTGATAAGTTTGGAAATAGAATAGATAGAAAAGATAGTCAAACTGGTACAGAAGCTATTGAAGTAGATATACAGAGAGAGATAGCAATAAGTAAAGTTGACATGAGTGCTGTTAAATCAGAAGTTATTAAAGGTAAAGTTAAAACAAAGAAAGATAAATTAAAAGCTTTAAGACGAAGGAATAGAAAATAATGGCTGTTAAACCAATTACAAATAAACAAGTTGTTAACAAAAGTGAAATAAATCGTGGGAAACAAAGATCTACAAGAGATATAACTGCAGGACATGGTAATCGTAGTAAAACTTATATACCGGGATTAGATTTTACAAAGAATTATTCTATTACATTAAAAGATGTTGATACGTCTATAATGAATTATGTAAAAAATGTTATACGACCAACTATTAGAGAAGCTAATGAAACGTTGAAAGTAACTGTAATGTATGGTAATGAAGAACGATGGAAGGCTGTAAGGAAACGTGGTGTTATTAGGGATAAAAATGGTTCATTTATTCTTCCATTAATAATGTTAAGAAGAACAGAAATAAGTAAAAGTGATACATTACCTATGTTTGAGCATGATGTGAAAAGAAAATATATAGATATAGTTCGACAATCAAAATGGTCAAAAGATAATCGTTATGATAGATTTTCGGTTCAGACAGGGAAAAAAGCTGTTTATGAAAATTTTGTTACAACATTACCAAATTTTGTAAATATTACATATGAATTTATATTGTGGACAAATTTTATTGAACAGATGAATCCACTTGTTGAAACATTTTTGGAACAAAATAATAATTATTGGGGTGATTCAACTGATTATAAATTTCTATGTAAGTTAGATTCAATATCAGATGCGTCAGAAATGAATCAAGATGGTGAACGATTTATAAGGTCAACATTTTCAATAATAACAAATGCATATCTATTACCAGAAGAAACAAATTCAGTTGTTACAAATAAAATTTCAAATTTACAAAGAAAATTAACACCATCAAAAGTAATATTTGGGTTTGAGGGTGATGCGACAGATAAACAAGTAGGAAAATAAATTAATGTTTTAATAAAAAAATCATATATTTATATATATGATTATTTAATAAATAATATATAACAGGAGGTTATAACATGGCAGAAGAGTCAAAATTAGTAGAAAAATATGAAGAAGCTACAAAATTTACAGAAGAAGAAATTAATAAATTACAAAGTTTACAAGAATCATATATGGATGTTCAGAATAAACTTGGTCAGATAGCTGTTGCTCGAATGAGATTACAACAACAGTTAGATTCTTTTGATAACACTGAAACGGATTTACATAAAACATTTGGTGAAGTTCAAACTGAAGAACAGGAATTTATGAAAATTATCACATCTAAATATGGAGATGGTACATTAGATCCAACTACAGGCGTATTTACACCACATAAATCATAATAAATACAATAAATATAGTTGTTTTGATTTTTTGTCATATATTTATATATGAAAAAGTATATTCTTTTTTGATATAATCAAAATTAATAATTTAATAGATTTATAGGAGAAAATAAATGCCATCAAGTGAAAAAATTATAAGTCCTGGTGTATTTACAAATGAAATAGACCAATCATTCTTACCAGCGGCTATAGGTGAAATAGGGGCAGCTTTGATTGGCCCAACAGTAAAGGGTCCAGCTGGAATACCAACAGTTGTAAATTCATATTCTGAATATCAAGCTAAATTCGGTGATACATTCAAAAGTGGTAGTAGTTATTATCAGTATTTAACATCACATACAGCAAGAGAATATCTAAAACATTCAGGTAAAATGACTGTTGTTAGAATATT
>Ga0098058_1000339_pt1 | contig 15895 bp, 23 predicted proteins | sample 19_taG_FD_75061 | JGI IMG/M metagenome (GOLD analysis project Ga0098058, IMG submission 75061) | Marine viral communities from the Subarctic Pacific Ocean - 19_ETSP_OMZ_AT15317 metaG | ecosystem: Environmental > Aquatic > Marine > Oceanic | place: Pacific Ocean | collected 2015-01-19 | reverse complement strand
TATTCAACAAATATACCAAAAAAGATAGGGTTAGAGTTAAAGGATACATTACTATTGATGGTGAAGATTATATTGTTGAAAGGATCGTCACACGAAAGAAAAAAACGAGAGGGGATGGTTACACCACTAAAACAGAGTTGTTCTTTTATCAAGTTATGGCTAGTGGAGACATTATTAACTTGGAAGGTGAACAAAGAAGAGAGACTGATGATCTCATTAAGAAGACTATTGGTAACTATGACGATTTCTTAACGACAATCATTACCACTTCTGATAATATCGAAGGATTGATAGACACCAAACCTACGGAAAGAGGTAAGTTATTGAGTAAGTTTATTGGTATTGAAGCTATTGAAAATAAAGAGAGGATTGCTAAGGAAATGTATTCTTCATGGGGTAGAAATTTAAAGTCTAACTTATATAATATTGAAGAGTTGTCAAACACTATTGAAGAGACAAAAAGAAATATTTTAAGGTGGGCTCAAGAGATAGATGAAGATGAGAAAAAGATCAAAGAATTAAAGAGAAAAAGAAAGAATTCCGAAACCAAAAAAGACTCTCTGATCGCCCAAAAAAGCGACATTGGTGATGATATAGCTAAAGCTGATTTGGAGTCCTTAAAAGAGGAGATTGGGGGGTTAGAGAAGAAGATTAAGAAGTCTACGAAGAAGTATGAAGATTCTAAGTCGGAGTTAGAAGAATTATTGAATATTGAGTATGATGAGGACGAATATAAAGAAGTGGTTGTCGAAGAAAAGAACATTTCTATAAGGTTGGCAGAGATTGAATTACACAAAGGGAAGTTGGAGGAAACAATCTATGAATTAATAAATGGGGAGATTTGTCCCACTTGTAAAAGAGCATTTGATGACATTGATAATGGTGAACATATTCATCTGAAAGAGAATGACTTGAGTGAGTTATTATCAGAACAAATAACTTGTGATTCGGTATTGGAAACGACACATCAAAGGATGGAAGCTTTAGAAGAAGTAAAAGCACTTTGTGAGAATAGAGATAAGTTGGAATTGATAAATGCAAAGAATGAAGTAGAGGTAGAAAAACTAACTATTGATTTGGATAAAAAACAACAGATAGTTACCGATTATCATAAAAATCTCATAAAGATAGAAGAGAATAAAAAGTTGGAAAGTTTAATATTAGGATATAAGAGTAAGATAGAAAACTTAAACATTGAAAGGGACAAGTTGATAAGAGAAGTTGAAGGAAAAAGAAATGATGTAGAGAATGGAAAGAATACTATCTTAGATAATACTAACCTAATAAAAACAATAGAAACGGAACAAAAAATAGATAAAATATTTAAAATATATTTGAATTTGGTTGGCAAAAATGGCATAGGTAAACTAGTTATGAAGAACGTCCTTCCCACAATTAATGCGGAACTGGAAAGGCTATTATCAGATACGGCAAACTTCTCATTGGAGTTGTCAATTAATGACAAAAACGAAGTGGAATTTTTAATGATAGACCAACAGACAAAAGTAGAGAAGAACTTATTTACAGGTTCAGGTTTTGAGAAAACCGTTGGTAGTTTGGCATTACGGGCCGTCCTATCTAGAGTCTCCACATTACCAAAACCCAACATCATTGTTTTTGATGAGGTATTGGGAAAAGTTTCAAATGATAACTTGGATAAGATATCGTTATTTTTTGATAAGATAAAGGAATATTTTCAGATAATATTATTAATAACTCACAACCCCGTCGTTAAGGATTGGGGTGATAACATCATTACGATTAAAAAGCACAAGAACGTTTCACAAATAGTAACCACATAAACAAAAGAGAAAATGAAAACACTAAGAAGGTATTTATTGATTTGTATGAGAGAAGAGCTGGCATTGCCAGAGATATTGGATATGGTGACCAAAAACGGAGGTCACAGTAAGATATTAGATTACAGTACTCATTCTATTTCCATCGTCAACACCGATATGTTGTTCAATAAGTTATCGGCATATTTGACAAAGGGATTGATGAATGAGCATTATTTTCTCATACAGTTAAAGTCCAACACCAACGTTATGGGGTCGATACCTTTAGTTTATGCGAAACAGTTGTTCAGGGAGGATGGTATGGACGACATCATATTTTTCCATGAGAGTCCCATGTTCACCGACCCTTCGGAGTTCAATAATAAGTTAAAGGATGCGATAAAGAGTTTAGAGAACAATTTGGAACACAGTACTTACCTCGACACAGATTTTTCATTACCTTCGTTGGAGGAGTTCTCGTTGCCGACACTTTCCATCGATGACATCCTCGATAAGATCAATGATCATGGTATGGAGTCATTAACGGCAACGGAGATAGAATTTTTAAATAAACAATCAAAGGTATGAAATTAGAGAAAGCGACGATAGATCCATTGCCGCAGATGACGGCATTATTGTTATACACTAATATAATAATATATTTACTCACCAACACTTTTGGTGAATTGACGAGTGTTGTGTATCAGTATTTTGCATCTTACAACACATTTTCGCCACATTTTCACTTATATCAGATTTTTTCGCATATGTTTTTACATGGTGGGTTCACTCATTTATTTTACAATATGTTAATACTATGGATTTTTGGTATGATCTTGGAGAACGCTTGGGGTAAGTGGTTGTATTTAATATTTTATTTTGTTTGTGGTATTGGTGCGTGGGCACTCCATCAGTTCGTAAATTGGTATGAGTTCAGTGCGATAATTGCATTATATGGGGAGTTGCTTGAGACGTGTGATTACGACACTTTTTTGGAGTTGGTAAAGTTGCTCCCTGACAAGTATCAGTTAATAATGATATTCACTTACAACACAAACCCTGATTTGGCGATGCACTATTTGGAGATGTTGGTGAATGGGTATCGTGACATCCCCACGATCGGTGCTTCTGGTGCGGTTTTTGGGGTCTTAGCGGCCTTTGGATTACTCTTTGGGGAGACATTATTATATGCTTATTTCATCTTCCCAATCAAAGCCAAATGGTTCGTTGCCTTCTTCATTTTGTTGGAGGTGATAGCAGTGACTGGCGGTGCTGATGACAATGTGGCACATTTTGCTCACATCGGAGGAGCACTGGCAGCAATAATTATGATTATAGTATTCAGAAAACAGTTCGGAAAGAACAAATTAAATAACCTAAATTAAAAAGTTTTTATTATGTCGAAATTTATAAACAGAAAAGACGATTCAATATCTTTGTACTTCAAAGATATCAAAGATTATGGCCTTATTGACTCCAAAGAAGAGTTGGCACTGGCCAAGAGAATAAAAGAACACGACGATGAGGTCGCCATTGAGAAGTTGGTGATGGCGAATCTGAGGTTCGTTATTTCTATCGCCAAAGATTATCAAAATCAAGGGATGCCATTGGCTGATTTAATATCCGATGGTAACTACGGGCTCATCAAAGCAGCAAAACGTTTTGATTACAGCAAGGGGTTTAAGTTCATCTCTTATGCCGTCCACTGGGTGAAACAATCAATACTACAGTCTTTGTATGAGAACACCAGGACGATGAGATTACCGATTAATGTCATCAACGACCTCATGAAGACAAAAAAACAAATCGATGCTTTCGAGAGTCAGTTCGGAAGGAAACCTTACGAGCATGAGGTTAAAAGAATAAAATATCCCACCTGTGGTTCATTGAACGATGTCATCAACGAAGATGGTGATGAGCTCGTTAACGTCATTGTTAATCCCAACTACGAAAATCCTGAGTACGATGATATCAATGAGGAAGGGCTTAAGATGGCAATGACGGATACATTGAGTCTATTGGACGAGAGGGAACGTTTCATCGTTAACTCTTATTACGGTATCACTGGGGAGTCTATGACCTTGGAAATGATAGGTGATGAGGTTGATTTAACCAAAGAAAGGGTTAGACAGATCAAGGAAAAGGCACTACGAAAGTTGAGAAACGGAAGTTGTAGACTTTTCGATTATGTGGATTAATATTGATTTTTATGATATTTATAGTAAATAATCTATTATGGATAAAATAAAAAGTTTTGTTTCAGAATATGGTTTGATGATTGCCTTGGGGTTAATCATCATTCTGTTTTTTAGAACATGTGGAATGAATAGGGATGCCGACAAACTCAAGAAAGACGTTAAAGAGATGAAAATGCAGATGGAGTTCATCAAAGAGAACTTGGCAACAAAGAAAGATATCGAAGATCAGATGGAGACGGTGATGTTGGACTTTTTAATTTACGAAGACGAACTTGATAAAAAGAAAATAACCATCTCTCAGATAAAACAAAAAATAGAAGACTAATGAAATCATTCTTTAAGAAATACTATAAAGGTATGATCGTAGCCGCATTAGCATTGACACCAATATTGGTGTCGTTCATATCTATGATTCACGTGGTTAACTTCTTTGAGTTATCAAACTATACGTGGTTGGCGATTGTATTGGCGGTGGCTTTCGAGATCGGAGCCTTATCATCATTGGCAGCATTGGCGGTGATGGATAAAATATCTAAAGGATCAATGTGGATGATATTTATATTGGTGACAGCAATACAATGTGTGGGTAACACATATTATACTTATGACTTTGTAACTGACATGCTGGCAGTCGATCCTCAGTGGATTAATAGCTGGACAGAGTTATTTGCATTGAATGAAGAAGAAGATATAATCTATGTTAAAAGATTATTGGCAATCATCACTGGTGCCATTTTGCCGATAATATCATTAGGGTTCACTCATATGTTAGTAGAATATATCAATAACGAAGCGGGACCATCAAAACCAAAGGCTGACGCTGGGTATGTGGTACTTAAAGATCTTGCTGACTAATGATAAAAGACATCGATAAGAAGACGTACCTCCTAAACGAAGGTCAATATTATACTGAGAAGATAAGAAAGGAGAAGATAGTCATCGGACACTCTTACTCCCCCGATATTAAGTTCACCAATGGATGGTTAACGAGAGAGGGAGGAAGGTATAAGAAAGTTTCCCACTTCACCATCGATAAGGCTGGGGAGATACTCCAACACATCGACCCTTCATATTATTGTGAGTTCTTAAATAAGAAGATGATAGATAAGTCGTTGATAAGTATCACTTTGGTTAACGAAGGGTGGTTGAAAGATAATGGTTCTATGTTTGTCGATTGGGCTAACAGAGAATATCGTGGTGACGTTGATGAGTTGATATCAAGAAAATGGAGGGAACGACAATACTGGTCACCCTATTCTGATGAACAAGTATCGACATTAAATGAGTTATGTTTATATTTAACTAATAAGTTCGGTATCGAAAGGAATGTTATGGAACACAATGTCATTGATAAAAGTGCTTTAGCATTTAAGGGTATCTTATTCAGGAGTAACTTTTTATCTGACTATACAGATGTTAGTCCTGCTTTTGACATCCCAAAGTTCACTGACTTAATAAAAAAAAGGAAAAAAAATAATAAAGATGAGACACTCTCAAAATAGAAAAAATACTAGTGAAGAAGAATACGACATCACTAGAAGTATGATTAAATCAATAAAGATAGCCTTAAACGAAGAGGTTGTAGACGGCATCTACCAAGTCGACTCACAAGAGATTAGGGACGAGGAGCTAAAGTTCGTTGATTCAGTATCTAAGAGGATAGACTTCAACGACTTGAAAGTTTATGTCACTGGTAACGGTAACGTAGAATGGAGTGGTGTGGTTATACAATACGGTATCGAGTGGAAATACTCTTTAGAGTCATCAACAGGTGTTTATATGAGTTCCAATCTATTGCAACTCACTGACGATGCATTATCGGTGATATCTAAGTTATCAGCATATTATGATATTTGGGCTTCTGAGTGGAGTGATAAGTTGGCAGACATCATGGGTAAAGAAGGTGTCGAAGAGATAGAGGCTGAACAGGGAGACTTATAATGAACCCCATTCTTGACATATTAAAATCGGCATTGTCGATGATTACGAACCCCAAGAACAGGGAGTTTTTGCTCATTGGAGGTTTGGTTGTCATTATTATGTTATTTTTCAGGCAGTGTGGACAGATCACTGATTTGGAGCAGAAGAACGATCAGAACCTTAAAGCTTTGAGTGAGAACACTGAGGTGATGAAAAACAAAGACAACGAACTAACATATCAGAAGACTTTGGTTGTTGGTTCTGCAAAAGATTTAAAGTCATTGCAGGGTAAGTACGGTGATTTGGAGAAGGCATTGAAGAAAGAGAAGGGTAAGGTAAAGGTAATCACCAAAGTTGAGGTTAAGTATGAGCTCGGTGAGGTAACTATCAATAATGAGTTATTGGATTCTTGTTCTACTGATCACTATTGTTTAATCTGGAGACATCTTACAGAGACTCGACAACTTGAGGGTATCACAAACTTCAAGTTGAAAATGGATAGTATGAATAATCTATCAATAATACCAGGGACTACAGACATCAAAAAGGACGTAGTGAAGATTGATTTAATTACTGGTATTAAAACAGAAGATGGTGTTGATAAAATCTTCATCACACCAAAAAGTCCAGGCATCATCATCGGTGATGTCACTGGCGCAATCATAGAGAACGTCGGTGGTGGTGGTAATGTTTCCACCAAGAAACCTAAGAGGTTGAGTCTGGCGGCACACATAGGTTATGGTCCATCTTGGGATCTGGCAACGGGGGTGGTAAAAATGACTCCCAATATTTCTATTGGACTTTCTTACAGTATAATCAATTTAAAGTAGTATTTTATTGAAATTTTGGATATTTATTATAAAAATGTCCTTTTATGCATTTAAACGAAGAGAGATTATATTATGCCGTTAAAGGTATCCTACTTGAGGAGATAGGTGAAGACCGTCTGAAACGGATCGAAGATGATTTGGCAGACATAAAATCTAAGCTGGGAGATATTGATGATCTTGAATCTGACGTAGAGAAGAATATGGACGATGTCAGTGGTTTATCGGCAAATATATTAGATTATTTGGTTACATTGGATGAAGAGTTGTTCGATGACCCCAATATTAGTACGCCTGAGGCACATGAACAGATGAGGATATTATTAAGTAGAAAGGGAAGGAAGAAGTATTACCTTTCAAGGTTTAGACTTTAAATATTAAGATATGACTAGGGCACCGAGAGCGAATGGGATAAAATCCAATAGCAGAAAAAGGAAAGGAGTACATTCTAAGAATAAAAATAGTAATCGTAAAGATTCTAAGTTTTATAAAAAGAAATATAGGGGTCAAGGAAGAAGAAAATGATTAATATGTATCCTAAACCAGTACTTTCAGAATCTTTTATGGGAGATGTTGAAAGAGATATTAAGAAACAAGAAAAAAGATTCAGAAAAAGAATTAAAAAAATATTAAAGAAGTTAAATAAAACAACACAGATATGAAAAACCAAAAACTCAGAAATATAATTAGGGAGACACTTAATGAAAGATCTCCTTTACACTTGGATATTCCTAGAGAGCGAGAGAAAGGAGAACTGATGACTTTTAGGTTGCCCCCAATGCCTGATGGTGATCCGGATGGGATATATACCCAACTCGGTGATTTTTTTATAACAGTTGGTCCCTGCATTCCACCCGTCATTCAAATATTAAAAGACTTAGGTATTAGTTACGTCGTGAGACCTCAAAATGATGGGAATATTAAGGTTATCATTAAAGAACCTACAAATAATAAACTTACTGCTGTTTTTAAAGAAGTTAAGAATTATGAAGCTGCTGGGTGGACAAGGTAAAATAAAAATTATGAAAAAGTCAGATGTATTAAATATAATAAGGGAGACACAAGATCCATATTCGGAGAAGGCTCCTGATGGGACAAGTTACCCCGCTACTGGTTCTGACGCGTCAGCAGCAGCTACATTAACACTTACTGATGAACCTGATGTTGAGCACCCATTCAATGAGTCTACGATTGGTAAGATTGAGAAGGCTGAACAGGGAGTTAAAAAGATTGAGACTAAAATGAAAACTGTGTTGGCTGATTACAAAGCTGCAGATGGTGACGATAAGAAACCATTCATTGCCAAACTTAAAGAACTAACTGCTGAGAAAAAAGAGGCAGAGAAGGAACTTGAGAAGGTGAGAGATGATTTTGAATCACAAGAGGCACCTGAAGATGAGGTTGTTGCTGAAACGATCAATGAAGAGATGACGAGGACTGATAAGTCTGACATCAAGAAGATGATAACCAAAGAGATTGAGGCTACATTAAAGAGCAAGGGTTTCAAAGACAAAGTGGCAGATGCTGTAACCAAAGATGTTAAAAAAAATAAGGAGCTTGAAAAAGTTGTAGTGGAGATTACGAGAAACGTTGTAACACAATTATACAAAGTTCTATGGATGAGAAGAACATTCTGGAGAAACTCACTTAAAAACGTACCAGCATAATGGCATTGCAGTTAGAATACAGAGGGGGAAGTTATTACATTTCTGAGGAGGAGTTAAATGATTCTTCCATCACTGAGATGTCGGCATATTTGGACGAGGGTTTAAGTAGCATTGCTGAGATTGACGGTGGACATTTGGTATTCAAAAAAGAGCAGTTGGATGAGACTACTATGGCTTCATCGGCTGGTGCTTACGTTCCTGCATTGACTGGAGGGATAGTAAGGAGAAAACTTGACGTTGGTAGAGTTTACGACACCAAACAATCTGATGACAACGAGATTGTCAAAGGATTTAAGTTAAAGAAGCCGATAGGTAAGATATTTTCTTTGGGACTCAAAGAGGGTGAAGAAGAGATAATACAATCTAAAGGGCATATAAGTGACCTCACTGCAGGTATTACTGATGCTTTTAGTAAGTTAACTAAGTATCATTTGGGTGATTGGAGGAAGTTAATGAGAGGAGAGGAAGTAGAGATTGAGTTGATACCAATACATGAACACAGAGGATTCCCTGATAAGTTCAAATATGTACCACCATATCCAGGTGCGGGAGCTGACTCCTTTACATTTGAAAGGATTGATGGTGCCAGATACAAAGTTAAAGCTCAGATGAGAGATCTAAATGAGAACATATTAAATAAAATCATATATGACAAAGTTAGAGCAGTTCTCACTGAAGATAGGACTTATTGTGACGACCCCACCGACGGAGAATATTTCTGTATGGGAGGTAGTGACAACATAGGTGCTACGGACTTATACAAAGATGACGGTCACGATATCGTACATAAGTTCGGTGACGTTCATTTATCCGACATCAGTCCTGATGCTGAGGAGACACTAACAACCCCAGGTACAAAGACAATAAAAAAGACGGTATTAAAACCTGCTTTACACAAAGAACCTTTCAATGTGGTTGTTAACTTATCTGAAGATGATGTCAGAGTATATCCTACTTTCACAAAGAAACATTTACATAATATAATAAATAAAGACAACATCACCGAGCAGGAGGTTGAAGAGAGTACCACTGCAGGGTCTGGTGCCGCTGGTGCATATTCTGGTCCTTCGATGTGGGCTAAGAACAGAAGAAACTGGAGATTGGCAGCCAAACCGACATGGAACGGTGGTTCATTTGTTAAGTTCAAAGACAAATGTGTAAAATACAATAATAAGAAGTGGTGTTCACAGGGTGCCATTGATAAACCTATTGAGTTGGTATCTACATTAATGGAGACGGCTTATAAGTTATCGGAGGAGACTGGTAAGGACATTGACCACATCACACAGTTAATAACGAAGAAATATTCAGTACCTAATGAGCACGTAACGGACTCCGTCATTGAGTTGGCAAAGGAGAGTGGTTACGATATGTTCAGTGGTGTCGGACAGACAGAGTTCACCAAAGATATCGATGGTGGTACTGAGCATGAAATAAGTATCGATGGGGTTTCTGGTGACATAAACGCTATGGTTCACAACATTGAAGATAACACTTTCAGTGGTAAGACATTCGATACCTTCGAAGATGCTATAGAATATTTAGAAACTATTTAAATATTTAGTAATTTACGGATATTTATAAAAAAGTGAAATATGCTTGATAAAATATTAAAAGACGAATTGAACAAAAAGTACAAGGAACAAATGAATGAGGCAGATGTTGCCCCACAGAGTTTGGTTGCTACTGAAAAGGTTCAAAAAGATTCTGGTACGGAGAACAAAGATTACCAAAAGGAAGTCGGTAAGAAAATGGACGACTACGTTAAAGACATGGGTAACGAAGATTTCGTTCCGCCAGCAAATAGATTAACTGCAAAACAGGATGAATATATTGAGACTCACCGAGGTGGTAACAATATGCAGTTAGAATACGAAACAGAACCATCTGAAGCTTTCAAAGAAAGATTAGCAAAGAATGTTCCTTACGGAGATATCGAAGACAAAGGTAACATATATGACAATATCGGTGTTACACAGTTTAAAGCCAACGACACTCAAGAGAAGATGGAGAAGGCAGCTAAAGAAGTCGCAAGACAGAAAGGAGACATCGATGGATATTATGATGAGACTGGTAAAGGTATGAAATATGCTGACCAACCCGTCACTGATGATAAGAAAAAATCCACAGAGAAAAATAATGTTGCTAGATTAGCACTAAAAGAAAATAAAATGAAAAAGTTAAAATACAAAAAAGAGTTTATCGATGAAAGTCACGCTATCTCTTTAATACCAAACTCTTACAAAGTAGATGAGCACATCTTCGAGATGACTGACGGTAATCTTACTGTTAAAGTCAAATGGGAAGGTGATAACACTGATGGTGATGCTTATGTATTAAATTCTAAGAATGAAACTATTCTTTCTGAGGAGATGAATAGGATGAAAGAACTTTTCGGTTATGATGGTTCTGAGAAACTTGACAAAAGAAAAAACATCACTTTGGATGAGGAACAATATTTCTTGGGTTTCCATAATGACGTTAACGGATTTGCTTTAACTGACGACAGAGTTGAGGAAGAAGTTATTGACGATGTTAATGTTGAAGAAACTGAAGAGGTTGTTGCTGAAGAAGTAGAAAAGTTAGAGACAGTAGATGGTATTAAACACAGAAAAGTTTCTGGTGACGATAAAGAGGCTCTTAAAAAATATTTCAAAGGCACCAAATGGTCAACAGAATATGGTGAAAGATTCGACCCTGATGGTACTATTGAGTTTTTTATGAAAGGAGATAAAAAAGTTGCTCACGTAGATGGTAAATGGTACGATGATGGAGATAGAAGTTTAGCTGGTAAAAAAGCTGCAATGGAATATCTTAATGGAGAAGTTGTTGCTGAAGGAGATGTTATCGGTGTTGATGCACCTGAATCTAAAGATGAGTTAGAGAAAGATGAAAAGGATCATGGTAATGTTGTAGACGAAGATTGTGAAATCGAAGAAGGATGTGGTGACATCGAAGAAGACACTGAAGGTGAAGAAACTGATCACTATGGTGAAGACGAAGGTGAAGATCACAAAGAAGAAGAAGACTTAGAACACGAAGAGGAAATGGCTCCAGAAGATCACATTAGAGCAATTGAAGATCATTTAGATGCACTAAAAGATGATATGGATTACGATGAGGACCATGAAGACAGAGACGAAGAAGGAACTGACTTCGCTGAAAGCACTTTAAAAGAATGGTGTAAAGCTAACGACTTATTATCAGAGAATGGTAACGTTACTTTAACTTGTGTTGAGAAAGCTAAGTTGAGTGAAAACAAACTTATCGTTAAGAAATCTATTTTGGCTGAAAGTATTATCAGCGGAAAAAAAAAGTAATAACTGAATCGCCTAAAGCACCTGAAGGTAAAGGATGTGCAAAATCCGATGGTGGTACAGGATGTATTAAGAAAGGGAAGTACGTCGATAAGGACGGAGATGAATATTCTTGGTACATTTTAAACAACAAAAAAGGTGGTGTATTCAAAGGATGCAAATCTAAAAAAGATTGTGAATCAATTTTAGAAGTACCTGCAGTACACAACGGTTAAAGATAAGTTCCGTAGAACATAAAGGACCCTCCCAATAAAGGAGGGTTTTTTTATGCCCCTATATTTATAATAAAAGGTAATGTTTTTCAGAAAATTAAGGAATTTATTCAAAAAAAGGAAAAAAGAGGTCATTAAAGAAACTCCTGTCGTAATAAAAGAAGAACCAAAGAAGGTTATTATAAAGAAAGAAGATAAACCCAAGAAAGTTATGAGTAGTTTAGATTTAAGTAAGATTAATAAGGTTGAGTTTCCGAGGGAGCAATATTACGCTGCGGTTCACCCTAAGAAACAGATTTACATTCATCACACCGTTTCTGGTGTTGGTGCTGGTGGTGACATAAATTGGTGGAAGAGTACATCATCGAGAGTAGCTACATGTGTCATCATTGACAGAGAGGGAATAATACATCAATGTTTCTCTTCAAAGCATTGGGCACACCATTTAGGGATAAAGGGTACGGTATTTAAAAAGGAAGGATTAATTAACATCAACACGAAGTTAAACCAGCAGAGTATCGGAATAGAGATTGACTCTTGGGGTGGATTAGAGAAAAAGGATGATGGGTGGTATTCTTACACAGGAGAGAAGATCTCTGCCGACAGGATAGTTGAGTACCCAGACGGTTTTAGAGGGTTTAAAGCGTTCGAAAAGTACACTGACGAACAGATTGAGGCTACCAAGCAGTTAATAGAATATTGGAAGGGTGTTTACAACATTCCGATTGGTTACAGAGGTGATAAGATTTGGGATCTTTGTGAAGATGCATTAAGAGGAGAGGTTGGAGTATGGACTCATGTGAGTGTAAGACCTGACAAATCAGATTGTCACCCGCAGAAAGAGCTTGTAGAAATGTTAAAATCATTGATTTAGTATTTATTTTGTGTCGTTATATATTATAATATCATTAATATGACAAAAGGCAATAAGAGGGTAAAATCGGCATTAGAGTTTTTGAGGTATTTGTCTAAACCATTAGATGGGACTATCATTGATAAGCAGCTAAAGGACAACGACATCATCTTTGAGAGGATAGATTTATACATCAGTTTCATCAGGACATTACACTTTAAAATTGTTGAAACATATTTGGGTGACGACATCATCACGACTGAGGAGACCAAAGAGGAGCATTTCCAGTGGTGTTGGAATAAGATAATAATGGAGTTCACCGAAGAGGGATTTGATTTCTCCACCAATGAGGACCTTTATGATTGGTTCAAGACTTATTTTATTGTTAGTTTTTATTTGGAGGATAAGAAAGACCTTGACAGTGTAATAATAGAGTCTTTTGAGGAGGCTTTTGATTTTCGGGGTGAAAAAAGCCAATCTGATATGGATTTATTGATAGAATTATACGAAATTTTTGATAAAAGTTTTTAGATAATATTTATAAATTGGGGTTTTTGCTTATATTTAAGGTAAAAATTGATGAAAGTGATTAATTTAGTATTAGAAGATTTAACATTAGAGCGTAAGAAAAAGGAGCTCGATTTGGAAGTTATTTTGAACGATAATGATTTAAACACCGACAATAAGATAAAAAAATTAAAAAAACAACTAACGTCCATCAATGACACCAACAATAATATTTTATTGTGGACATCATATATGGAGGGGTTGAGAGATAATAAAAGTGAGTAGAGCATGGAAAGTTACAACGATTTATTTAAGTTGGTTTCTGAATTACACAAAGATGTGGAGAAGTTTCACGTGAAGGGTAATGATTCTGCTGGAGTCAGAATCCGAAAGGCAATGCAAGATTTGAAATCATTGTCACAGGAGATCAGAGACGAGATACAGGAGATAAGAAAGAAAAGAAAAGGATAATGGAGGTTATTTTAACGATAATAGATAAAGGATTGATGGTATTATTCATATTGTCAATATTAAACTTAATAAGACATGGTGTTAAAATAGCTCAAAACTTTTTTGCTGATGAGCCGACACGTTATGGTATCAGTGGTAAAGAGTTATTAATTGCTGGCTTGTCGGCATCATATATAATAATGAGTATCATTAAAGGGATTGGATTATGAGTATTCAAAAGAGATTGAATGAGTTAAAGCCTTACGTTAAGGGTATCAGATTTGCGCAGGAGTTACCAGTCGTTGATGTGGTATTCAGTGATAAGTGGTCAGTAACTGGCACCGAGGGTGTTAAGTACAACCCCAGTAAGAAGACTGCAGGGTATTTTATGTTTTACGGTGAGAATGAGACAATAACATTCGATGACATATTGGATCACGTTAAGACAATCATTGACACCAACATAGAGATAGAGAAGAAGAGAGAACTTCTCAAAAACAAAGTCAGAGAGTTACAGGTATTTTTTGAGTCACACACCTACGAGCAGTTGACTACGTTAAAGTTCAGTATCGATGAGATAGACACTTTAGTTGAGGAGACGAAGCCTGAAGTTGTCAAAACGAAGTCTAAGACTAAGAAGAAGGAAGAGATTACTGAGGAGGCTGTTGTATCTGAGGTCTAACCTCTGTTCTAAAAAACAGATATATAAATATCAGTGACAGTGCTGACAATATGTGCCAGATGGCATGAAGTTGTATCCACCCACTGGCACATATGATGTGGTTAATGTCCAACATCCACACTATTTTCCCTGACACTATCGACATCATTGCCAACCATAGGTATTTGTATTTAAATTTCAGTTTATATTTTAGGTTAGTATAGAGTAGGATTAGTAAGGTGGTGGGAACTATTATTATTGATATTTCTCTGTGTGGAGCTTTGAATGCGAACAGTAAGGTATTCAATATTAGGAATGATAAGATGACACCTTGATATGTTCGTAGGATGAACTGTATTGATCTTTTCATATTGATGTGCCCCCACAAACGAAATCCTGAGTACCACAGAGGGAGTATGAAGCAAGCCATCACGCCACTCCCGTCGATTCTTTTCGATAGTTCCGTCAGTGAGGCATGGTAGAAGCAACTTCCCAGACCGACATATACGGCACAGCACCCAAGAACTATTGAGAAGAGGGGGAATCGTACTAAGAAGTTATGGGGTTTTGGATCATGAAGGTCATATATTCCGAGCTGTAGGATTACGAATCCTATAAATATATAAAATAGGTTAGTGAACGTATTTATTGGTTGTCTTATTGCTCCTCCTTCGTCCACTTCACAGAACTGATTAACGGTAGGTGTCAACACACTTTCCCAGTCAACGTTACCCCCAATCTTATAGATTAGCCATAGGAAAAAACCAATAAAAAACGTAATGATAAAAGGCCAGAAAATGACTCTAAGAAACTTATTCAATTACTCCGTTTATAAATAAATATGCTAGATTATGAATCGGACTTCATAAAGGACTCAAAATACTCACAAATTACGTGTAAAATCCAACAAGACCCTGATGCGAGGCACCCGTCGAAGAAAATATCAGCATGGGGGATAAAAGATTCTGGTGTTGGGGACACATAAAATATCGACACAAAGATGCCAGCCCAGAAGCCAAAACACATTGGGCATCCGACGAGATCCCCGAAGAAGGGATACTTTTCTTTCAAATATTCTCTCATTTTTTTAAAGATACCGCCAAATACGACGATATATGTCATTCCGAATGACGTAAGGGTAAAAATTATTAGTTCCATTATGTAAATGTATTGATTAATTAAGAAAAAAACAGTATATTTATAAAAAAAGTTATATGTCAGAGATTAATAAGATTGTGGTTATAGATTTCGATGCCACGTTATTCCACACTCCGTCACCTGAGAAGGGTAAGAAGAGGTATGAGGTAATGACAGGTGAAGCGTATCCCCATAAGGGATGGTGGGGAAGACCTGAGAGTTTAGATATGGACATCATGGACATTCAGCCCAATGGTGAGATAGTAGACATATATAAGGAGTGTGAGAGTGACCCTCGATGTATGACTGTTTTATGTACTGGAAGGTTATCAAAATTAAAGACAGAGGTTAAGGGTATATTAAAGAGG
>Ga0098058_1000338_pt1 | contig 15911 bp, 10 predicted proteins | sample 19_taG_FD_75061 | JGI IMG/M metagenome (GOLD analysis project Ga0098058, IMG submission 75061) | Marine viral communities from the Subarctic Pacific Ocean - 19_ETSP_OMZ_AT15317 metaG | ecosystem: Environmental > Aquatic > Marine > Oceanic | place: Pacific Ocean | collected 2015-01-19 | reverse complement strand
AGCTCGGCGTTGCCTTCGGTGTGCAGCACGGCGATGCAGGCATCCCGGAGTGCTGGGGCAAGCTGGCGCCCGAGCACCTTCTGTGCCGCGGCCCAGAGCTGCGGCCCGAGTGAGCCCATGCGACGCAGGATCGCTGCCGTGTTGGTCTCGTTGTCGCTCGAGAGCATCTCGGAGAGCGGGCCGAAGAGCGCACCGAGGTCGAGCTCGGAGATGGCCTCCATGATGGCCTGCTCCTGGTCGAGCGTGGCAGTACGGAGCAGGAGCGTATCGCCGCCGACCGCGACCTTCTCTTCGGTGGGGCGCAGGGCTTTGAAGGGGTCCTTGGCCATCGGGATGCTCCAGGTGTTCGTTTCAAACACCTTAAGGGCGGTAGTTGAGGGTGTCTAGCGGTAAACCGTGCCTCTCGGCGTGGATGCGGCCTTCTGGTAGGCTGCGGGCATGGCTGAAGAACGCCTTGGAATCATTCTCGAAGGGTCCTCCGATCCTCTGCAGAAGGCTCTGGCCGCTGCGACCAAGCGGTTCGAGCAGTTCGAGAAGGGCGTCAACCGCACCGTTGGGGCTGCGCAGAAGAGGCTCGAGCAGTATCAGCGCAGGTCGGACAGCATCTTCAAGGCGGTCGGGAAGCGGCTGGAGTCCGCACAGCAAGCATTCAAAGGGCTAGAGAAGGCAGCGGAGAAGGTTGCCAGTGAGTTTGGCAAGGACTCGAAGGAGTACAAGCGCGTCGAGAAGCAGATGGATCTGCTCTCGAAGGCGATGGTTCGCGCAGGTACGCAAGCAGGGAAGCTTGGCCAGGACATGGCCGAGGGGGCCCAGAAGGCCACCGTTGCTACAAAGCGCCTCGCCGACCAAGGGATCAATGTCGTAACGAAGGCCACCAAAGGCCAAGCGGCTGCTCTGAAGCAGGTGGCCAGCGCACAGGCCAAGGCCACCAAGGCGACCAAGAAGGGTACTGCGGCCAGTAAGAAGGCAGGCGCGGCGACCAGGCAGCGCGCGAAGGACGTCAAGCTGCTGGTCAATCCACTTGGGAAGGCGCGTAAGGCAGCTCTGGACTTCCGTACGGCGTTGCAGTTTTTGGCGGGTGCCACTGCGGGCGCCGTCGTCATCAAGTTCGCCTCTGACTTCGAAAAAGCACTAGCGAACGTCGAGACGTTGCTCGACAGTTCTGCCGTATCGATCGAGCGGTACCGATCGCAACTCGACGCGCTCGCGAAGGCGAGCCCGAAAGAGATTATCGATCTCACCCAAGGCCTGTACCAGACCATATCGGCCGGCATCCCCCAGGTGGAGGGTGCAGCAGGCGCGTTTGCGGTGCTCGAGCAGGCGCAGCGCGCGGCGGTGGCTGGTCTCAGTAGTACCGAGCAGGCGGTCGGGGCGTTTACGACCATCCTCAACGCCTACAAGGATACCGGGATAACCGCGACCGAGGTCTCGGACAAGCTGTTCAAAACTGTCGCCAAAGGGCGAACGGTTTTCCCGGAGCTGGCTGGATCGATTGGCCGAGTGGCGACAGTCGCCTCTAGAGCAGGGGTAGGCATCGACGAACTTCTCGGTGCCACCATCTCGCTAACCAAGGCGGGGCTGTCGACCGACGAGGCTGTGACGCAGCTGCGAAGGCTCATCCTCGGGCTACTCAAGCCCTCGAAGGATGTGCAGACGCAGTTTCAGGAGCTGGGGGTCGACTTCGGGGAAACGGCCCTTCGTGCGAAGGGCCTGGCCGGCATCCTGGCAGAGGTCAATCAGGTAACGGGAGGCTCTGCCGACGCGTTTGCCAAGCTGTTCCCGAATGTACGTGCAATGGTTGGCGCCGTCGTGCTGGGAGCAGGGGGCCTAGACGACTTCCGGCAGAGCATCTCCTTTGTGGAGAAGGCCACAGGGTCCACCGACAAGGCGTACAAGAAGATCTCGAAGACCTTCGACACGACTGCGAAGCTCCTGAAGTCGAAACTGCAGGCCGTGCTGATAAATGCTGGCACTAAGGTGTTCCCCCGCCTAATCAAGGCACTAGAGCGTACGGGGGAGATCCTGGAGAAAAACCAGGGGGCCATTACTCGAATCACAGGCGCCTTCGTGGATTTCTCGCTGGCTGTCGGTGGCTTCTTGGCCGACCACGCCAAGGGGCTCCTGATCTTCTTTGGGGGGCTTACAACCTTTTTCTTGGGCGGCAAGCTGAAGTCGTTCAGCCTGCTGTTCATCAAAGAGATGAGGAAGGTACGGCTTGCGGCCCTTTTTGCCGGCCAGCGTGCTGGGGATGCCTTCGCTAGCGGCTTTGCCACGGGGGCGGCGAAGGTCAAAGCCGCTATGGCCCAGATCTTCCGGTCGCCCTCCCTGCTGGCGTCGGTCGCCTTCTTCGGCGCCCTGATTGTCGGGACGATCCTCGACGCCCTCAATGAAGCCGAGGCGCGAGCAGCCCAGCGCAGGACGAAGAGGGCGGAGAGGCGCAGTGCTGCCGCCAAGGCCAAGGCAGACGCCGAGGCGAAGAAGCTGGGCTTTGGGTCTGCGGAGGAGCAGAAGTCGGAGACCCGTTCGGCGCTGTCTCAGGCCGGCGTCATCATTACGGGGCCCAAGAAAGAGGACATCAAGAGGGTCAACGCCGAGGTAAAGAGGCTCGCAACCCTGACCGCTGATGGGGCGGCTAAGGCGCTGTCGGCAGGCCTTGATGCCAGTCGTGCTGCTTTGACTCTAGAGGTAGACGCACTGGTGGCTCAGGCGGGGCGTGTCGAGTCTGAACTGGAGGCACTTAAACGACGCGCTGTTCGAGACCCCGAGTTGGAGAAGGAGACTGCCGATGAGGCCAAGGCCCTCAGAGAGCAGGTCGCGCTTCTTCGGGAAATCCAGGTTCGCAGGGAAGATCGCATTAGTACCGGCGTCCAGTTGGCTCGGCAGGGGAAGGCCCGGCTAGAGGTCTTGGAGGAGAGGAGACTCAAGCAGAAGGCTCTGACCGAGGCACACCTTGACGATGTTCGTGCCCTGCAGTTGGCGGGTAAAGAGGAGCAGGCCAGGGCGGCGAAGACCGCCAAGGATCTGAAGGTTGCTCGAGACGCTGCCGCCGCCAGGCTTTCGGAGATTCAAGACCAGCAGGTGGCGTCAGCGCGACGCCTGGAGGACGACCTCGCCAAGACCAGAGAGATGGAGAAGCAGGATGCTCTTCGGATTAAGGCTGGGCGTAGAGCCGAGAGATTGCTCGATAGAGAGCAGGAGGCGACGGAGAGCCTGCTCGCTGTTGAGAGGGAGCTTCTGGAGGAGAAGGCACGCACAGAAGAGGCCCAGCTGGAGTTTAAGCTCCAGAATATCCGTCTAGCAGCTGCCGAGGAGGCCCGGGGGCTAGAGAACGAACTTCTAGGGTTTGCGGAGCAGCGCAAAGAGCTGGAGGTCGAACGGGCGGCAGTTGGTGCCAAGGCTAAGAAGGAGGGGCGCGCTGTCACGGCTGCCGAGACGGCGCTACTGGAGAAGCAGTTCAAGCAAGAAGAGCGTATTGCGAGCCAGCAGGTTAGGAAGCAGGAGGCACTTAAGGATCAGCGTCGCACGCTAGCCAGAACCATCGCATCAGAATCTCGGCTAGCCCGCGCCGGGATGACCGATGTGACCAACAACGTGACGTTGGTCGGCCTCCGAAAAGAGCTGCTAGAGATTGATCGTGAGCGACTAGACCTCTCTCGTGAAATGCGGGACCTGTTTCTCCAGACGGAGCTCCGAGCAACAGGACGTGCTCTGGAGCGTGGAGAAGGCATCCCGGGGGCTGGAGCTGAGGCCAGAGGCATCGCACCGGACATCCCCGAGGAGCTTTTTGAGGACCGGGAGTCGATCATTCTCGTCGGCGACGCGATGGATGATTTCGCGACAGCCACTGAGAAGGCGGATGCAGCCCTCTTTGAGGCGGGTATTCGAGCCACCTCATTCTCCGAGATCCTGGGCACCCTGAAGGAGGACTCGGAAGCATTTACGGAATCCCTCCTGGGCCCCCAGAAGGCGAAGAGTTTGGCCGAGGGCGCAGGAAATATCCTGCAGAAGGCCTTCGCCGCACCGGCCGGGTTTCTTAAGTCGTTGCTGGAGGGCGGGGGCGAGGATGGGCAGACTCTAGAGCAGTTCTTGGAAGAAACGTTCCGGGACGCGGGGGTACCCCTAAAGCAGGCTCTAGGCTTGGCTACTGAGACCTTCGGGGATCGGCTGACCAAGCAGGTTCAAAAGGCGTTTGGCATTGTTCCGGAAGCAATCGACAAGGGTTTCGGCGAGACCTTCCGGCGTCGGATCAACACCGCTTTCGAGGACGCCGTTACGAAGCTGGTCTTCGGCGCGATCGAGGCTGGCGAGAAGTTCGCCGATGCGGTGGTCGACGGGTTCGAGGCTGCGATCGATTTGTTCCGCGAGGCGGTCATCGACCCGCTCGAGCAGGCCATCTCGACGCCGCTGCAGACGCTGCTGGGGTCCTTCGGGGGTGCCGTCGAAGCGCTTCTTGATCCGTCTCTCCTCGGCAGCGTGGTCGAGGAGGAGCGTACCGCCCGGAAGAAGGAGCACAACGAGCGTATCCGGGACCTGATCGCCGAGGGCGCTGAGGCCACGGCTATCTCGGAGGAGCGCGCGGAGTTCCTAGCGCAGGAGCGCGAGATTACGCGCGAGCAGAAGAAGCAGTCCGCAGGTGCTGTGCTCGACCGCACGGCCAATCAGGCCGTCGAGTTCGCCGAGAAGGTGCTCGAGGTACTGCCGGGACTGCTGGACAAGTTCTTCGACCTGGTCATCGAGAAGGCGCCGGCCATCGTCCAGTTGGCGGCGCAGGCCATCTCGGACGTGCTCGACGTCATCGGTGACCGCATCGACGAGCTCGTCGGGACTTTGGTCCAGGCGTTTATTGATTCGTTGCCGGTCATCGTGGACGCCATCGCGCGCAACCTGGCGCCGATCGTGGAGGCCATCCTCAACGGCATCCTGCAAATCGTCGACAACCTGCCTGAGATCGTCGAGACCCTCGTCGATGGATTCATCAAGGCGTTCCCGCGGGTGACTAGGGAGATCATCGCTGCGATCCCCAAACTGATCACGGCCTTTGTACGCGCGATACCGCTCATCGCAGCGAAGCTCTTGGATGCTATTGGGCCGATCACCCAGGGGCTAACGGACAGCCTTTTCGACCTCCTTGCCGGGCTCATCGAGGAGGCGCCGAACCTTCTGGAAGACGCCATCTCGGAGACCGTCCCCGCGATCATCAAGGCGTCGATCGCAGCTATCCCCGGTGTGGCCGAGGGGTTCATTCGAGCGATAGTGGGAGGGGTGCCCCGGCTCTTCGCCGCGATCGGGGAGCTGTTGCCCAACATCGCAGCGGCTATCGGTCGAGCATTCACGGGAGGTAACGCGCTCCAGGCTGTCGGCGAGTTCATCTCCAAAGCTGTGGAGGCCATCCTCGTCGGCCTTCCGATCGCGATCGCGAATAAACTAGAGAAGTTCTTCAAGAACATCGTCGACGCCATCCTGCAGGCCTTCGACCCTGGCATCAGTGATGAGAAGAAGCAGGCCGCTATTGACCTGCTCTTCGGCGGCGGGAATCGCGTTGTAGATAGACTCAAAAAAGTTCGTGAGGACCCTGCTAGAGCTGGCCTCGCCGCTGCAACCGGTGGTTTGTCGGAGTTTTTCCTCCACAAGGGCGGGCGTATCGGCGGAGGCCGAGGCAATAGCGGTTTGGCCTCGGCGTTGAGTGCGGCTGGTGCCCAGGGTTTTGCGACGGGTGGTCTGGTGCTGCCAGACCTGGGGTCGGCGGTACGCTCGACGCTGCAGCGCGACGACGTTGTGGCCACGTTGCAGAGTGGTGAGGGTGTGCTCAATCGGGGCGCTATGGGGAACATCGGCGGCGCAGGGAACCTCGGACGGCTCAACAACGGCGACGATCCGCAGAGCGTCTTCGGCGGCGGGGGCAGCGGGGAGGTGACCGTGACGGTGCCTTCAACCGGCATTGGCGCGATTGACGCGCTGCGTCAGTTCATCGTTAGCACCATCATTGTCGCTATGCAGTCGCCTGGCAGCCCACTCCGCCAAGCAGCAGCGCGTGGTACGGTGCCGGGAGCCAAGTCAGTCAGAGGCCGTAACTAGATGGCGTCCAACAACACGCGATTCCTGATCATCCCCGATATCGAGATTGACGGTGACCACATCGTTTCGGTCACCAACTCGAGCGGTGAGCGCGAGGAGGCGGGGCGCTCGATTCGGCAGCCTACGGCGCCGAGTTCTGGGTCGTTGCCTGGGGGCGATATCCGCCTGACGCTGAGTGGGGAGCCTGATAGCCACGCTGAGGGGCTGGTCCATGTCTCACGTTCTGGGCCTGTTGACCACATGCGCTACGGGTGGATGGCGGACGACACGACTGAAGGGCTGCAGTTCCGGCAATCCTGCGCGGTGGTAGGGCGTAGGCCTGACGTTCTGATTCGGGACTTGGTGCTGTACCAAGTCCGGCCGAAGGCGCTTTCACTGGCTAATGGGAAGCTGCTCGTGTGGTGGATTGCCATCACCGAGAAGCCTCTGCACCAGGTGACGTTGCCGGTGGGTGACGCTGGGGATACGTACCAGGGCACGTGGTCCACAGATGGGACATGGGCTGTTACGCAGCTGACGGTCCCGGAGCGTAACTACGTGATCCCGTCTCAGTTCATGGGCGTGGATGCGGTGCAGTTCCCGGACACCGAAGAGATCGTGCTGATGCACGTGGTCACGGAGGAGTACGACACCGTGCTCGACGCCTACAGGCAAATCTACGTGCATGTCAGCCAGGACAGCGGGGCCACGTGGGAGAAGCGCGGGGAGCTGATCTGCTACGGCTCTACGCCAGACCTGACCATCGAGCATGAAGGGGGTGCTGACGGCACAGCGTTCTCGTGCTGTGCGGCCGAGATCCTGGACAACGGGCGTATTGTCTTGGCCTTCGCGACGCGCCAGGCCGCCTACAGCATCGTCAGTGACGACCGGGGCGTGACCTGGTCCAAGACGGCGGTTGTCATTGCGGGAACCGTGACCAATGACGGCACCGAGGTCACGGTGGTCAACACGTCGTTGAGCATCGCCAAGGCCCGCAACGGCACGCTGATGTGCACCTTTGCGTATCCGAATGTGGACACGGCTGCACCTCCAGCCCGTCCTGCGACAGCAGATGCGACTTTTGCCTCGTTGGACGGCGAGAGCTGGGAAGGCGGCATTGGGATTGTCGAGTCCAGCGAGACAGCCGGGTACCACTTTGCAATTATGGTACGCCCTGACGGTTGGCCTCAGATCTATCACCAAATGCACCAGTACGACGCGGGCACGCTGAACGAGAAGACGGACTGGATGTTGAACCGCACGATGGCGATTCGGGATCCGAATCTCGACGTTACCAGTGCTGTTTGGTTCCCGCCGTTCTCGAGTGACCTGACGAGCGTGTTTCCGATGCACGGCGTCGAGCTTGATGCGGGCGCTGGCGACTTGGGTGCGACCATCCCGGAGGCTGTCTACCAGGGGTTTGGGGGTGGCATCGAGGCCATCACGCACCGCGGGGAGACGTGGATTTTCTCCTGCAACATGCGTGAGACGGGGTCGACCAACCCGGTCATCCAGCAGTCCACGTTGATGTGCTACCGACTGAGCCACTGGCAGCCGCTGCAGGAGCGCCTTGGCTACGGCGAAAATACCGTCTGGCCTTTCAGCGGCAATAGCTCGGGGAGGCTCTACAACTTCACTTGGGATCCGTATGACCTCCCGTGGGCCGGAGGGATGTACACGCTTACCACTACAGGCGGAACCTCTACGCTCTCTGACGCTTCGACGGACGGCGTCAATGCGGGCTATATGGAGATATCGACGGCGGCTCAGACCCTCTACTACAACGATACCGGCCTTCCCAACCCCGAGGGCGTAGATGAGCTAGGCGTCTTCAACAGCTCCATCAGCGGCGTGGTTCGCTTCTTCATCAAGCCCGTCTCTGGCGGAAGTCTGACTACCAACGATGTGGCCCTTCGGTTGGTGCTTAACGACAGCGTCAACGAGCACGGCATCGTTATCCGCTTTGACGTGTCTGGAGCCGACGTCGACGTTCGCGTGCTCGACTTCGTCGGGGGCGCGACACTGGCCGACGACACCTTTACGACGGGGGAGTGGCTCGAGGTCGTGGCCTCCCTTCACGAAGAAGGTTCTGCTGGTACGACATCGGTCTACATCCGTGAACTCACCTACTCCACCGATCCGGATTTGACGGTTGAGTACACGGCCGTGGTGGACGAGGGGGCGACGGTCTACCAAGCAGGCGGTACGAATGGCGACATGCTTCAGTGGGGGCACATTGCTTCCAACACGGCTGTCTCCTGGTGGAAAGGCGTCTACCTCTCCCGCGTGGACAAGGCTCCGGCCAGCACCACGACCTCGGGCATCATCCCCTTGGAGACCTTCGATGAGACGTACGTCGACGAGAACAATTACGTCATCCTCTTCGACGATCCCCATACCGCTTTTGGACTGAACGACTCTGGCGTGTTCAACAACATGCGAACGAGCCAGGCCACGGCGGTGCCTTCGCAGTGGGTGTCCCGGGGGGCGATCGGCACGTGGCGAGGCGAGACGCAGCTGACGGGCAACTACGACTTCGAGGTCGGATACGACTACGGCCAAGACAATCTGCTCGACGGTCCTGTCGCGCAGGAGTGGCGGTCCTCCGAGGACGTAGCCGGGTTGTCCGACGACATTGAGATCCTGATCGATGGCGGTAGCAACCTCCAGTACAAGCCCACCGGCCTCGCGGTGTTCGGGCGCAACTGGAACACGATGCGTATCCAGATGAACGACACCGACTCCTGGGGTGCTCCCAGGGTCGATGTTCTCTACAGCACGCCTAACGATCCGCTCTCGGGTTCTGCGGACCGGATGACGCACATGTGGTCGAACGACGCCGCGTTGTTCACGTCCACTGTGTCTGGTAGGCAGTTGGTCTGCATCAACACCGTTACGGCAAACGGCCCGTGGCGCGCGCATCAATTCCGGAGCCAGGAGACGGGGCCCTGGTACTACCTGATGCTGATCGACACCGGCGGCAGCGACGCCAGCAACCGCAAGATCTACAAGATCCTGGATAACGACGAGGGGAAGCTGACGCTCGACGGCGATCCTGGTGCTGACGGGTTCAGCTCCGGCGTTAATTTCGACATCTTCAGCGACCGATTTGCTGTCGAGCTCGGACCACGGCATTCCGTCCTCGACACGGCCTACCGGTACATCAAGATCACAATCTACGGCGTCAACCATCGCGACGACGACGAGCAATTCCAGCGCGTCGGGCGCTTCGTCCTCGGCTACGCTCACGACATGTCCGGCCCGATGTTCGATTGGGGCTGGTCGCGTAATGAGTCCAGCGGCTCCAGCCTCGCCACCGGCACTAATGGCGTGCGCTACGCCACGCGCAACCATTCTCCAAGGCGGCAGTTCCAAGCCAGGTACCGGATGCTCCGCGCACCCCTGGAAGCCGATGAGGTCACAGGTTCACCTCTCACGTCCTGGCGCAGCCCTGGGGATTCCTGGTTCTTCGGTGGCGGAGGCTCTCCGAAGACCTGGGGGCACGTCGTCGACATCCTGCGGCGCCTCGAGATGGACGGCAGGCGCGCGGCGTTGGTTTGGGACGGCGATCGCGCTGTCGACATCGGCTCTACCAGCGCGGTGGTGCAGACAGCTGCCGATCCGATGGAGCTCCTGATGGTCCGCGTGACCAACGTCGGCAACATGCAGCACATCGGATACGAAGGTCAGGACAAGAACCTGGCAGGCGGCACCGAGTGCAAGCCCACGCCGATGATGCAGCAGACCTACACCTTCGAGGAGGACTTCTAGGTGCCAGAGACAATGAGCCACGGCGCGACTGAAGCCATCGACAACCCGACCGCTGCGCAGCGGCGCGATCTACCCGCTGCAGCCTTCGCGGCGGCGTTCTCCGAGGGCGGAGACTTCCAGCGCAGCAAGTCGAAGCTGCCGCACCACATCAACACGGCGACGAGCCCGACGTCGAACACCACGGTTGATGTCCCGAGGCTGCGCAACGCCCTCGCGCGGTTCAACCAGACTGACTTTGGAGGCTTCCCCGCGGGCACCAAAGAGCGTGCGAAGGCGCATCTTGATGCTCATGCCAAAGCGCTGCTCAAGACCGACAAGACCCAAGCCAGTCAGGATGCTGTCCTCCTCTTCGTCAACGATGACCACATCCCCGCCCACGAAGCGCTCGACCTGGAGCAGGGCGAGACCTTCGGGGATTTCGCGTCGTCGATGAGGCAGCAACTCGATGCCTTCCTGCCGACCATTGGTATCGAGCGTCGGCGTTTTGACCACGACACGGACACCGTTACGGGCTTCTTCTGGTGGATTGAGGAAGTGCTCGACAGCCAGGTCGTAGTCTTCGTTCGCGGGCAGGAGAGCCGTGGTTTGCTACGTCTCGATTGGTCCCGATCCGGCCAGGTCTTCACCTTCAGCAATGCTCGTGAGGTATCGCGTCGCACGACTTTCGTGGAGCTCGACGATGCGCTTCGTACTCTCCCGATCGCCGAAGGCACCCGCGAAAGCACTCTCGCGACGGCGTATAAGGCGGCTCTCAAGGGCACTTGACCCCCTTGTGTCTACTTTACGCACACGCTCGCTCTCCTTTGATTCCCAAGCCCTAGCGAAGTAATTTCAACGCATGGCTGTGCTCAACGCGCCCATTGCTGCACTAGAGAGCTTCCGATCTGCCGAAGACGCGGGTCTGGACCCGAAGCTATACATCGGGACCTTCGAGGCCGATCTGATGGTCGGTGGTGTGGTTTCAGGCAACCGAACCCTCTACCCCGCTGACGATGTCGTCTCGGCGAATGAGTCTCTTCGAGTCGCTATCGCGGAGGGCAATGTCGCGCCGGGCGAGGAGGGTCACGCCAGCGTCCTCGACGGCCCGAGCTTCAAGCTGCCGGTGATGCTGCAGACGGTCGAGATGGTCCACCCCCGCCGTGGTGTGGTGGAGGTCTCCGGGACCTTTGCGCTGACCAACACCCCCTCAGGCCACAACATCGATGTTCTCCGCCAGATTGGCGTCCCGATCGGGGTGAGCCTGAACGGCTTTGTGCAGCAAGAGCAGCACACCATCGATCGAAAGAGCCCCTTCTACGAGGCCAACAAGGCGCACGCTGGTGAGCAGATTGCGCTCAACCGGCAGTTGTCGTTCAACGCGCTCAGCCCGTACGACTTGGTCCGGATGCCCAGCTTCGACACCTTCGTCGAGGGTCCGGCTACCGAGTCGATCCAGGTGCGCGAGGCACTCGCAGGCCTTGCTGACATTCTCAAAGATCCTACGTCGGCCCAAGAGGCGGACACCAACCACCAGGAGCCCAAGATGGACCTCCAGAAGAAGATCGACGAGCTCGAAGCCTCGCTCGCGGAGGTCCGCGAGTCGAGTGCCAAGGCCGTCGAAGCGGCAGAGACCAAGGCGGCGGAACTCACCGAAGCCAACGGGAACGTGGCCAAGGCGCTCGAGGCGAGCACCGCCATCAACGCCGACCTCAAGGCGAAGGCCCAGGTCGCAGCCGAGGCTGCGGCTGCCGCCGAGGACAAGGACGCCGCGGCTGAGATTGCAGGCCTCAAGGCTGCGGCCGAGGCCGACCGTCAGGCGCACGCCGAGACGCAGAAGGCGCTCGAGCAGCTTCAGGCCGATCGCGATGCCGAGAAGCTCGGCGCCCAGATCGCGGAAGCCGCGAAGACCGCTTCCGAAGGTGACCACCAGGAGCTCGTCCTGGAGAGCCTGACCGACCTGGTCACGCAGGGGCTCATCGTCTCGGTCGAGCAGGTGGCCCCGCACGCCACGCGCATCCGAGCGGTGTGCTCGCGCGCTGCGGAGAAGCCGACTGGTGAGGCGAAGGTCAGTCCGATGGACGCCGGCACCGACACCGATCGCCTGCCCACGCCGGTCTCGGCGTCGGAGAGTGCGCTCAGCGACGGCTTCAAGGCCATGATGAACCGGGGCCGCACGCCCCCGAAGACTGCGGCGGAAGGAGCCAACTGATGGGTGCTGCAATCGAACACTGCCTCGACCCTTCCAACAAGCACGGTCGCACCTGGCGTAAGGTCCAGGCGATTGAGGCCAAGTGGGACGGCATCCAGCGCATCGACTCCGTCAAGGACGACAACAAGCGTCGTTTCCTCTCGTGCGTCGCCGAGCAGATGACGCAGCACATCCGGGAGAACTGGCACAACCGCAACCGGATCTTCCCCGGCTGGCAGGAGATCGTCGACTACGCCAAGGAGTCGATGAGCGCCGCCGAGCAGGTGGTCGCGGCGGACATCGCGACCTTCACGACTCAGATCGTGGACACCGTGCTCGACGCCTACGAGCAGACGATCCTGTTCGACGTCGTGACCATGCGCGTGATGCAGGGTCCGACGGCGTTCGTGCTGACCGAGACCGAGACGCAGCTCGACGCGAGCAACAGCGGCTTCTACGAGGCCGGCTCGAACCTGGCGGACGGCATCGATCCGGACTACTCGGACTGCCCCTCGGAGTGCGAGACCGGCAAGCGTGTCGGCTACGAGAACGCGCTGACCACCATCACGGCGGTCTGCAAGCGGCTCTGGAGCGACGCGTCGCTGACTGCTCAGCAGGATGCGATGAGCCAGTTCAACATCCCGCTTATCGACCGTCTGCGGTCCATTGCGATCAAGCAGATTCGTCGTGAGTGGCAGGCTGAGGCCATCGCGCTGATGATCGCGAACGCCGGTGCCGGCAACGTGACCTGGGTCGCTGACCCGCCCGCCGGCTCGGCCTACGTCGACCTCGACCCGAAGCGCTGGAAGGAGACGCTGTTCAGCGTTGCATGGGTGAACGCCGCGGCGAACATCTTCACCAACGCGGACAACCGCGAGCGCGAGCCGAACTTCGGCATCGTGGACGTGCGTACCGGACGGCGCTTCTCGGAGCTCCAGGAGTTCTCGGTCGCCACGGCGATGCCGGGCCTGACGCCCTTCGACCCGGTTGCGGGTACGGGCATCTTCGGCAACATCAACTCGACGGGCGCGACCATCTACCGCCTGCCGCTGGGGATGCCGGCGAACCAGGTCCTGGTCGGCCTGAAGCGTGACGACAAGCCCGGCCAGATGCAGCTGCCCTTCGTGGACATGCACCTCATCCAGGAGTGGACTGACCCGGAGACCGCCTGCACCAAGGTCGGCGTCCAGTCGCGGCATGGCCAGCACACCAGCCGCCCTGGCTACTTCAGCGTGATCAACATCACCCCCGAGGTCTAGACCCGACCTCAGCGGGGCTTTGGCCCCGCGCGACCCGCACTTGCGGCACTTACGGCGCCCTTCGGGGCGCCGTTGGTGTTTCTAGCGCTCGTCTTCCTCGATCGGAGGTACCCGTTCCCGGAGGGATTCCCGCCAGAAGCGGGACCCGCTGCGCGTCTGCTCTACCAGCAGTTCGGCTGCGCGAGCGGCTTCGGCTCGGGCCTTCTTGCCGAGGATGTCCAAAACCTCCTGGGCTCGCGACTGTACTCGGCCTATGAACGCTTCCTCGGCCGCTTCGCGCTCGAGGTCGATCTGGTCGGGCTCCGCAGGCACCTCCCCGCGCAACTCGGCTGAGTTCCAACATCCCCCGCGTGGGGTGGGTTTCACGTTCGCTCATTCCGTCTTCTCCCCTGCGCCTAGCGGATCGTTCTCGAGCAGGAACTTGTTCGCCGCGTCGCGCAGTGCCCGCGCCTGCTCGGACAACGCGTCCCGGACCTGGCGCTTGGCCTGCGCGACGGCTTGCTCCCACTCGTCCTCGGGCAGTTCCCCCTTGGTCGCGAGTAGGAGCACATTGCCCGTGGCCTTGATGTCCAGGTCGGGGTCGTGGCCCTCGAGCGCGGCGCGATCGGACGTGAAGAGGAAGTGGTACGTGATCATTCCAGACCCGCGATCCGGAGCAATTCGTCGTCAGTGAAGACGAATTTGGCGTCTAGCGCGGCCATTAGCCGCCCGAGGGTATCCGCGAGATACTCGATTTGGGCTCCGTGGTCGGTGGGCACGCCCGGGGCGTTGTCCGTGGGAAGGCCCCAAGACACCAAACTACGAACGCGAAGTTCGGAGGGGATTCCTCCCAAGAGCCCTCGCGTCACGACTCGTCGTTCGTTGATCATCAGCCTCTCCTCCGTTGCTGCATCCAACCCTATCGGGGGCCGGCGGGGCGTCAAGGGGTTTTCGTAGCCCCAGGTAGTTGAAATGGGTACATTGCCCTCGTGGCTCCGAAGCTCTCAATTTGCATTCCCGCACACGCGCCCGCGTTCCCGCTATTGCGACGTACGCTGCTGTGCTTTGACATGCAAACCAGCCGGGATTTCGAGGTTGTCGTCGCGATCGACGGCCCTGGGCGCTTCGAGGTGCCGGCCACTAGCTACCCGCTCAGTTTTGTCCAGACGCCGCGTACCGACTCCCCGCTGCCCCACCGCAACCACGCGCGGAATGCAGCTGCTGCCATGGCCAAAGGCGAGCTGCTCTGGTTCGTCGACAGCGATTTCCTCTGGGACCTACACACGGTCGAGCACCTGCTGGCTGCGGAGCACGCGCCGCTGAGCCCCGTCCTCGTCACCATCCGCAAGACGCCGGAGATGTGGCTCGAGGACACCCGCTGGGACGAGGTCCCGCCGCGCGCGGACTACGGGAACATGATCCGGAACCTGCAGACCCAAGGCAATGAGTGGTCTGGCTATGCCAGGCGCTACAGGCTTAATCGCGGGGTTGTCGTCGAGCGTACCCCCGAGCCGATGCCTGAAGGCTTCCCGCTTGTGCGCGCTGCCGACTTCGGAGGCTTTGACGAGCGGTTCCTAGGCCACGGCGGCAACAAGGAAGCCTTCGTAGCAGGCCTTAGGGATTACCGCCTGCTGGCCTCGGCCAGAGGCTACCACCAGCCACACAAACCCGACGTGCAGAACAAGACACTGACGGACCACAACCGCGAGATGTTCGAGGCTGAGCGTGGCTCCTGAGCGCTTCGTCTACTTCATTGGCTACGGGCGCAGTGGCCACAGCCTGGTAGGCGCCCTGCTCGACGCGCACCCAGAGTGCTGCGTAAGTCACGAGCTCGACGCGTTTGGTCGGATACGTGACGGTGTGGGGCGGGAGGGGCTGTTCGAGGAGATTCGTAACAACTCCATCCGGCAGGCCCGTAGGGGCCGTACTTGGCATCGGGATGGGCAGACGCAGTACCACTACGCCGTCGAGGGCCAGTACCAGGGGCGCACGATGGAGCCTCGGGTCATAGGGGACAAGAAGGGTGGTCGAACTACACGACATCTCGCAGCTAGCCCCGACCTGGTAGAGAAGGCGCAGGATCTGCTCGAAGTCGAGTTGTGCCCTATTCTTATCCTACGACACCCTCTGGACAACATCGCCAGCATGGTGACAGCGGACGGGGTTCTAGACTCTGCAATTCAAGCGTATGCGGAGTCGACGGAGTGGTTGGTAGAGGTCTTGGGCTTTGTGACGCCGTTCGTTCTGACCCACGAGGCCTTTGTGCATAGGCCTCGACGGTGGCTGCGTGCCCTGGCTAAGCATTTGGGGGTGGCGGAACGCCCTTCTTGGGCGCGAGCGTGCGCTTCGATTGTCTCGGACAAGGTATCTCGGAGCAGAGACCGCTTTGAGTGGTCTCCTGAGCAGCTGGACGAGGTACGCCGGATTGTAGGCACAGCGCCTTTCCTGCAGCGCTATGCTATTTCTTGAATCCCTAGAAGACGCGTAGGGGAGATGTGATGAAGATCTCAGAGCTACGGGCGCTGGCCAAGAAGCGCGGTGTCGACATCAAGGGCCTTCGCAAGAAGGCTGAAATCGAGCGGGCTCTCGCAAGAGCAGAGTCCGATGTTGTCGAGCCGGTTGTTGTCGAGCCGGTTGTTGTCGAGCCGGTTGTTGTCGAGCCGGTTGTTGTCGAGCCGGTT
>Ga0098058_1000336_pt1 | contig 15963 bp, 20 predicted proteins | sample 19_taG_FD_75061 | JGI IMG/M metagenome (GOLD analysis project Ga0098058, IMG submission 75061) | Marine viral communities from the Subarctic Pacific Ocean - 19_ETSP_OMZ_AT15317 metaG | ecosystem: Environmental > Aquatic > Marine > Oceanic | place: Pacific Ocean | collected 2015-01-19 | reverse complement strand
GTGTCATCAAGCAAGACATACCACGATACCTCGACGGCGACGACGAGATCATTGCATCGCGGCTGAAGAATGATTATCAGCGCGAAAAGGTAGATGCCATAAAATCGATCATGTCTACCATTAACAATCGGAGCTTCCATATCAACAACTTCATAAATTGGCAGAAATTTCTGTCGGGGATCTAGAAAGGATAATATGCCTGAATATATCCCATTCACATATCAAATAACAAGCAAGACTACTGGTCAGCACTATTATGGTGTCCGCTTTGGTAAGAACGCACATCCGGATACACTATGGACCACATACTTCACATCGTCCCGATACATCAAAGATCTTATTGAGAAGCACGGCAAGGATGATTTTACGGTGAGGATTGACCAGACCTTTGAAACAGCAGAGGAGGCAAGAGAATATGAGGACCAATTCATCCGAAATAATAATTGTGTCCGTGATCCTTTGTGGTTGAATCTGAATCGTGCCGGCAAAGAGTTTTATATTAGACCGATCAGCGAAGAGGCAAGACGAAACATGAGTGAGGCCCATATAGGTAATATTCACTCAGAAGAGACTAAACGCAAGATGAGTGAATCGCATACAGGTAAGAAAGCTTCAGAAGAGACCAAACGCAAAATGCGTGGGCCGAAGACGGCAGCACATTGTCATGCCATGCGCGGACCCAAGTCAAAAGAACACATAGCGAATATTAGTAAAGCAAAAATGGGTCACCTGAAGGGGATGCGAGGCATGAAGCACACCGAAGAGACAAAACGTAAGATGCGCGACGCCCAGCGAAAGCGCAGAGCAGAGGAAAAAGCTAAACGATCTGATGGCTGATATAATATTGAAAAAGGTAAACGAAGTCTACCTTCATGTTGATGCTGAGCAATCTACCTTAATGGAAATGTCTGCGCATTTCGAATTCTTCGTCCCGGGATATCAATTTATGCCTGCGTTTCGAAATCGCATGTGGGATGGAAAAATCCGTCTCCTTGACATGCGCACTCGGCAAATCTATACTGGCCTACTACATCACATTGAACAGTTTGCACAGGACCGTGATTACACTATAGAATATGATTCAGCACTTACTACAGCGCAAGAGTTTTCATTACGTGAGGCGGAACACTTTGCCGATGGCTTTTCCATGCCGTTCAAGGCGCGTGACTATCAGCTTAAAGCACTTGTCTCGGCCGTCCGTACGGGCCGCAAGCTCTTAGAATGTCCTACAGCTTCGGGTAAATCTCTTATTGCATATCTATTAGTTCGCTACTACCACACACACAAGTTCCTGATCATCGTGCCAACCAAGTCATTGGTCGCACAACTATACACGGATTTTGATGAGTATGGAAAGGGTAATAATTGGCGCTCAAAAAATGTTGTCCACTATATTATGGCAGGACAGGAAAAACAAACAAACAGAAGGATCGTCATTTCCACCTGGCAGAGTCTCTACAAGATGCCGAAAAAATACTTCGCGCAGTATGACGCCGTTATTGGCGATGAGTGCCATCTATTCAAGAGCAAATCGTTAACTAGCATTATGACAAAGTTAACCCATGCCTCTGTTCGTATTGGAATGACGGGAACAGTCCAAGATGCTCAAACCCATGTTTTGGTTTTGGAGGGCCTCTTTGGTAAACAAAAGAAAATCATCACCACCAAAGAACTAATAGACCAAAAGCATCTTGCTGCGCTGTCAATCAAGGCAATCGCGCTCAAGCACCCACCAGCCGAATGTGCCCGTGTCGCGAGAATGAAATACCATGAAGAGGTCGAGTATCTCGTCAGCAGCGACAGACGCAACTCGTTCATCACCAATCTTGCCACAAGTCTGGAAGGAAACACATTAGTTCTATTCCAGTATGTGCAAAAGCATGGTGACAAGCTGTATGCACTCATCAAGAAGAGGGCCAAGAAGGGCAGGAAGGTATTCTACGTCTTTGGTGGCACTGACGTTGAGATGAGAGAAAGCGTTCGAGCTATTGTAGAAACCGAAAAAGATGCTATAATTGTAGCATCGAATGGGGTCTTTTCTACAGGGACGAACATCAAGAATCTACACAATATCATTTTCGGGCACCCAGGTAAATCGAAGATTCGAACACTTCAGAGCATTGGCAGGGTCCTACGAAAGAGTACCACAAAAGACAGCGCAACGCTATACGATATCATTGACGACTTGGCACACAACAAGCACAAGAACTTTGCCATTAAGCATTTCCTAGAGAGACATAAGTATTATGTCGCAGAACAATTCCCAACCAAAATTTACACAGTGGAGTTAAGACAATGATAGAAGAGAAGAGAGACATTACGGTCAAACACCTCGTGCTCGATTCGGGCGTGGAGCTCATGAGCAGCGTTGACCACACCGATTGGGAAACAAAGGGATATGTCCTTTTGTTGGACCCATTCATGCTAGAGTTCAATCCGATGCTTGCGTACATGAGGGGCTCGCAGGACTCGATTGGCCTGACGCCGTGGTGCCCATGGTCGGAAGAGGACGTTGTGCTCAAGCTTGATCGCATCATGGCAATCGTGACTGTCGAAAAGATCATGGAAGACAGGTATAGTGTTCTTGTGACGAAGACGGCAAAGGCGAAGAAGGACTGGAATGATAAGGAAGCAGCACGCCTCGAACGCGGAGGCACCATTGCCGATGCAGTCAACGAGATAGGAGAATCAAGCGACGACGACATCGCCGAGGATTTCATAAAGGAATTCTTGGGCGGCGGCAAGAAGACGCTACACTAAAATATGGCTAAACGAAAAAGAGCAAAACAATCAGCAACACACTATGTGGACAATAAGAAGTTCTTCCAGGCGATGGTGAAATTCAAAGCTACGGTCACCGCCGCAGAAATGGCGGGTGAGCCTCGTCCGCAGATCCCTGATTACATTGGGGAATGCTTCATGGAGATCGCAGAGCATCTGTCGTGGAAACCCAACTTCATTGGGTATACATATCGTGATGACATGGTAGCCGATGGTGTCGAAAACTGCATCAAGTACATTGACAACTTCGATAAGGAAAAGACTAACAATCCGTTTTCTTATTTTACCCAGATCATCTACTATGCATTCCTGCGACGTATTCAAAGAGAGAAAACACAGCTATATATTAAGTACAAGATGTACGAGCAACACGACATTGCCTGGGCACTTGAAGGCGAAGGCCAGTCGGCAGTCAAGACAGATATTCTTCGAAATGAAGAGGTCCGGAGTTCGTTCATTGCCACCTATGAAGCTTCCATGGAAGAGAAGAAGCAGAAGGCAAAGATCAGCAACCAAAAGAAGAAAGAGGAGGCAGCCGCAAAGAAATGCGAAGATTAAAGAAGCGAACGATGTGGACTAAGTGGAGCGAGCGAATTCGTCAGGCTGCGATTGATGATGAGGTAGAGGCGGCGGAGCATTGCGATGAGATTATCGCCACTCGCCGTCTAAAGACCATTGGCGTGACAGTCGAGATTGCCGACCTTAAAGACGAAATCGCAAAGCTAGGGAAGCGGGTCAGCGAATTGGAAACAACCGTGACGCGGACGGACGATGGCCCAATACTGTTGACTGAGGATACCTCGACGATCGTATGACCGTTCGGCCCGAACACGTCGAGGGACAGCTAAAAGAGGAAGAAGAGTGAACCGTATACGAAGATTCGCCAGAGCTGAAATCTGCCGCATGTTTCACCGCCATAGATGGGCCATTCGCGCATACTCTAATCGCACCCACCGCTGGAAGTGCGCGTGCGGAAATGAATGGGACGACTGAAATCTCGTATTTAAGAGGAGACACAACTTGCGGCTAGCTTTGATCGGCGACACACATTTCGGGCTGAGGTCCGACAGTCAGGTCTTTGAGGACTACATCTTCAAATTCTACGATGACGTGTTTTTTCCATACTTGGAAGAGAACGAGATCACTACCCTTGTCCATCTTGGTGACATCGTAGATCGAAGAAAGTTTATCAACTTCAGGACACTCGATCGGCTTCGAAAGGGATTCATCAATAGACTCTGGGACCTGCGAATTGACACCCATGTCATTCTCGGCAACCATGATCTCTATGGTAGAAACACCAGTACCATCAACTCGATGCAAGGACTCTTCAATTCGTACTGTGGTGACACTGAGCCCTGGACGTACACCAAAGCGACCGAAGTCGAATTCGATGGACTCAATGTGTTGTTTGTTCCGTGGATCAATAACGAGAACCGAGATGCGACGATGCAGAAGATTCAAGATACCAGTGCCACAGTGCTCATGGGCCATCTTGAGATCTTTGGCTTTGCCATGCATCGCGGAGCTCCCAACCTGTTTGGTGATGCCGCGGCGACGTTTGATAAGTTTGACATGGTGATGACGGGACACTATCACCACAAGTCAGACAACGGCACGATCTTCTATCTAGGCGCGCCCTATGAAATGATTTGGTCCGACTTCCAAGACGTGCGGGGGTTTCACATCTTCGACACAGATACCCGAGAGCTTGAGCACATCAGAAACCCGAATCGTATGTACCACAAGATCTTCTACAACGACAAGGACAAAGCATTCGAGGATGTTGTTGGGCGCATGGATTATACTCAATACAAGAATACCTGTATCAAGCTAGTCGTACAAGAGAAAACGAACCCGTATTGGTTCGACATGGTGCTTGACAAGATCTACAAGAACGACCCATTCAATCTGACAATCGTGGAAGACTATAGTGAAGATCTGCTAACTGCGTCTACTGACCTGTCGATCGATCAGGCGAAAGACACCATGACTATTCTTGCCACATATATTGAGAGTCTGGAAGACAATACGCGAAAGGACGACCTCAAGGCGTTCATAAAGGACCTATACGTTAGTGCGGTGCAGGCGGAGAACGATTAGTTGATTCAATTTTCAGAGCTTAAATTTCGAAATATCTTGAGTACTGGTAATCCCTGGACAGTTATCGCACTCGACGAATTCCATAACACATTAGTTATGGGTGAGAATGGATCAGGCAAGTCTACAATACTAGACGCCCTGACGTTTGTGCTGTTCAATAAGCCATTCCGAAAGATCAATCGACCCCAGCTAGTGAACAGTATCTCCGAGGGCGACCTCATGGTCGAGATCAAATTCACCATTGGGACCAGGAACTACAAGGTGCGCAGAGGTATCAAGCCAGGAGTGTTTGACATCTATGTTGAAGGCAAATTAGTTCCTGCCCCTTCGTCGGCGAAAGATCATCAAGCCTTTCTAGAGACACAGATACTCAAGTTCAACTACAAGGCATTCACCCAAGTTGTCATCTTGGGCAGCAGCACCTTTGTGCCATTCATGCAACTAGTGCCAGCGCAACGAAGAGAGATCATCGAAGATCTGTTGGACATCAACATCTTCAGTGCAATGAATGGCATCTTGAAGGAACGCATCACTGAGCATAAAGAGATCAATCAGGCAAATCAGGGCAGCATTGCGCTGAAAGATCAGTTCGTTAAGTTACAAACGGGCACACTCAATCGCATTAAGAGCAGCAACGATACCGAGATCGGCAAGATCAAGGAGACGCTGAAGCAGAACAAAATAGAATGGCAGCACTATCTTGACAGTGGTATGGACTGCGCCTTTGCTATTACGTATGCCCAGAAGAAGCCATGGGTGCTCAATCTTCCCCAGAACATCGCGAAGCTTCGTGATGCAGAGAAAATCTTGGGCACGCTTGCACGCAAGATCACGGGCATCACCAAGCACATTTCATTCTTCGAGGACAATCAAGACTGCCCGACATGTGAGCAAGAGTTAGAGGTAGGCTTCAAGCAGACATCTATTCGAGAGCATCGGGAAAAGCAGACAGAATGTCTCCAGGCACAAACCGACCTCGAAGCGCGGATCAAGACCATGGAAGCGACTGTTACCAAGGGCACTGAGTCTATGGCCTATATAGAAGAGACAAAGGTTAAGATGGCCGGGTGGGAAACTAAGCAATTGGCTGCGAACACGATCATCACCACATTAGAGACTCAGATCAGCAACATTCATGCCAAGGAAGACACGACCAAGATTCAGCAAGAGATTGAAGAGGCAGAGGTTGAGATGGCAGCCCTTGAGGTTACAAAGCAAGAGCTGGCTGAAATGTCTGAGCTATACAAGCAAGCTGCCTCTTTATTAAAGGATAGCGGCATAAAAACCCTTATCGTAAAACAATATTTACCGGTCATGAATCGACTCATAAATCAGTACTTGGCAAAAATGGACTTTTTCGTGAACTTTGAGTTGGACGAAAACTTTACTGAGACGATTAAGAGTCGCCATAGGGACGAATTCTCATACGCCTCCTTTTCAGAAGGAGAAAAGACACGGATCAACTTAGCACTTTTGTTTACGTGGCGGGCGGTGGCGAGAATGAAGAACTCGATTAATACCAACCTACTGATCATGGACGAGATTTTTGATAGTTCGTTGGATGACGCGGGGACCCAAGAGTTTCTAAAGATCCTCTATGCCCTGGGAATGGACCAGAACATATTTGTAATATCACACAAATCTGACCAGCTTCAGGACAAATTTAAGAACACCATTCTCTTCGAGAAAATTAAGGGTTACAGTAAAATAGTATGATACAATTATCCGATTTTTTAAATATCAAAAACAGCACGCGGGCATTATCGGATACAGATTTTGAGTCTATCTTACCTGATCTGGCCCAACAATTATCCGAAGTGGATTATACCATTCAGCATTCCCCAGAAACCTTAAGAGATGACTGGGTAAGGCTTCAAAAGTGGGATGCCCAAGGTAAACGTAACATCAATTCAAAAAACCGGATAGGCATAAAGCTATGCGAACATTTCTTTCCTGGAATATACTCGGTAAGTGACGCGGCCGGAAAAACGTTTCATGACCTATGGAAAGATCATAAACTTCTACAGAAAGTATTAAAATGGAACCGCAAAGGTCATTCCACGCCATACCTTTCGGAGCTAAAACGTGGGGTATATTTTTGCGGAGGATTAGTTAAAACAACAATGTATCGGCCACAACTAGCAAAAATGGTAACATTAAATCATGAAACAATTTTAGATCCTTGTGCAGGCTGGGGCGGCCGCCTATTAGGTACTGTGGCCAACGGCAACCACTACGTAGGATTTGAGCCGAACACCCAGGTCTTCGAGGCCCTTAACAGTATGGTTGATTTTCTCGATATCAGAGAACAAACAACTTTAATATGTGATGACGCCTTAAACCTTATCAAATACGAACTACCAAAAATTGCAATGGTTCTTACAAGCCCTCCATATTTCAATCTAGAAAAATACACAGACGAGCCGTCTCAATCAATTTGCGGCCGCGAAACATACGAACAATGGTATCACGAATTTCTTGAACCGGTAATCCAATTATGCCTTTCTCGATTAGATTGCCGAGGACTGTCTTGTTGGAATGTGAGTAATATTGGGAAATACAAGCTACAAGACCATGTCCAAAAAAGTCATACCAAATACGGATACCACAAAATACGAGAATATAATGCTGTCTCCTCGCCTGGTCATGCCGGCGTTAAGGTAAAGGGCAACAAAAAGAAAACAACAGACAGCACCATAGTCTTCGAGAAAATTAAGGGTTACAGTAAAATAGTATGACACTTCTAGAACAAATTGAATTTATGTTGGAGCTGGCGGAACGCAACCCGAGGCCGCCCTGTACGTCACCTCGGTGCACGGAGAAAGTCGAGCGCATGGCGCATTCGTCCCAGCTTGTAAGCATTTTCGCATCGCTTGCAGTAGAGACGCAGGCATTCATAGAAAATCTTACGTTCGTACTCGATCACGAACAAGAAACAGCCGACAAGCTATGTGCGGTAACAGACAGAGCCATAAAGGTTCTGGTGGAGAGTCTAAAACAATGACAGATGAAATGAAGCCCTGGCAACACGGTTACTCGATGGAGTATCTCTTAGATATCCAGGGATTTTATGATCACTACAACACATATTCATGTTCGCCATTCTCGGCCCAGAAGAAGCACCGCATTGCCGCATCGTTGAAGGATGGGTCGCATCTCATCTTTGAGATGGACGGCAACTACGATGCCATGTTCAATCTAAAGATGGCCAAGGTACGCACCGCCATTAAGATGTACGGTGACGTGGAGCTCGGACGCAAGCTGCCGGGTGATGCGACAGTCACCAATCTGGCCTGGGCGCCAGGTAAGGAGAGAATGGCACTGGATGCGCTGAACGCTATTTCCGCACCCGCATGGCTGTTCGTTTGGGCAGAAGATGACACCGCGAATGACATCGCACAGCAGGCAGGATTTCGATGGGTTGGCTCAAAGGTCTCAACCTTTGCTGAGATTCAAGCTGTCTACTTCCGAGAGGGCGAAGAGGATCGATTGTTTCCGACGCGCGCCCGATTGCACCCAACGAGATTGCCAGTCGAGGATCTCTCGCTAGAGAAGACAAACATACCCACGGCAGCGATTGAGCAGTACCGCAGTGACTTGCTTACCCGGGTCGACGATAAGGTAGTTCTGGAATATACCAATCATTATTCGAACTACAATAAACGAAACTCGTGGTCTGCTCTTGCGTTGCGTGGGTATACTGACGATCCCACGTTCATTACCAAGCCAGAAGAGATCAAGAATAAAAAGTGGAATGAGGAGCATAAAGATGTCGATTTTCACTTGCAAGACACAGAATTGCGTGCTATACTTACTGAAGCTGAAGGACTGATTTCATTGCTTCCGGGTATACCTCATAGAATCAGATTGATGAAGCTTACCGCTGGTGGTGAGCTTTCGAGGCATACCGATCAAGTTGATCCTGAATGTGGAGTCACGAACGGTAGACTAATGCGATTCCACTTCCCACTAGATACCAATCCTGGTGTCATCTTTACCACATGGGAAGTCGATGGCACGCAGAAAGACGTACACATGGAAGAAGGTGAGTGCTATTATATCGACGTTCGCAAGCCTCATATGGCAGTTAACACTGGTACGACTGATAGGATTCATCTCGTATTGGATATTGAGGCAAACGACGACGTAAGGAGCTTGGTAGCATGACCGATATGACACTAACTAAATTTATGAAGAAGGTGCCAGCGCGGATCGTTGGTGGCGACCAGTACTTCTTTGATTGCTATGGTGCCAATGCACGATACCTAGATTTCGAATCAAACGTCTCCATGATATTCAACGAAGTCTCCGGTTTGATCTATGAGTTGACCATGATAGATGAGGGCGTGATCTGGCGGCACCCAGACTATTGCCTTGGATTCGAAAAGGAATTGGTCGCCAAGCGTGGCATCAAGGAAGAGGAATTGAGCACCAGACGATCAAATGTTGCCGATATCAATGAGATCATTGAGAAGGTAGTTCACCACTACAAACTCAACAAAACAGCAACAAAGTCCTCGGGTCCAGATCTCTCCAACCTTCCGCCATACCTTCAAGGAGTAATGACAAATGAGTGATCCCGTACTGACAGCAGACGACTATCTTAATTCGATTGGCGATTGGCAAGACCCACTGCCTGATCCGGTTCTCGTCGAGCACGACGGAATTCAAGTCGTTCGAGATGACCTATTGCATCATGGGACAAAGCTTCGGAGCTTGGATTACATCATTGGACATGATCCAGCGCACAAAGAGATTCAGCAGTGGTGTTTTGGTTGCTGCCCCTATCAGGGATATGCGCAAATCAGCCTGCCGATTGTCTGCAAGCGACACGGCAAAGAGGGCCACATCTTCATGGCCAAGCGAAAGATGGAGAATCGCCATGAGTATCAGCTTCGTGGTGAGGAGCTCGGCACGATCTATCACTGGGTCCCTGATGGAATGCTCAATGTCACCAAGGCAAGAGCGCGTGAGTATGCCGAACTTGATCCCGAGCATCGCAAGGTGCTACCTCTGGGACTGGAGCATGAGACTGTTATTGGTTCATTGATTCGCGTTGCCCGCAACATTGATGTGCAACCTGACCATGTGTGGTCCGTCGGTGCATCTGGTACGCTGAATCGTGCATTGCAATTCGCATGGCCTGAGGCAGAAGTCCACGTGGTGCAGGTGGGACACAAAATGAAGGAGCGCGAGATTGGTCGTGCAATCTTCCACAAAAGTCCCTACACGTTCAACCAGAAGCCCAGAAAAGAGGACGTGCCGCCATATCCAAGCGTGCCAGAGTACGACGCAAAGCTATGGTCAGTTGTACGTGACTACTACAAGACACACCCCAAGCCGAAGACGGTTCTGTGTTGGAACGTTGCCTAAGGAGAAGAAAATGAGTGATAGTGAAGATAGCGACGATGGAAGATTGAATTGTAGTGTCCAGCTTACGCTTGATGAGAATAACAATTATTGGCTGCTACGATATGATATTGCGCCAAACTTCGAAACTACCGTTGTCGTGCGTCGTCTCGATCGCGAAGCCCTCGGTGCGGCGCTTGAAAAGGTAGCAGAGCTTTGGGCCGGAGAAGAAAAACGACAAAAGGCAATCGAGGCTCGACTGGAAGAAATATTCGTCCCATGGGACGACGATGCCGAATAGAGCACCGACACCCTGGCGCAAGCCCAAGGGCAAGGGCATCCGTGACGCGAACGATTGATGTGGATATTAGGATTATGAAACCATATTACGAACGGAATGACTACCTACTGAACCATGAGGATAACTTGTGGTTCGAAGAAGTGTTATGGATGGACGATGATGCGTTCCGCCAGTGGTGCATCAGCCTCCGAAAAACTGTGGTACATGCCTGGGACGTGTTGGGACTGCCACCGCGGGTAGGATATACTGAGGCAGATATCATCAAGCAGTTCGATAAGATGGGATCGTTTCCCGTCCATGAGTTCGAAGAGGTAGATCATCTAACGGGTAAGAACAACTGTATTCGTGGCAGCACCATTGTTGGCAACGCTGCGAATCAGTGGTTCCCCACCATGATGAAAACCCGTATCAACTATACCAATAATGATGATGGCAGGTCAATCTATGACTTCTTTGCCAAGGACGAGCTCCTCGACAAGTTCATCACGTATGCCCACAGACACTTCCACAGGGATTCATTCTATCACTATTCTAGACCGATTACGGGAAACGACCCTAAATCGTTTCTTTTTCACGCCGACAGTGCTGCACACTGGGTTGAACAGTTTGAGAGCAAGGAACGCCGTTATTTTCGATCCGACTATTGGCTATGCCCCAAACAGCTGGATTCGAGCTACACAGGCTATACTGAGAGCATAAAAGACCAAGATTTTCTTTTTCTAACTAATGACGAAGCGGAGAGCCTTGACATCCCCGACAAGTGCAAAACTAACGTTTCTCGGAGCAAGGATCACGATGGATACCAGATCAGATACTTCGAATATGGGCAGAAGTTGTTCCCTCTGGGACTCAAAGCATTCCGTATTTCGTTCTGTCAGTATGCGGTAAACTTCCCTCCGCTGACTGCCAAGTATCTCTATGAGAAGTATACCGAGCATGTGAAATCGGAAGATATTGTCATCTACGACCCGTCGGCGGGATGGGGTGGACGAATACTCGGAGCAATGGCAGTTAAGGATGATCGCCAGATTCATTATGTTGGTACCGACCCCAACAGCGACCACACACTACCAGACGGTACGACAAAATATGAAGCATTGGCCGATTTCTATAACTCACGGACGAGTCGTGGTAATAGTCTGTTCCCACACACCAACACGTATCATATCTTCCAAGATGGATCAGAAGTAATCGGAGAGAATCCTGACTTCCAGAAGTATGAGGGACTGGTAGATGTATGCTTCACGTCGCCTCCATATTTTGCAAAAGAATTGTACAGCGACGATCCCGGACAGTCCGCCACAAAATTCAACACATATGACACATGGCGAGATGGGTTCTTGCGGCCGACACTAGAGACAGCCGTAGAGTATCTTAAGAGCGGCGGCTACTTGCTCTGGAATATTGCAAATGCTAAGTTTGGTAAGGATATACTACCGTTAGAGGATGATAGTCGTGCGATTCTCAAGGACCTGGGTATGGAATATCAAGAAACACTATTCATGATCCTTGCACAGATGCCAGGTGGGAATAGAATAGACGAGGCAACGGGACTACCTAAAACAGAGAGCTATTGTAAGATCTGGAACGCTGCTAAGACACAACAAAACTTCCAGAAGTACGAGCCTATTTTTTGCTACCGGAAGCCTTGAGCTTGCAATTAGTGTGGCCGGGTGCTGATACACCGCGGGTCACAACTATTTATAATGAAGGAAGACTTGAATGACACCCGAAGAAATGCGAGATCTCAGTGCCGAAGACCGACGGGCCGCGAAAGAATATCTACCCGTCAAGCCATATCTGTTCACCAAAATACCATTCAGTATTATTGGTACGGGCGGTTTCTTAGCGAATGTAATCTGGGCAGCTACAGCAGAAATATGCGAGCGCCTTGACAAACTAATAGAACAGAAGGACCCAATAATAAACGGCCGAAGAGTCCTACCCCCTGGTGAACGGCGGGACAATTGCAAGCAACGGTTTTGCACATGTGCAGTGTGCGCGGGAATGAATGAGGAATAAGAATGAAACTTAATGCCGGACACTTCCATGAGATCCTCGATCGAACTTCTGTGTTCCTATCGAGCATCGAAGACCATCTACTGGAGCACAGGGCAACCCAGGAGACGCCTGCGATCAAGGCAGACGTGGAAGAAATACTAGAAAAACTAGCAGCACTATACCAGAAGGTAGGTGAGATCATGGTCGAGACGGACGGTATCGACCGCCTGCGCAGCTGTCGCCACCGCGCGATCATCGCCCGCCACCGCTCGTTTGAGGGAGACTAATGGCAGGCGCCACTACCACACTCTATAAAGATGCATCCAAGGACATGCGAATCTGGTCCGTGACACCTGACTATGAGCAAGAGCGACTCATAATCATACACGGTGCCTACGGCGGTAAGCTTCAGACCAAATACGATGCCGTGACTACAAATCACTCAGGTCGAAATATCGTCGAGCAGATCGATCTTGAGGCACAGTCTAGAATCAATAAAAAGATCGACAGTGGATATCGTCAGACTCTGGTAGAAGCACAGATGGCAAAGGGTAAGAATGTAATGGGTCACCCGCGGCCCATGCTAGCCAAGCGCCTTGACCAAGTGAAGGATGTCGAGTATAGCCATGCCTTCGCGCAATACAAATACGATGGCCATCGCTGCATGATACGGAAAGACTACGGTGGTGGGCTCACGGCCTATTCACGACAGGGCAAGAGTATCGATTCGATCGACCACATCTTAGATGAGATTTCATTGGCAACTGACATTCCTGTAGGTACTGTCCTTGATGGTGAGCTGTATCATCATGGCACGAAGCTGCAAGACATTAGCTCATGGATCAAAAAGATGAAGCCTGAGTCGAAGCAACTAACGTATATCGTGTATGATGTGGTATCGCAGCAGCGCTACGAAAATCGATTCGAGATGCTGAAACTATGGTTTGGCGGCATCGATCGAAAGTTTGTCATGATTGCTGGAACGCAGCGCATCCAGGATCAGCTCGGTCTTCCCAAGATGCTTGACAGTGCCATGGCACAGGGATACGAAGGGATCATTGTTCGTCAGAATTTCTACCCATATGCAGAGGGCAAGCGATCCAAGGGGCTAATCAAATTCAAGAAGTTTCTTGATAGTGAATTCCAAGTCAAGGCTATTCGCAAGTCAAAGGACGACTGGGCGATTCTCGTATGTGAAGATGATCAGGGAAGACGTGTTGCCGTGTCTGCCCCTGGCACAATAGAAGAGAAGAAGAAGGTCTTAGCCAGTCCAGCACAGTATGTTGGTCGATCAGTCACAGTTCAATACGCAGGGTGGACAAAGGACAACGTGCCTATGCAGCCCGTTGCGTTACGATGGAGAAACGACATATGATGCCCTGCCCCGAATGCAAGCGAATATTCAAAGCTGGCGGACTGCTGAAGTGCGCCGCCCATCGACTCAATCAGCAAATGGCACCCAGGGGCGAGAAGTCCTCAGGGCCCACGATCGTACCAGACCCAGCAGAAGAGATTGATATGCCTGTGCCCATAACGGTTCAAGACTTCGCAGACAAGGAGATTTGGTTACGCGAACTCACGGGGCTCATCAACAAACACAGCAAAGAGAATGCCAGCAACACGCCAGATTGGATACTTGCGAAATTCCTAAATGGATGCCTTGAGTCGTTCAATGTTGCTGCTAAAGATCTTGATACATGGAAGAAGACCTAATTATAATAAGAAAGGATGAGTCAATGATTACCAGCGAGCGAGTATCAGAACTTGAACAAGGATACCAGAGGTGGCACCAGGTGGAGGGTGTGACGTTTGTTACCCACAAGGACGCAAGCACCGGCATACGCTATGCCACAGACAACGATAATGCGCTATACACGGGCATGGCCTTGGCGGCAGCAGCATATCGCTATGCCGTGAAGCCTGAGTCTGTTGCAAACTATCGAGCCGTGATGAATGCCCTTGATGGCATCGAGCTCCTGACGACTGTTAGTGGTATCGATGGTGTCTTGGCTCGTTGGGTATTCCCACTACAAGACTCGTGGGAGCGCATTGGCTATGATAGAGTCAGATCCGTGGAAGTTGACAACTGGTGGGCACAGCACATCGAAGCTGGCCAGCTCTATGAGCGGGGTCCATATGCCTTCATGACTAAGACTACCCGAGATCAGTTGAGTGGTGTTCTTTTTGGTCTCACTGTGGCAGATGCACTAGTGCCAATGGCACGCAGCGCAGTGAAGCCTATCGTCCACACACTAGCACTTCGCTTTGCCGAAACTGATTGGTCACTCAAGGACCATGAGGGCAAGACTGGCACAAGCGCACACAAGCTCGATGCTCCATTGAAGCTGATCGTGCAAGCACTTCACGCAAAGACACAGAATCGAGAACGTGTTAAGTCGTCTTGCTGGTTCAAGTGGGTCTGGCTAATGACTGCGCACTACAACAGAAAGATACAGAGCACGTATTCATACAATCTCAACATGATGGATGCCCACTCACTGCTGCTGCTACAAGAATGGCACAGTAACCTCAAGGGAGTCCAGCGATGGCATGAGAAGCTGTGGAAGATGGTCAAGCGAGACAACAATCCACACTTCGCTACACTGAATCTGGTTGCAACGGGTAGAGGCTTGAGCCCAGAAGCAATACAAAACCTAGAGCGGCGTGCATACGATCGATATCGCAAGTTCTTCTCTTGGTCTAAGGATCCCAAGGACTGGTGGCATGAGGAGTCGGACAAGATTGGGCCCAGTATCGATGTGCTGTTGCCATACTGGATGAAGGAGTATTATGAATGGCAGATCACGCAGCGTGAGCTGCCCTTTTAAAACGGAGGCGCTAATGGATATTCAATATCGATCATGTAGCATCTTTGGCATTGACGCTGTGGCACTTGTCAACCCAGTCAATTGTGTTGGTATCTCAGGCAACGGACTAGCATTGCAGTTCAAGAAGAAGTATCCAGACAACTTCAAGGCATATGAAGATGTGTGTTTCCATAAGGTTGTGGGCCCAGGGGCATTGATCATCTACCAGAACACAAGTCTAGTCAATCCACAATACATCGTCAACTTCACCACTAAGGCCCATTGGAAGGGTAACAGTCATATTGATTGGATTCACAGTGGCATGACAGATCTATGCATGTGGATTGCAAATGAGAAGATAACGTCCATTGCTATTCCCATGTTGGGCTGTGGTCAGGGAGGCCTTGATTGGATGAGCCTTGTAAAACCCGCCATCTTAGATGAATTGAAGCAGATCGAATCGGAAAGTTGTACCGTCAGCCTTATGGTCTAAGCTCGCCGGCCGCGTGGCGCCCTAGAGACATCACCAGGCACAACACCAGCAGCATTTCGACTGCGCTCGGCTGCTCTCATTTTACGTGTTTGATTTGCTTTTGCTCGTCGAAGTGCTGCCTTAGCATT